>Ga0208902_1001197_pt1 | contig 12703 bp, 13 predicted proteins | sample AntAceMetag02UKH_FD_184767 | JGI IMG/M metagenome (GOLD analysis project Ga0208902, IMG submission 184767) | Saline lake microbial communities from Ace Lake, Antarctica - Antarctic Ace Lake Metagenome 02UKH (SPAdes) (version 2) | ecosystem: Environmental > Aquatic > Non-marine Saline and...
TTTTTAAAGATGAATAATCTGTGAATAATTAATGGATAATGAGGGCAAAATATGTGGATAATAATACGATTTTTAATCTTCAATTTTTTATTCTTGATTTTATCCGACACTTATTCATTGATTTATTAACAAGATTTCCACTATTTAATTTTAAATAAAATAAGAAAATAATGCATTTATTTATTATATAATATTTCTTTTAAAATAGTAATTTCTTGGGCAAAAATAGGATTCTTTTCAATTTCAGAAGATATTTTTTTACATGCATAAATGACAGTAGTATGGTCACGATTACCTAATTTTTCAGCTATACTGGTATATGAATATTGTAATTCTTCTCTTAGAAGATACATTACAATTTGTCGCGGCTTTACTAATTCTTTTTTCCTAGAACGTCCCAAAACATCACTTTCGGTCAGATCATAGAAAGAAACTATTTTTTTAATTACCTCTTTTGGTGAAATATATTTACTAGATTTATTTAAAACAAAGGATAATATCTTCTTAGTTTCCTCTAAGGAAATAGGGCTATTTTTAAGGCGTGCATGAGCAATAACTCTATTTAATGCCCCTTCTAGCTCTCTAATATTTCTTGGAATAGCTTCTGCTATATATTTAACAACATCGTCACTTATAAGATGAGATATATCCTGAACTTTATTTTTTAAAATAGCCAGTCTTGTTTCGAAATCAGGGTAACCAATATCAGCTATCATACCGCCTTCAAATCGTGACCTTAGTCGTTCTTCAATAGATGAAATAGATTTAGGTGGACGATCAGAAGTGAAAACAATCTGTTTGTCTTTTTCATAAAGAGTATTGAATGTGTGGAAAAGTTCTTCTTGGGTCTTATCTTTTCCTGCAATAAACTGAACATCATCAATTAATAATATATCAAGATTTCGAAAACTTTTTTTAAATTCTGTCATTTTTTGATTACGGATGGCATTAACTAGATCATCTGTAAATTTTTCTGAAGAAGCATATAAAATTTTTGATCTTTTCTTTTCTTTTCTAAGCTTGTTACCAATAGCTTGCAAGAGATGTGTTTTTCCTAATCCAACTCCACCATAAATAAAAAGTGGATTATATTTTTTTCCTAAATTTTCTGTTATCGCTAAGGCAGCCGCATTAGCTAATTCATTATTAGTTCCGATAACAAAATTTTCGAAAGTATATTTTGGGTTTAGATTAGTTTCAGAATCAATATTAAATTCTAATTGTTCGTCCAAAACAGATGTTTTTGAAATAGTAGAAGAACGTTTTGTTTTCTTCGTTTTTATTTTCTTTAGAGAATCTTTATTGGTAGCTACTAGATATTCAACTTTTTTTATTTTAGCATCTAGGCTATAAAGTGCATGAAGAATTTGTTTATGATATTTGTTTTCAAGCCATTCTTTTGTAAAGCTAGATGGCACACCTAGAAAAATTGTACCTTCTTTAAAATCTACAATAAAAGTATCCTTTAACCATGTGAGATAATTAGCTTTAGAAATATTTAATTTAATTTCTCCTAACGCAGCTTCCCAAAGTTCTTGAATATTCATAAATTATTCTTTTAATATCTTAAGTATAAAAATAAATTTTAATTTTCGCAAGGAAAATATTCTCTTTTGGGGATAAACTGTTGATAATTAGTGAATTTGATATTTGGACTATATTTTGTTATGATATCTTAGATTTAAATTATGAATAATTTAAATTGATTATAAGTTTTAAATTTTAATTTATTATTATGTCAATTACTTATCAGCCAAAAAAGAAAAAGAGATCGCGTACACATGGGTTTTTAAAAAGGATGTCTTCAAAAGGCGGAAAGAAAGTTATTAATAAACGTAGACAAAAAGGAAGAAAAAAATTAACTCCTTAGATAATGCTTAAAAAGAAAAACAGAATTATATCTTCTGTTGCTTTTAAAGAAATTTTTACTAAGGGTAAAATAAAAGAAAATAGATATTTTAAGATTATTTTTTTAAAAAATAATTTAGATTATCCACGTTATGGAATCGTTGTAAGTACTCAGGTAAGCAAGCTAGCCGTAGAGAGAAACGCTTTGAAGAGAAAGATTAGAAATATACTTAGGGATTCTTTATTAGTTTTTTCTAAAGGATTCGATGTTGTCGTAGTCGTAAAGAGAAATTGCTTAAAGATTGGCTTTCTAAAATTAAAGGAGTCTCTTCAGGAATTGTTACCAAAATTATTTAAATAAATAAACATAAACTATGAATACATTTGAGTTATTAATTTTTCAACCGTTGTATAATTTTCTAGCTTTACTCTCTGGTTTAACGAAAGGTAATTTAGGGTGGGCTGTTTTAATTTTAGCAGCAATAATTCGTCTTATTATTTGGCCTTGGTATAAGAAAGCGATGGGTGACCAAAGGAAAATGGCAAAATTACAACCCAGGATTAAAGAAATTCAAAAAAAACTTAAGGAGGAACCAATAAAGGCCAATCAGGAAATAATGAAAATCTTTAAAGAAGAAAAAATTAATCCCGGTAATTCTTTTTTCTTTATCTTTTTTCAAATGGCTATTTTTATATCACTTTTTATATTCTTTAAACAAGCTATAGGGAATGATTGGTCCCCTTACCTTTATAGTTTTATTAAATTACCAGAGCAAATAAATTATTTATTTCTTGGTTTTATTAATCTAAAGGCACCGAGCCTTATTCTTGCTATTGTCTCTGCTTCATTAAATTCTTTTTTAACATTCATACAACCAAGCTCAGGACAAAATAAAGTCATGTTGCTTGGTTTCCCTTTCATAATTTTATTTTTCTATCAAAAATTTCCCGCAGTCATTATTTTATATTGGGTTGGTTTTACTTTGATAAATATTTTGCAGGAGTATATGATTAATAAACATACCCAAGAGGAAAATCAAACGATTAGTATGAAGACAACTGACTAATTATGGAGACATTAAAAGTAAAAAAATTCTTAGAAGAATTATTTACAATTGCTGGTTTTGTAAATTTTGAAATTAGTACTCAAGAAAGTCCACAAAATAGACTTGTTCAGTTTTCAATTAAGACAGATTCAGAAATTAATGACAGTGGCCTTTTAATAGGTCGGGACGGAGAAAACTTACAAGCTTTTGAGCATTTATTGAATATTTTTTCCAAGAAATGCTCTATTGATTATCCTTGGAGAATTATTTTAGATATTAATAATTATAGGGCGATGCAAGAAGAGAAATTAAGAGAATTTGCTAAAAAAGCAGCTCGCCATGTTTCTTTAATGAACAAAATCATTGAATTACCGCCTATGAGAGCGCGAGACAGAAGAATTATCCATCTAGAGATTGCTCTAAGAAGTGATGTATTCACAGAAAGTGTTGGAGAAGGAAAAGATAGGCATATTATAATAAAACCTCAAGAGAAATAATTTATGCATTAGCACAGAACCAGCAACCGTCGTTTGTGCAATTACTTTTACTAGGTTCAAGATGAAAGCCAGAGCCAGCAGATGAACACCAAAGGGATGTATCATTTGTATACTCGTCTATAACGTCAAATCCAGCTTGATTAGCAGCATTGATAAAAGCCTTGCTTATAACTTCGCCTGGATCGCCACCATAACCTACGTCAATACAAGTACCGAGAGAATGACATGTTGATTCGTGACTAATGGTTGTAACACACTTGTTGTTAGAGATTTTTGTGCAAGCTTCTGTTACAGTCCAATTAGCAAGATTTTGTTTTGTTGCTAGAATTACTAATTTATCAGCCGTTGCTTTATCGATATAGATACCATTGTATTGAGAAAGTTCATTGGATAAAGGAATAGTAGCATAGTTATCTAATGTTGCCTCTGGCCCAATTAAAACAAAATTCTCAATTTGTTGAGGTTTTGTTTCTTCTGATTCCGATGTTTCTTCTGTAGGTGATACTTCTTCCGATGGCGGAGCAAAAGAAGTACTAGTTAAAATATCAGGATTGATAGTATAAAGAATAATATAAAAAGCAAATAATAAAATAATACCAACAATGGCGTTCATGATTCTTCCTTGAGCGTCTTTTTGTTGGGCAGTATTACCGCCAGAAGTAAGATATTGAAAACCAGCATAAACAATCATAATAAAAGCAAAAACACCAGCTAATATAAAAGCCCATTTAATAATATACTTTACTAATGAACCGATTCCTTCTTGGGAATCAAATTGGATAACTTCCAAATTTGCCTCACTTTCAGCAAAAACCTGGGTGGAATGAAGACAAAATACAGAACATGAGATAATTACTAATACAAGAAGACTAATAACTTGTATAAGATTAGTATTTTTATGAGTCATAAAAATATTATTAAAAAGTAAATAGATTTTATTTAAATTCAATGATTTGGCCTGGTTTAATAAAACCAGGGAGACCAACTTCCCATTTGAAAAATTTAAAAGTAGGCACAGGTATAGTTTGTGTCATTGTTTTTTCAACTTCTTGTTTTATATCAAAAAAACCTAACGAAGAAAGTAAGTCGTTTAAAAGTGGGGGGCAAGCCAACGCTATGGCTTCAGCAACAACTGCACCGAAGCCCCAAGGAAGAGCTGTTGCAGCATTTGACAGTGAATTGCATATCCATGAAATATCTAGTCCACTTTCAATTAAGTCCAAGAGTTTGTTTTTAACAAGAGAGGTTACATCTTTCACGCTATTTATTAATGTTGCAAATTTGTCTTGTAAGTCTTCTGGAATAGGTAAACCTTTTTCTATGATATTTATAAGAGTTTCTTTGTCAGAACTGGATAGGTTACTTTTTTTAATTTCCTGAATTGCAAAATCTTTATATTCGTTTGGAATAGGGATGTTGTTGTAAATTTGATCTATAAAATCTTGCTTTGCTGTTTCTGCTAGTCCTGTAATGTTTGCTAAATCTGATATATTATTAATCTGTGAGGAAGCTACAGCTTCAGCAATATCCGCTTCCTCTGAGCCAACAATATAAACAGAGACAGGACCGCCGCAGGAAGAAGTCAAAGGAGAATCTATAACATCTGTACTTTCCCCACCAGAGCAGTAATTATTACATTGTATGGAGCACGAATATTCACCAGTGTCAGATCTATCACACTTACCTGTCTCAGGATTACAAGCATAACATGTTTGTGTACTTGAATCACATGTTGCAGCAGCACTCATTGGCAACAATAAATTCCAAATAAGCAGATTGATTGTAAAAATAGATAAAAGAAAACGAGATATTCTGTTATAAAAGTTTTTTGAATGCATATTTTTATTTTAATATTTTAAAGTTATTAATTTTGATTTTTTAGAAGCCACAGGAGTTAATTTTGTGGTTTTTTTAATTGTTTTTTTATGTGATTCTTTTAATTGTTTTTTTAATAGGAGCAGGTGTATTTTCGGATATATAACAGAAAATAATAGTACAAGTTGCAATAGGAAGAATGCTTGCGATTGGTAAGAGATCTATTAGATGGCCGGCGAATATCCAAGTGCCTCTTGTTCCAGTGATAATAGTAACAAAAAAAATAAAAGCTGTAAAAGGCACACTAATCATCCAAGCAAAAAAGTTAATTCCTGGGATAAAACCTAATATCGCTTCGATGGCATCTTTAATTATAGCAGGTATAAGCAATAATAAGAATATAATCAAATCCATTTTCTTTTCTCCTTTCGCTTTTTCCTCTTTTGATGATTCTTGAAGAGATTCTTTTTTTTCTTTTGACTCCAGAGCATTTTTTTCTTCCTGCTCTTCCATAATAATTGTTTATGTTTTAATTTATTTTTTACTTTTCTTTAAATTCTTCTTTGGCCTTTTTAATATCTATAAGTTGAGCTGGATTTGATGTAATGATCTGGTCTTCAGCATAAGAAGCGATTATTTGAATAGCGGCATGCTTATCCTCTGCAAGAAATAGTCCCGTTCCAACAGAAGATTGCAAAAGGATAGTTTTCTCTTGTTCTGTAAGATTTAAAGCTTTTCCTATGACATCAATGTTGGCGGGTGATTGTCTTAATAATAAGGCTAGAGCAGAATTAGTAATTAATGGTTTTCCGTAAGGTGATTTTAAAGCATCTTCTATGTCCTGCGTAATAAATGTCACTCCCATATAATACTTTCGTGCTCTTTTTACTAAGCCAAAGAGGAAAGCCGCACTTTCTTCATGGCTCAATAACCACCACCCCTCATCAATTATTACAATTCTTTTTCTCAGATTCTTTTTTACCATTGTCCAGATATAGTTCAATACTACATACATGGCAATAGGCCTAAGCTCTTCTTCCAACTCTCTTACGCCAAAGATAACTAAACGATTATTAATATTAATGTTTGATGGTTGATTAAGGAAGCCAGCGTAACTTCCTTTAGTGAATTTATAGAGTTTTGCTGCTAAATCTTCTCCGCCCTCCGTGTTTTTCAGAACATTTTCCAGGTCTTCCATTAACGGCAGGTTCTTCTTTCCACCTATATTTTCAGGGAAGATATCCCGACTTGCATAAGTTTGAACAATAGCTCTGTCTAGCATCAGCTCTTCTTGAGGAGTGAGGCCTTTTAGCATTAATTTTATTAGTCCAATAAGATTTAAAATATGATTGCGGAAAACTTCTTCACCGGTTTCGTCTTCTTTTACTACAGGAAGTTCAAATGGATTAATATTATCATCAGAAGCAACAGATATTTTAAAATAGCTTCCCCCAATTGAATCAGCTAGGTATTCATATTCATTTTCCGGATCGATGATTAATACATTGGTTCCTAATAATAACGAACGAAGAATTTCCAATTTTATGGCATAACTTTTTCCTGCGCCAGTTTGAGCAAAAACTACCATATTGGCATTTGGCAGAGTAAAACGATCAAAAATAATCAAACTATTATTATGTAGATTAACACCATAAAGTATTCCTTTACTGTCTGAGAGGTCCAAGGAAGAAAATGGGAAAAGCGTTGAAGCTGGCTGTGAGTTTAAAGGAGTAGTCAGTAATAATCTATCCATTCCTAATGGTAAGGAAGATTCCATTCCCTCAAATTCTCTGAAAATTGTAGGTTTTGCGTAAATTAATTGTTGTTCTAATATATTTTTAATTTTACTTTCAATTTTTATAAGTTCGTTTTTATTATCAGCAAAAAAAGTTATATAAACACCTACTTCAAAAAGTCTTTCACTGCCTTGCTGAATGGTGTCTCTTAATTTTTCAACATTACTAAGAGCAGCTTCTAACAAAGGGTTACGGACTAGTCCTCTGTCTGTCTCAATGCTTAATTGGGCTTGAATTTCTGCAGACTTCTTTCTCAAATTTCTCAAAACTTTATTAATATTAAGTGGATGGAAAAAGATTGAAACATTAAAAGATTCATCTAGGTTAATAACAGATGAAAACCAGTTGGAAGCTAAATAATTTGGATAAGTTAGAATAAAAAGAGTTGAACAATATTTATTTCCTAGCTTAAGAAAATTTGTATTAATTTCCAATCCCGCAGGAGCAATTAAGTCTTGAAGAGTGGAAACAGCTTGAGACTGGGCTAGCTCTTGTGGGTTTTTAGATTTTCTTTTAAATAAATTTGGAAAACGCATATTTTATTTATTAAATTCCTCTGGAATATTTATAGACTCTCTTTCAAAAGCCTCTGGGTTATATGAATTGAAAAATAATTCAATTAATTCTTTAGTAGTTAATGGTCTAGCTTGTAATCCCATTCTTGTCAAATTAGTAATGATATTATTTTGTCTGATTATTAATTGTTGATAATGCTGATTAAAGCTTTCATCAGAAAGAGGAATTGTGGCAGAAAATGCTTGATGCCTTAAATTAAGTAACGTTTTATAAGCTTCTGCTATTTGGCTTAGTGCAGTTTTCGTTTTTAACATAATTGGGTCATAAGGAACTATTACATAGAATTTCTTTTTCATAATATTGTTTCCAGTAACTAGCCCTTTAATAAACGTGTAGTAATCCTCTCCTTGGAACTTAAGCAGATTATTTGTTTCTTGGCTAATTCTTTCCTGCAGGAAATTTAAATAGGATTCAATATTAACACGCCTAGAATGGGCTACAACTTGTAATGGAAAATCCAGGTTGTTTATAAGGTTGCGCCAGCTCATTAATACGGAGGATTGTTCTTCTTCAGACTTCAAATCAAAATTTATCCCTGACACTTCTAAAACTGAACGGAGTGAGCCGCTTTTAAGGATAACTACCCCCTTTTTAATTTGTTGAAGGGAAATAAGTGATTGACTGCTGGAAGTTTCTTTAGGCATTTATTTATCTAATATGTCGGTTAATTGTTTAAGTGTTTTATCATCTAATTGTTTTTTGCTTTGTATTTTTACCGTGCTTTTCGGTTTTTGAGAAATGTACTTAGATGTTTTTGAAAGAGTCTTTTCTTTTTTCCATAGATAATATTTTGGAAGCCAAAAATGTCGAATAGCAGCCATAGCAAGTGTATAAATAGGAACGCTGTAAATTTTTCCAAATGCTAGAAAAACAGCAGTAGGGCCAAGAACCATTAGTAAAATCATCCAAAGCCATGGTACTAAAATAAAAAAAAGCAAAACAATCAATCCACCAAAGGATAATAAGATCCCTAACTGGGTAAAAGTAATCCACCCCATTAGTTTTGTTTCTTCTTTTATGAATTGAGGTACTTGATAAACCATAATTTTTTAAGCTTTACCGAATGGGTTCTTCTTTTGGTATTTTTTATAAGGAATAGGTTCTTGAGTAGTAGGTATTTTTTCTTTTTTTTCTTTGTCTTCTTTTAATTTAACATCAAGAATATACGGCTTTTCTTTTTCGGTTTTTTTAAAAACCTCTTCGTCTTGAAATTTTTTACCTTCACCTCCTAAAACTTTAGAAGACGCTACTTCTCCTATAGATTTTTTCTTCAGTGGCTCTTTTTTTTCTTTAGGAGTTGGTTTTTTTAAAGAAACTTTTTTCATCTTTTCTACTATTTCTGGCTGAACATCTTTTTTTTTCATTGCTGCTAATAGTTTTTCTCGAATTTTTTCTTGTTGTTCAGAAGAAACTTTTGGAGCAACAACTCTTTTTAATTCTTCCATTTTACTGACTGGTTTTTTAACCAGCACATTAGATGGCTCAGGGAAAGAATATTTAGGGATAATCGGTTCTAAAACGTTTTCTTTAATAGCTTGTTTTTTTTCGCTTACTTCTTTTTTTATTATCTCTAATGTACTTTGTTTTTGAGTCGATTCTTTTATCACTTTAATCTTCTTAGGGTTCAATTCTAGTTTTGGGATTTCTAAAGTTGTTTTGGGGATTATTGTTTCTTTTGGCGGTATGTTCTGAGAAGTTAATTCTGGCTGATTAATTTTTAATTGATTTAGATCATTTTCTAATGATTCAAAAATTTTATCTTGGATAACTTTGTTTATTATTGCGAGGTTTGCTTCTGGAATATTTAGGCGAGATTTTAATGTTTCTTTAAAATTGTTTAATGATGATCTTCCTAATAAAATATTCATTACTTCTTTCTCGAGGATGATTAATTGATTGGTGGCAGTATTAATTTGGCCCAAACGTGCCGCATCTTTAATGCTATTTAAAGTATTGTCTGCATAATAAGCTTCTTTAAGGATAGGCGTAAGGTTATCGAGGATATTTTTTAAATTTCTTTTCATCTTGTAATTTATACGGACTTTGTTTCGAGAGTTTCTTGAAGGGATGAGCTGGTACTTAGTGTTTTATTAATTTTATCTAAAGCTGCCTGGGCGGCTATCCATTTATTTTCAAGAACGTCTACGTCTGATTGTGTGTAACTGCCAATTGGATTTCCCTTAGAATCAGTCACGTCTTCATAGGCTTTTGAAGTATCAGCCACTCTTTGGTTGAGTCTTTGTCCCACTTCCCCATACCTCCCGTACCATGGCTTTGGATTTTTTGTTGTCCCTCCAAAGACTTCTCCTGTGCCATATTCTTTATCGCTTACATTATCAAGGAAGGCTCTGAATTTATTTGATTTTAATCGTGCTAGTTTTTCGAAGAATTCATCAATATCACCTCCAACGTCATTCACAACGTTACTCACAATTTTTTCTGTATTTTTTGGTAAGTCGGTAAGTTTTATCTTATTTAAATTGTTGATTACTTTATCTTGATAATCATTTGCCTTTTGATCAAGCTTCTTTAATTCTCCATTTACAATTTCAAAGTATTGAGGGAGAGCATTACGAATAATTGTGGTATCTAAATCAGAGTTTTCATTGAGCACATCATTTTTAATTTCATTTATTGCTACTGGAGTCTCTTTGCTATTGAGCCATCCTTTTTTGAGGGCGATGTTTCTAGCAGCCATATAACGAGCATATGAACCCTTATTTAATCGGCTAGGTGCTTTTCTATTAACAGTGTCCATAATTGAGTCTTTATCTCTGCTGGCTTCCATTTCTTTTTCGTATTTTTTGATATCATTAGCAACTTGAAAGCTGTCACTCTTATCTAGCATGCCATGGCCGATGGAGCTAATTAGAGGTACATGAGTTAATTTTTGCCCGATATTTCTATATCCTTGAGTTTTTTGAACTCCAGTAACTATTTTTTTACTGGCAAAAACTCCAGCAAGCCATCCAGCTCTACTAACTTGTTTTTGAACTGTTTTAGCTACAACGCCGCCGCTTTGAATAGATACGACTAAGCCTCCGATTAAGAACATAGAAAACAGAATAATTTGAACAATCATAGCAATAATTCCTAGTTTATCATTTGATGTACCCATTTTAGAAAGAACGTCATGCATTGCAGTTAAAACAACAATTCCTGCATATAATGAAATAGCAAAAGTGATAGGAAAAAGACACCATCTTGTAAATTGTCCCCACCATAACTGCCAGAATTTTTCAGTATTTGGTAATACCCAAGCAGCAAAAGCAATTGGCGAAACAGCAAGCAACATAATAATGATAAAAGAACGGAACATTATTGTAAAGAAAATAGCTATCAGAGAGATAAAAGCAAATAATCCAATTAGCGAAAGGGCGGCTAAAACAAGAAAGAAATTTCCCCAGGCGAGACCCCATCCTTCTTTTTCCATTTTTATCGGGTCCCCTCCGTCTACTGTTATTTCGCCTAGTGTATCACCATAATTTGCAGAATATTTTTCAGGACCTGAAATTTCATCTGTACGATAAAGATCCATTATAGTTTGGGCGATGCTCTCATCATTATTTAGGTTTTGGGTTAAATTAATAAATGTAAAAGTAATAAAATGGGATATATCTAATAATACTCCTGGAAGAATTAAGCTGAAATTGATTAATAAAGCAATAAGCACTAGTTTCCAGAGAATCTCTTGCCAGCGATATTTTTTTATTCCTAAGATAGTAGAAATAGCAATGATAATTAGGATTAACACTAAGGCGAGGTTCATAAAATTTCTTAAGATATTCCAGATTTTCACAACACCTACATTTGTTACAAATCCTCCATAAGTAGTAGGATCAAGCGCCCAAGTTATCTGTACCGATAAAGAGTTAATCATCCCAGCTATCATTTTTCCCATTCCTTCAAGAGCCCCAATTTGAAAAATGCAAGCTTTATGCGCCCACCATGTATCATCTTCACTATCCGTCAATATAGCCCAAGCATGCTGCAGAGTAGAGGAAGCAGAACCATCTTCTTCGCCATAAACGAGTAAGTTACAAACTTTTGAAGCAGAAAGTTCTTTTGCTGTTCCTGTTACTTCTGTTGTCGCGCCCATTGCAGCGAACTGGTCTACTCCACCTGACAGTGTCTTACATTTTGCATCTTGTTGTTTTTGTGCTTTTTGATCATCTCCCCAGTCGTATACTGGATTACAACATCTTTCAACATACTCTGCCTTTGCTGCAACTTCACTAATGCCTTGATCTTTAGCATAATCAGGTAGATTCATTGTCGAGTATTTTTTGCAAAATTCTGCAGTGGCAGTATCTGGCGTATCAGCTTTTACCTTTAGAGAATTAAGTTTTAAAATAGGGCTTATTAATAAAGACAAAAGGATAATACTTAAAGCCCCGATTTTTAATATATTTTTTGTTTTCATAATATCTTTTTGTATAATAATTTCTTATAATATTTTATTTACCATAAATAATTATACAATATTTTTCATTAACAAGGAAGAAAGAGAAACCCATTCTTTTATAGAGAGGTTTTGAGCCCTTGTGTTCAATGGCAGATTTGATTGTAAGAATATTTTTTGAAGATATTCTTTTTCTAAATTTAGATTTTTAGAGAAATTGTTTATAAGTAATTTTCTTGGTTGTTTAAACCCCGCTTTTACAATACGAAAGAAATTCTTTATTTGTATTTTATCTATATTTTCTTTTGTTTTCATCGGGGTTATCTTAATAACAGCAGAATCCACTTTAGGCTCTGGATAAAAAGCGGTTCTTGGGACATAACAAATAATTTCTGGCTTAGCGTAAAATTGTACAGAAACAGATAAAAGATTCATTTTTGGCGGTTGGCTAATTATTCTTTGTGCAACTTCTTTCTGAATCATTAGAATGATATTTTGTGGCTGTTTTTTTGATTCTAACAAAAGTTTGATTAAATGAGAGGTAAGATAATAAGGGATATTGCCGATGGCTTTGTACACTGTATCCAGCATTGCGTATTCTGCCTGCCAATCATCAGATTGAATAAAATCCCTAATATCTGCATTGATGATTTTTAAATTTGATTGATTCTTAAATTTATTTTTAAGGAATTTAACAACTTCAGCATCTTTTTCAACGGCAAT
>Ga0208902_1001198_pt1 | contig 12697 bp, 14 predicted proteins | sample AntAceMetag02UKH_FD_184767 | JGI IMG/M metagenome (GOLD analysis project Ga0208902, IMG submission 184767) | Saline lake microbial communities from Ace Lake, Antarctica - Antarctic Ace Lake Metagenome 02UKH (SPAdes) (version 2) | ecosystem: Environmental > Aquatic > Non-marine Saline and...
TTAGGTTTATATGTTTACATCCTCACTATTAGTCATTTTTAAGGGTATTTTATTGATACGTGCCCTAAAACTTGTATAGTGGTATTATTGTGGAAAACTAAATACTGAAATTGGAAGTATCTATAGTGTGCAGAAAGTTTACAGGGTACGCACAAACAGTTAAGTAAGTGTTATCTTGTAATACCGGGACCGCAATATTACAGGCGGCGTAACCATAAATCTAAAATAAACGCAAATAAAGTTGCGGGATAGGATGTATATCACTGCAACCGATTAAATACCTGGGTGTAGTTCACTATGGGTTACGGGTTGGCCTATTTAAAAAACACAAAAAGTAAAAGGAAACCGGCCATTGTGCTTCTATGTCCGTTAACCTGTCATAGCGGACATAGAAAACAAGGGGGTGAAACCCCGAAAGAAGAGAGCGGCTGCCGGGGGATATTCTAAGGAGTGAGTATGAAAGCAGTAAGCATATTGGCGGTACTAATAGCCATCTTTGCGGTGGGGTGTGGGGAACAGAAGGTGGTGGGTTATGCCGACCTCGTCGAGCGGGGTGGACTGCTCTATGAGGTAACCTCTGATAAGCCATTTACAGGGAAGGTAATCGCTCGGTACGAGAGTGTACAGAGAGAGGGGGAGGCGGAGTACCTAAACGGGAAGCCTCATGGCAAATTTACGCGTTGGTACGAGAGCGGACAGAAGGAGACTGAGGGCGAGTTCCGAGACGGGAAGATTCATGGAAAAATTATGACTTGGTACGAAAACGGGCAGAAATGGGGAGAGGATGAGTACTTGGAGGGTAAGCTTCATGGAAAACAGATGACCTGGTACGAGAGCGGGCAGAAAGAGGTAGAGTTCGAGTACCGTGATGGAAAGCTTCAGGGAAAAAAAACGCGTTGGTACGAGAATGGGCAGAAGGCTCAAGAGGGAGAATACCGTTCCGGGAATTTCACTGGGAAATGCTGGGATGAGAACGGAAACCCGATCCCCTTGGCGGTATTGACAGCCTTCCTTGCGGCGGGATGTGGGGAACAGAAGGTAGTTGATTTTAACCAAACAGTCCAGAGGGGCGGTCTTTTCTACGAAATTAATTCCGAAGAGCCATTCACCGGGAAGATTATCGGACACTACCCCAACGGCAAGAAGGGGCGTGAGGCTGAGTACCGTGACGGCAAGCAACAAGGAAAGGCAACCTCGTGGTACGAGAATGGCCAGAAGAAGGCCGAGACCGAGTACCGTGATGGCAAGGAGCACGGCAAGTATACCTCGTGGCACGAGAATGGCCAAAAATATGAGGAAGGCAATTACCGCGATGGAATGATGGATGGAAAGCTGAGCATATGGTACGAAAATGGGCAGAAGATGGTGAAGGGCGAATACCGTGACGGCAAGTCGCATGGGAAGATGATTGAGTGGTACGAGAACGGCCAGAAACATGTGGAGGGAGAGCTCCGTGACGATCAGCCACATGGGAAGGCAACCAGGTGGTACGAGAACGGTCAGAAGAAGCGCGAGGTAGAATACCGTGATGGCGAGGAGATCAGCCGTAAGGACTGGGACGAGGACGGCAACTTAACATTATCCCGGTAAGAGATCGGGCCGTATAGACGAGCTGAGAGTTTCCGGGTAATCAAGGGGATAAACAACCCCGGAGAAGCGAGGAAATCATGAGCGGATACTTTAAGAATGGACCAAGGTCTGAGGAACCGCCGGCGAAGCCAAAGAGCGAATATAACCCGTATGCGGAGGAAGAGGAACGGGAGCGGTATCTGGAGGGACTTGAGGAGGCTAATAGGGGCATAATGCCCCGACGCCGGCCCAGGAGATCAGACTATGGACGGGGGCCGAGGATATGAACAAGGCCCATACCGAACCTATATTTGAAGAGTTACCCAAACACTTGCGGGAACACTTTCGAGGTCAGATGGTAGGGAACTTTAAGGCATACGAAGGAAAAGGTGGACTCCTGGACCCTGATGTTAGGCGGAGAGCATTACGGGCTATTGGGAAGAGAAACGAAGGGACGGTTCCTGGGGATATTCCAGATTGCTTAACCGGCGCAACCGGGAACAAAGGAGAATAACGTGATGGTATTGAGCATAACGATGGCAAAAAATCGGTGTAAGCGGTCAAATGGAGATAAACGATGAAGATATCCTTTCTGACGCTTGTACTGGCTATATTCGTATGCCAAGTGGGATACATCCAGGCTGAGAATGAAACTCTTAAACGTCCACTCAAGCCCTGGGAGATGGATTGGGGGAAACCGCAACCTCAAAGCTCCTGGCCTGGGGAGATTGTCTCTCACCCCACCCCTATCCCGGTGCGATCTTCAGACAGCGATCCTTTTGGTGATCCTTCCGCGGAGAACTTTGACCCGGATAAAAATATGCGGAATAATACTTTGCCGAATAAGAATAGTGGGTTCTATACCGACCGGGGGATTGCCAAGTTAGAACGTGGAGATTACCAGGGATCAATCGTGGACTGTACGAGAGCAATTGAACTCAATCCGAATGATGCTACAGCCTACCGCAACCGAGGTGTTGCAAAGTTCGACCTCGGAGACTACCAGGGATCAATCGTGGACTGCACAAAGGAAATCGAACTTGATCCGAAGTACGCTATAGCTTACAGCAACCGAGGTGCTGCAAAGTTCCAGCTTGGAGATTTTGAGGGAGCACTTATTGATTTAACGAAGGCGATCGAACTCGATCCGAATTATGCCGATGCCTACAATAATCGAGGGGTTGCAAGATTCCAGCTTGGAGACTATCAGGGAGCGATCCAAGACCGTACAAAAGCGATCGAACTTGATCCGAACGATGCCGCAGCCTACAGCGGCCGAGGGTCTGCAAAGTGCCAGATTGGAGATAATCAGGGAGCACTTATTGATTTAACGAAGGCGATCGAACTCGATCCAGGGGATGCTGATACCTATGTCAGCCGTGGCGCTGCAAAGTTCCAGCTTGGAGATTCTCAGGGATCGATCCTGGACTGTACCAAAGCGATCGAACTCGATCCGAAAAATGACGATGCCTACAATAATCGAGGAAATGCAAAGGCTGTCCATGGGGATCACCGTGGAGCGATTGAGGATTATAAGAAGGCAATTGAACTCAATCCGAATGATGCTACAGCCTACAGCAACCGGGGGATTGCAAAGAACAGCCTCGGAGACTACCAGGGGTCAATCGTGGACTGCACAAAGGCAATCGAACTTGATCCGAAGGACGCCAGCTACTACAACATTCGAGGGTGGGCAAAAATCAAACTCGAAGACTACCAAGGATCAGTCATGGACTCTACCAAGGCAATTGAACTTAATCCGAAGTATGCCCTGGCCTACCGCAACCGAGGGTTTGCTAAGGCCCATCTCGGAGACAACCAAGGTGGGATCTTGGATTTGCGCAGGGCAGGGGAACTGGGCGACCCGGATGCTTGGGATTTAATTAAGGCAGTCCCATCGAATAATCAAGCCCCTTCACGGAGCCGCACCACCTATGTTGCTCCATCCAGACCAGTCAAAGATTTCCTGGTTACCCATTTTGATTATGATGATGCGACTAAGAAAGGCGTAATTTCGGTAAGGACATACGGCAGGGGTATTAAGTGCAGAGAATGGCTTGTTAAGAATATCGGAGCTATCTGTTCAAGCAAAAATATAACACTTCAGGCTGGTTCAGAATCAAAGAAAGGCGGGCATTACCGTATCCTCGATGAAAAGATCGAGGGCGATATTCTAACAGTTCACTTTGAATCAGCCTGGTGATGAAACCTCAATTACACGAAAAACCGGGGAAGATGAATATGAGCATAGTCAAACGGGTAGCTGTATTGATAATTATTCTGACGATCCCCCTGGGTCTATCCCCGGTATATGGCCAACCTTTCTGGACGGAGAAAAGCATCTATAGTGACGGTGAATATTTATTTGCTGTGGGGATTGCTACGAATGTCAGCAATAAGGAGGATGGGAGGATAGAGGCATTCGATCATGGAGTTAGAGAAGTATGTAAGTTGAAGGGAGTTACTGAATTGCCCGGTTTAGATATTCGGACTCAAATGACCTACGAAGAAGATCACAAGGACGGAACATATACGGTTTATAGACTCCTGAAGGTTAAAGAGGATGCTTTAAATAAAGCCGTACAAAAGCCGAAACCAAGCAGTTCCTCAGGATTAAAAGGGAGAGTGGAACCATATGTAGGAACTTGGCCTGATGGGACTTTAAGGACTAAGGGCTATTTGAAGAAGGTTGGCGGCACACCCCTTAAAACAGGAAAATGGAGTTGGTGGGATGAGAATAGAAGAAAAACCATTGAAGCAAATTATAAAGATGGATTAATGCACGGGAAGTATATCCATTGGTACGAAAATGGAACTAAAAAAGATGTGGGTGAGTGGCGTAATGGCAAGCAACATGGGAAGGTAACCCATTGGTACGAGAATGGGCAGAAGTGGACTGAGGCGGAGTACCGCGATGGAAAGGGAAACGGGAAGTATATATCTTGGTACGAGAATGGCCAGAAAGAGCAAGAGGGAGAATGTATAAACGGCGAGCAACATGGCAAGTGGACTTTTTGGTACGAGAATGGGAGGAAGAAGGGTGAGCGCGAATTCCGTGAAGGAAAGCCATACGGGAAGGCTCTCGGAGAGCACGTGGAATCAACCATCTGGGACAAGAGCGGACAGCAGGCAAGTGTGAGGGAGTGCATTGTTAGCAGAAAAGAACCAGAGCAGGATCATGATGTTGGATTAGTAGTACGAGACGGGCTTGCATATAAGGGGAACTCAACAACCCCTTATACAGGCTATGGATTTTTTACGCACACAAATGGACAGAAGAAGGCAGAGGGCGAGTACCGTGATGGCAAAGAGTATGGGAAGTGGACCTATTGGCACGAGAACGGCCAAAAGAGTTGGGAGGCCGAGTTCCGTGACGGCAAGGAGCATGGGAAGGTAACCTACTGGTACGAGAATGGACAGAAGAGGGGAGAGGGCGAGTGGCGTGATGGCCAGGCGCACGGGAAGTATATCTCTTGGCACGTGGGTGGGCAGAAGAGTGGAGAGGGTGAGTACCGCAATGGCAAGAAGTACGGGAAGTTTACCCGTTGGCACAAGAATGGGCAGAAGGATAGTGAGAAGGAGTTCCGCGATGACCAGGCGTATGGGAAGTATATCTCTTGGTACGAGAACGGGCAGCAGAGTATTGAGGGGGAGTGGCGAGATGGCAAACAATATGGGAAGTGGATCGTGTGGAACAAGACCGGGCAGAAGCAGAGTGAAAGAGTTTACCGTGGAGGTAAGCTTATAAGTAGCACTTATTGGGATGAGAATGGGGAGATTAAGGCACCGATTGACTTCTCTAAGGTTAATTTGGATGAACTCTCTGATCAGCCTGCAGGAAAAACAAAATGAAGACTCCCCAGGACATATCAAAAGACCCGGATATGATCGAGCTCGAGCGGATGATCGAGGCCGGGGAGCTTGACGGGGATCGGGCCAGGAATTATGCGGAAAAACGGGAAGAAAACGGGAAAAGCAAGGTTATATGAATCAAATAAATAGTTCGCCTAAGAAACAGAAGGTAGTGGATCGGAGTAAACTCTGTAAGCGAGAAGGGTTGTGGTACGAGGCAGATTCAGAGAAACCATTCACCGGGAAATCATTTGTATGCGGGTGGCATACTACCCAGAAATGGGTTGAGGGAGAGTGGTGTGAGGGTAAGGCGTCCGGCGAGTGGATTTATTGGCACGAGAACGGGCAGAAGAAAGGGAGAGGGGACTACTGTGATGGCAAGCTCCATGGGAAATGGACTTTTTGGCACGAAAACGGGCAGAAGGATCAAGAGGGAAACTACCGGGACAGCAAGAGGTGTGGGAAATGGACTTATTGCTATGAGAATGGGCAGAAGGAAGGGGTAGGAGACTACTGTGATGGCAAGCTCCATGGGAAATGGACTTTTTGGCACGAAAACGGGCAGAAGGATCAGGAGGGAAGCTATAGTGATGGTAAGAGGTGTGGGAAATGGACTTATTGCTATGAGAACGGGCAGAAGGAAGCAGAGTTAGAATACCATAATGGTAAGTTGAATGGGAAGATAACCTATTGGCACAAGAATGGGAAGAAGCAAGTGGAGTCCGAATACCTTGCTGGAAAGGTGCACGGGAATACTACCAGATGGTATTATAGTGGTCTAAAGCAAGGAGAGGGCGAATTCCGTGGCGACGAGTTGATCGATGGCAAGTGTTGGGATGAGAACGGAAATCCAATCCCTTGTCCCTCAATAAGTGAGGGAACAATCCCCCCTTTTATGGCTGACTCCGATTTCTTTACGGCACACGACTTTAATCGTTGGTATAAAACACCTATGCACCGGCGCTCAATGAAATATAATTCTCAAAAGCGTGAGTTTGCCACTAAGAAAAAAATATTAGCTGTATTGTATACATTGAAGTTCGCAAGAACTGTGGGAGAATGGCACGAAACTGGAATTATACGTAAGCACATTGATCTCAGATGTTTTCCTTCAGCATCATTTAGTTCTAATCCCAATAAGAAATATGAGCGCATTCTAAAGTCGTTATTAAATACTAATCCTCCACTGATTGAAACTGATCTGCCCATAATTGAGGATTCGATGCCTTTCTTTCCGGCTTCAATGACCATAAAGCGTTATATTAAAATCACTAATGCTGGGATTAAAGAAGTGGAATCTTGGCCCACAGTTAAGCGCCCGGCCGCAGCTACGGGAAGAACTCATCCCAAAGTACACGATTCCAAGGCAGACACAAAAAATGTATTTCGCAAAAGTGGGGATTATTGGGAAATCAGATATCAAGGGCGGGAAATCGGACCACTGGAAGATCTGAAAGGCTTTTCTTATATAAAGGTGTTACTTGATGATCCCAGCAATGAATATCATGTCTTGGATTTGAGCAGAAAATTTGAAGGGTCAGGATTGCCAACTCCTAATGATAATTACAAGAAAATGACTCCGGAAGAGTTAGAGAAGGAAGGTGTAACTAATCAGTCATCACCTTTTGGAGGGCTTGAAACTATTACACCCGAAGCATTGCATAGAATAGGAAAAGATTTAGGCGAATTAAGGGAAGCTAAAAAAGAAGCGGAAATAGATAATGACTTAGGCCGAGTTGAAACGATTCAAGAAAAAATTGAGGTTCTTGAAGATTATCTATCTGATGCATATGACATTAACGGCAACCTTCGTAAGACTGGGAGCGCAGCTGAACGAGCGCGCAAGAGTGTTTCTGCAGCGATTAAAAGGAGCCTGAATAAAATAAAGAAACACGATAAAAAATTTGAACTTCATCTTCGTAAATCACTAAACCCTATCTCCGCCAATTTCCTTCAATATACCCCCGAAGAACCCCTCGACTGGATTACTTCCTAAATTTTTTTCTTTTGCTACGCTATTTGTAGCAATTGCTACTCCATTTGTAGCGCCTTATATACTGAGGCGATACATATGAGAGTAAAAGAAAATCGAAATATAAGAATTATAGTTTCTGTTCGCATCTTTTTCCCGAAAGATGGTTTTCCCCCTCACCGGTTGTACTCTGGCTTTGATTCCAGTCCGACTATAACCCCCGGTTGGTTATTCTCAGTTAGATTCTACCCTCAGTTTGTATTCTTCAAACGGCATTCTCTGTCTGGAAGGAGGCCTGTTAAATGAACGATACCGTTCCAACGAAAAGCCTCTGGTGTAGTGCCTACCTGTTATTGAAAGGCCATAAGTTCATCACCTTCGATCTTGTCACTCCCTACAAGGGATACTTTGTCTTCAAGAAGTCAAAGAGATTGGAGAAGGATATTGCCGAGTATTACGAAACTAATCCCCAGGTGCCGATCAAAGACTATCTGAGGCAATACGACGCTCTCAGAGATCTGGTGATGCAAAGCAAGCGAAAAGCAAACAAAAATATAAGGAGGTTAACATGACGCCATTAAAGTTCGCGAAATGCGAGTGTGCCAATTTCAACAATGACGGCTCTTGCCTGGGAGTTAAAGCCGAGAACCTGGGCGATGCAAACGGTCCCTGGTGGAACCGCAAAGATGCCAAAGTCAATTATCTGCAACCCCGGCAGCAATGTGCTCTGGCTAAAGCCGGAGAGCGGTGTCTTTATTTCGAGCAGGTTGTTCTGCCCTTGGCTGATTGCCCGTCGCCCAAAGACGAACCGGGCCTTCAAGCCAAGCGCCAGAAAGCCCGGGCATTGTATCTTAAAAGAATTGGCTTAGCTGGCCCAAAAAAGGCAAAACAAAGATTCTGTGAATGCGGAGCTCCCATCGGTAAGGGCCGGCGTCACTGTGATAAGTGTGCCGCCAAAAGGCACAGTGAAACTCGAAGGAAATCTCAAAATAAGTGGCGCTCTAAATAATCTATGGTCTGTAGAACAGTTAAATGAAAAATTTGTGCTTGATTTCGGGTGATTTTGATGGGGGGCAGTATGGTTACACCACCACCCTCTAAAACGAGGAAATAACGCCTTAGAACGCAATATAACAAGAGGTATAGAGATGGCTAAAAAGAAAGCCAAAGCCCCGCCATTTGTGATGGTCAGAAGGGATATGCTGAAAGACCCCAAATGGAAGAAGCTATCAAGTTCTGCCAAGGTCGTTTGGATTTATCTGCGGGCCAAGTTCAATCATAAGACGCTCGGCGAAGTTACCCTGACTTATTCAGAGATGCAGGAAATCACGAGTTCCAAGACTTTCAAACGAGCACTGCAAGAGTTGATGGACGAAAAATGGATAAGAAAGACCAAGCAAGGCGGTTTGTATGGGGGCGTGTGCAAGTATAAGTTTGCCGGCCCGTATAAAGACTTCTATTACAAGCAGCGGCGGATTTAATCTCCACACAGATGGCATACTATATATATCTGGAGAAACTACAGAACTCTTGAGTAAGGCTCCAAGCACAACGTTCTGTAGAAAGTAAAGAACTCATCAGCGGTTTAATGGCTGAGTTCTGGAGAAAGTAAAGAACAGTTCTGTAGAAAGGAACGTTGTTCTTGATATTTCCAATAATTTTAAAGAAATAAGAAATGAACACCGCAGAACAATTATTAACGGTGAAACAGGTCGCCGTGTTGCTCCAGGTGAATTACATGACGATCTACAAATGGGTTTCACAGGGAAGGATCCCGTGCATTAAGTTCAGCGGCAATTGTGTGAGGTTTGATTGGCATAAAGTGAAGAAATGGTTTGCGACTATGGAACAGAAGGGGAGGTCGACCAGGAGAATTCCGGTGGAGGGATATTCAGAACGATAATTTATTTGCCGCCTCCCGTAGGTGATCGGGAGCAAGATGAGCGTATCGCATGGTTGTATGAATGTCGGAATGTCCCAGCAGTGCCTTGACGGTGGTCAGATCGACGCCGGCCATAACCAGGTGGGAGGCGTAAGTGTGCCGGAGCATATGGATGGTAACGTTTTTTTCAATTCCGGCTATCCGGGCGGTGGTTTTGAGTTTGCTGATCATGTTGTTCTTTCTCAGGGTATCCCGCTCGGTAATGAAGACGTAAGGGTTCTTCGTCTTCTTGATTGAGCGGAGAACCTTTTCGAGTTTCCGGTCCATCGGGATGTAACGAGGCTTGTAACTTTTGGTGGGATGGGCGATCTTGTTCACCACCCGGATCAACTTCTTCTCAAAGTCGATGTCCGACCATTCAAGGTAGATGAGCTCGCTCTTCCGGAGGCCGGTCTTCAGGAAGGTGTAGATGATCGGGTAGTAACCGGGGGCGATGGTCTTCAGGAGAACCTTGATCTCATCTGTGGTAAGAAATTCAAGTGTCTTGGATTCCGGTCCCCGGATCTTGCTTACCAATTTTACCGGGTTTTTAGGGATGACCTCAAGCTGGACCATCTTATTGAGCATGGCCTTGACCATGGTTATCTCCAGGTTGATGGTCCGCTTGCTGACCGTTTCCAGCCGGGTTGCCTTGTATTTTTCGATAGAGCGGGGGGTCACCTCGGAGAGTTTCTTATATCCGGTGACAGTAAGAAAGGTGCGGAGGGCCAGTTCATCGCGCCGAAGACTGGCCGGGGCTTTGTTGGTTTTAGAGAACTGGAGATATTCCCGGACGAGGCTTGAGAGATCAGGGTCAAAGCTGATGATACCGATCTCGCTCTTGAGCATCTTCAGCTTCAGGTCATGCTCATATTGCTGGGCAATGTTCTTGTTGCCGATACCGCCGGGAATTTTTCTAACAATTCTCTTGCCGTGAACATAAAAATCAGTATAGTAATGCCGACCATATCTTTTTCTCACGGTCATAGTAGATTCTCTTGGCTCTCAGATGAAAAAAGACAATGAAAGATAACAGGAACCATATTATAAAAAGCACTTGCGCAAGTCAAGAAAATATGGTAACTATACGGTTACTGCAAACTAAATTGGGAAATTCTCAGATACCCCAAAGAGTCGTAACCTGTTCTTTAACAACTAAATAGCCAATTCGCCTCCGTAGCTCAATTTGGCAGAGCAGCGGACTCTTAATCCGTTTGTTGAAGGTTCGAGTCCTTCCGGAGGTATTTTATTTTGCTCTGCAAAAAAATATGGCCCCTTCGTCTAGTGGCCCAGGATGCCGGATTCTCAGTCCGGAGACAGGGGTTCGATTCCCCTAGGGGCTATTTAAAATAAAAGCGGAACCGGATGAAACTTCGGTTCCGCTTTTATTTTAAATGGTTTTGAATGTATTTCTGAAATATTTATTCCGTCCGAAGGAAAAGATAGTCCAATATCCTAACCTGGTCTTATTTCTTTTCCGCCTTCGCATCAGCTTCTTTCACTCCGGTTTTCGGTTCAGGAAGGGGCATTGGTTTTAGGGAGATCTTCTGGAGGAACTTGGGGACTATGGCTTTGAAAGGGGTGTGGGATTCGATGTACTCGGCCAGGGCTTTGGAGGAGTCGGGCTGGCCGTGGACTACGAAGATCTCTCTGATCCGTTTGAATTTATCCAGCCATTTTATGATCTGTTTGTAGTCGGCGTGTCCGGAGAAGCTGCTGAGATAGTATGACTTTGCCCGGACCGAAACCATCTTTCCCCCCACCTTAACTGATGTGGCCCCTTCCAGGAGCTTTCTTCCCAGCATTCCTTCCGGCTGATATCCGACGAAGATGACGGCACTGTTGGGGTCGGGGAGATAGGCGGCCAGGTGAGTGAGGATTGATCCGACGTTAGCCATCCCGCTGGGAGCAAGGATGACGGCGGGTCCGGTTATCCGGTCTTTAGGTGTATACCCCTTCAGGGCCGGGAAGGAGAGGGGAGGCTTTCTCTGCCTGATCTCCTGCCGGGTCTCTTCGTTGAATAGATTGGAGTTCTTCCGGTAGATCCTGGTCATCTTGTTGGCGTAGGTACTGTCCACATAGACATTGAACGAGCGGTCGAATCCGCCATCCCGGATCATCTTGTTGATGTAATAGAGAATGTTCTGGGTCCGGGCCAGGACATAACAGGGGATCACGACTTTCCCACCATTCTTCGTGGTATCGTTTATTATATCCTTAAATTTCGCCATATCGGCCGCGCCGTCACTGTGGAGACGGTTCCCATAGGTCGATTCGCAGATCAGATAGTCGACATCCTCCACTATCTCCTGGAGGCGGAGGAGGGGGGAGGCGGGGTTTCCAATATCTCCGGTGAATAGGAGAGAATAGTCATCGACTCCCTCCTGAAAGTCCAGATAGACCATCGCCGATCCGATGATATGCCCGGCTTCCAGGAAACGGAACCGGAGGCCGTCGGGGAGTGTGTAGGTCCGGTTATAGTCGCAGGGGACCAGGCGTTTAAGTGTAGTCTCAACATGGCTCAGGTTATAGAGCGGGGAGTCATGAGAGAGAATCCAGGCCAGCAGCCTCAGCATCTCCCGGGCGACTTCAGCGGTAGCTTCGGTGCAGTAGATCTTTCCGGAAAATCCTTTCCTTACCAGATAGGGGATCCGCCCCAGATGGTCGCCGTGGGCGTGGCTGACGAAGATATAGTCTATGTCCCGGGGAGAGAAAGGCAGGAATCGGTTCCTTCGATCTACCTCCCGCTTCGGGTATCCCTCCTCCTGGAAGAGTCCGCAGTCGAGGAGGACTTTGCTTTTTCCGGTATAGAGGAGATGACAGGTACCGAAGATGGTGCCGTTGGCACCGCAGAATTTTAGGTAGGGGGTGCTATCGGTCTCCGCGTTCAGAGATGGGATGAGAACCAGGATGCCCGCGATTAAAAAAATTAGAACGGTTAAGGATATCTGTTTCATAATCTCAAGATAGCAAAATAATAGTGATCGGGGGATTTATTTCTTACCAATTCCCCTCCTCCCTCACCATAGGCGCAGAGGAGGGGGATGGTGTGTGTGGACAGGTTCTTTAGCTATCAGTCCTTTTTCCACCGACGCAAGGTCGGTGGTGAAATTTAAATCTCATCTTATACCTTGACGGCAATAAAAGTTGCGAAGGTAAGTTATATTGTTTAATATATGAATAATATGAAGGTTGATCCGGTCAAAAGAGTTATCTGGAGCGATATTGCCCGGGAACTGGCAAAAGAAACGGATGTCGAAACCTGTCGGTGTTACGGGGATGAGTTCTATAGTTACTTACACCGGGAAGGTGAACTTCCATTTCTGCTGGAAAAGGGAGGAGAAGCTGATCTTTCCGGTGATGACAATGGGTACTGCGATCTG
>Ga0208902_1001203_pt1 | contig 12652 bp, 7 predicted proteins | sample AntAceMetag02UKH_FD_184767 | JGI IMG/M metagenome (GOLD analysis project Ga0208902, IMG submission 184767) | Saline lake microbial communities from Ace Lake, Antarctica - Antarctic Ace Lake Metagenome 02UKH (SPAdes) (version 2) | ecosystem: Environmental > Aquatic > Non-marine Saline and Alkaline...
CGCCTCCTCGGTCCTTCCCTTCGGTCAGGCTGTTATGTTTTGCGCCTTCGTCATCCCGACATAACGTCGGGACTCCTCAGTCGCTACGGGCTCATACGGCACAATCCTGTGCCTATTCGCCCGGAGACGCCAGGGGCAAGCTCCCTCCCCTCCACGCCCCCTGCTTCTCCCCGTGTGAGAAACTGGCAAACTTAGTAAACAACGAAAGCCCACAGGAAAGAAAAGTCCGACACGAGCGTGATTCTCCGGGACCTGGGCAAAGCATTCCACGGAAGGCGCCGGAGAAGGGCAACCAGGTTGACTGGTTGACTGTGACCTTCTATGTCTCGGGCAATAAGATGAACCGGACGAAGAAGGGCAGCTTCAAGGATTGAGTTGCAACTCAATATTTAATTGAGTTGCAACTCAATTTGATTAGGTTATTTCGCGCTTGGCCTGGGGCCAGTCTTAAGATTTCTATCGCGTACCGGGTATGGCCGCCCGCGGTTCGCTTTCTCCATACGCTCAACTTCGCGCGTTAAAGCTCGGTCAATGATACTTTGAAAGGTGACTGCTTGAGCGTAGCAAGCATTACGCGCTCGTTCAAGCAAGTCGTTGTTAAAGCGTAGAGTGAGAGTTTTTCTGAAAGCGGTTGGCACAATGGGCAGTGCCGATTTTCGGGCATGGCGTTTTGCCGGCTTCTTGGTCGCACCGACGTTTGACCTGATTTTTTTTGCGGCCTTGGTGGTGGTTTTGCGCACATTGTCTTCGGGCACCATGGCTGCATGTTTTTGCAAGAGCTGTCCAAACGCTGTCATGTTTATGGTTTTACGCTTTGTCATCTCCGCCGCCTTTCATTGTTGAGAAGTTCCACCTTGAGTGCTTTATAATCTTCTGCGCCGTGGCTGGTTGAAGCGTAGGTAAAAATCGGCTTACCGAATGAAACGCTTTCCGCAAGTTTGACGTTTTCTCGAATTTCCGTTTTCAAAACTGCTTTGCCGTACTGCTTTCGGGTAAGGTTTGCGATTTCCTGGGCATGCCGGGTGCGTCGATCAACTCTGGTTAAAAGAATCCCCGCAACTTTCAGAGTTGGGTTAAGCTGTTCCTGTATTTCTTCCACGTGTGCCATAAAGGAAATGAGGCCGGAAAGGTTCAAAAATTGCGTAGCAGTGGGAATAATAACCGCATCGGAGGCCGCAAGTGCGTTCCGGGTGAGGATTCCAAAGCCTGGCGGGGTGTCTATTAAGATGTATGCGGGCAAGTTACGTTCATGGCGAAAAGTTTCGATTTGGGTTTTGAGACGGTTGTCCCGGTTACGTTTAGCGCTCAACTCTTCGGGGGCAAAGACGAGAGACTCTGAGGCTGGGCAAATTTGAAGGTGATCGAGGTTTGTCGATGTTACGAGGTCACGGAGTGGCCGACGAGCTGTGATCATTTCCAGGGGAAGAGTGCCCGGGTCTGAAGCTTGCGCCCAGAGTGTAAGATTGGCTTGCGGGTCAAGGTCTATCAGGAGGGTTTTCTTCCCGCTGGCCGCAAGCGCCGCGCCGAGATTAAACGCGGTTGTACTCTTGCCACTTCCGCCTTTGATACTGGCAATGGTGAATATTTTCATAGCTGTGTCAAAACGTTTGCTTAATAAAAACAAAGGGCGAAGAATTATGCAAGGGGAAATTTGAGTTGCAACTCAATTATAATTGAGTTGCAACTCATTCGATGCAGAAAATGTTTTTCCAGGGACAATTATAAGGGCCGAGTAGAGATCGCACAATATACGCGATTCTGGAGGGTCGTTTTTTCAGGGGCAGGCCGAAAACCGATCGATTTCGAAGTTTGAGGCCGGATCCACGCGGAGGGGCCGAGAGGATCAAAGCCGTGAGCGGGCTTGTAGAGGCTCGTCTGCTGTTGTGCTGAGGCATGGAACGGCTGGGCGTACGAATAAACGTAGCGGGATAGTTGCGGGGCGCTCAGTAAGAAAGCCGCCTCATGGGTGTGTTCAGGGGCAGGGGGAGCGTTTAGAATAAGTGTCGTTGTTCTCCTGTAATGCGGTAGCCCGCAGGCCCTTCTTGAAGAGTAATGCCTTTTTTCTCCCGGGCCCATTCTGTAAAATCATTATATTCCGGGATTATCACATCAATAAAGTAAGACTTTAAATAAGTGAGCTTAGGCTCACCGTTTTCTTTGTATGGTTTTACGAACTCATTGGAAGGAAATTTTTCTTCGAACCAGGCCTTAAATCCTTTCTTATGCTCCTTAGTACAGCTCTTAATGAGCTCCTCCAGCTTGCGGTTCTTTTCCTTCTCAAAAGTCGTCTCCAGGATTTTAACCAAGGCGGCATCCTGTTTGGCCTGCTCTTCCAGGTCTGCTTTTTCCCTGGCTTTCTTCTTTTCCAGTAGAAAAGCATGTCCCGCTTTGTCCTGGAGCTTCTTCGCGATAAAGCCGCCCGGGTTGCGGATAGCCCTGCCGACAGAACGCATCTCTCTTAATGCGACTTCCAGACTGGCTTCAACAAGTTCAATTCCATCTCTCTTGATAATTCTATCCGGATTGGCCGTGTATCCCGCCAAGCGTAATCTATCTCGAAGAATTCCCTCCGGCGTCTGTTTGCCAGCTGGCAGAGAAAGCAATCCATCAGGCTTTCTGATGATATTCGGATAGATCAGGAAGAGGATGGCGTCGACTTTCCGCCGCTTTTTAATCTCCTCAAACTCAAAGTAGATATCGGTGTGATTCCGAAGTTCTTTTTGCGCGGGAAGAATAATACGTCGTTTAAAATTATTGTATTGAGTGTATTGATCAGGAGGAATTTGAAAGATAGTTCTAAGATGTTCTATGGTAAATTTTTTTCTGCCAAATCGCTGATAACTTTTAAGCAATTCATATATCCGGATACTATAGATACTCCTCAGGCGGGCGATATGTTTAAGGAAATAATTGGTGAACTGCCCCCTGAGCTGAAGCAAGAATGGTTTCATGTTGGGATCAAAACAAATTTTAACAGAGCCTGTTCCTTCCTGATATTTTGCCGAAGATAAGAAACTCACCTGTACAATACCATTAGGCTCGTTTGGGAGTGGAAGAGTCAAAACTCGTGTCATGAGTTTTTTTGTGAGGTGTTTGGTTTGGTCATATACATGATGGCCGCTTATTCCCACAAAATCAGCAAGAGCTGATATTCGAATCTCATATTCCTGGAAGTCTTTATCGTTCCTGTGAATTTTCGATGCGAGCAGGCAGACAAGCCGTTTCTCGGTAAGATTCATTTTATAAGATGCCTCAACCAGTTTATTTGACTGAGTGACAATAACCTTATCTTTTTTCATCTCATGCCTCCATTATGGCGTGTGGAATGTATAGAGGGGAACATACACTCACCCATACACAAATGTCAAGTGTAGGATTTCACCCGGAATTTGTAGGATTTCACCCGGAATTTGTAGGATTTCACCCGGAATTTGTAGGATTTCACCCGGAATTTGTAGGATTTCACCCGGAATTTGTAGGATTTAAAAAATGATTTTGTTGAATACCAACGACTTACAACTCTTCCAATAGTATTCAATAGTATACAATCACCACCAATACGCGCGCGCGGGAAAATTGGTTAAAATGGTGGTGATTTTAGATTTTTAAAAAATGGGGGGAATATAGTTCACCCGGAATTTGTGGAAGTTAACTCCAAATTTGTCGTATTTAAATTTTATTAATAAATATCAAATAATCTTTTTTCTGAATTCCCCCTCTATCCAAATCGCAAGATAACACCATAAAAAAAGTGTATTGAATATTTGGTAATTCCATCATAAAACAGTAAACTCATGAATCATGAGTATTATATAAAAACATACAAAGTTCAAAATCAGTTCTAATAAATAATAAAAATCATGGAGCATCAGATGACTCACTTTGCAGTAGCAATTAGGTCCAGCCAACAACCAGCCCGAACAGACTTACTAAATCGTCTCCACCAACTCCGAACATCTTACTTGGCTACCCTCAGCCCCCATACCCGGAGAGCGTACAATCGAGACCTGAGAGACTTTGCCGATTTTCTCGGGGAGGAAGATCCAACCAGGGCCCTCCGGAGACTGATCGAGAGAGGGCAGGGGGAAGCCAACTCTCTTACTCTCCAGTATAAGGCCCACCTCATCGAGCAAGAGAAAACGCCGGCGACAATCAATCGGAGATTGTCTTCTCTCCGGTCCGCCGTCAAACTGGCCCGGATGGGAGGGTTCATTCCCTGGGCTCTGGATATTCCGGGAGTAAAGAGCCGACCATATCGGAATACCAGGGGCCCCGGCCGGAGGGGATTCCAGAAAATAATGAGAAGACTCCATGAATCGGACCGCCCCCGGGATATCCGGGACCGGGCCATCATCCGGATGCTCTATGACCTGGCCCTGAGACGTGGTGAGTTGGCCGGGTTGACTCTTGCGGATGTGGACCTGGTTACTGGACAAGTGTCGATCCTGGGGAAAGGAGAGCTGGAACGGGAATCGGTCGCGCTTCCGGAAGAGACCGCCCGGGCTCTATCCGACTGGATAGAGGTCCGGGGAGATGAACCGGGCCCGCTCTTCTACAACTACGATCGACGGAGCGTCGATCGACGGCTCACCTATGACGGAATCTATAAGATTGTCTTAACCGTGGCGGCCCGGGCCGGGATAAAGACCAGGCCCCACGGCTTTCGACACACCGCAATCACGGAGGCCCTGGAGCTCACCAACGGCAATCTGGCCGCCGTCCGGGATTTCTCCCGGCACAAGAGCTACGAGGTCCTCCGATTCTATGATGACAACCGCCAGGATCGAGGCGGAGAAGTCGCCAAGCTGGTAGCGAAGGCCGCGTCGGTGTAAATAACCGGTTTCGTATATTACCAAAAATAGAATAAGGCCAGTCAGATTAGTCAACCCTACCATGCTTTTAATGTTTCGCTTCGCACTCTTTTTCCAGGCGCTCGTGCAACCAATGAGCTACCAATTGAGAGTAGGGAATTCCCTGTCGGCGAGCGAAACGTTTTAATAACGCGACATCCCAAAGATCCAGCCGTACTGAAACCGGCTTGCGAGGAGGACGGGGAACGTTAAAAAGCTCAGAGTTATCTATCTCTCTATGCACGTCATCTTCCGTTTCCTTCTGAGCGTTCTCATCCCATTCCCATGCTTCCGCTTTTAAGGATCTTCTTAGCTTTTCAGGCAATCTTGTTTTTTTCATCTTCTCACCTTTTTTAAATATGCTTTCTTTGTCCCTTGAGACATTGGGTATGCGGTAACACATCGCCAAATTCCATATTTGGGAAAGACAGCTACGATCACTTCAATAAAATTCCCCTCAGCATCAGTTCCCCATAATCGATACCGCAGCTCTTTTTTCCGGGGGCGCTTCTTTCTGACTGCTATAGTTGAAAAAGGCCCTTCACTATAATAAACTTCTTCTACCTGTTCGGGAGAGAGATTATGCCGGGCAATATGGAGAACATTATCTTCATCCCAGTCCGGCAACAAATTGAAGTTGGGCATATTCATTATTCCAATATAGCGTAATTATATGATTACGTCAAATAGTAAAAAATAATTGTGAGTAAGTTTATCCCTCATTAATCGGGAGTTCCGGGGACTGTTGTATCAATAAATTAGGCCTCTTTTCACCCCTTGATGGTACTAAAAATATAAATTATCAGTACCATAATCAAGGATCGAAACCGGGGTGGTATCAAGGGTAATTTGTTGACACGGAAGACCGGAAAACGGCGATTTACGGGAGGAGACAACACCGATCCCGGGAAAGAAAACGCCGTGACGGGCGTCTGAGCACTTATTCACCCCAGGACCGATAAACAGAACCAGGGCCGCCCCCATAGCCGCGGTCGTTGCCCGCGGAATATGGAGTACTGAAGGATGGACTATCCCGGTCCATCGAGTATCGACCTGCAATCCAGTATAACGAATTATACTAATATACATTTAATTATTTTTTCATTATTTTCTTGACAGGAGGCTGAGGAATATCCTTTACTAATTTATGCGAACAAGAATATATCCCAGAACCCCAGAACCGCCGGATACCAAATAAAGGAATACCTTTGAGTTTGATACACTCAATCTCTTTTATTCTATTTGCAAGTTTGCGATTTTTTTGTCCTATTTTTGCGCAGGACGGATCCAACAAAATAAAAAGCCAAGGATTTCACTCCCTGGATTGTCAAATCTATAACGGGCCAATGGATCATTGGAAAATTTATTAAATGAACCAAAGTTTAACCCAGACTAATCAGTTCGGATTTTCTTTAGTAAAATCTTTTATCACCAGGAGGGCTTTATTATGAAGAAGAGAAATTTTTATATATTGGCGAGCATATTGATTGCAGTATCAATTTTATCAATAACCGCTTTTCCTTCAGAAGCAGGTTATGATAACAGAGGGAATATAAAGCTAACATATCGGTTCGAAGAGCCGGCGATCGAAAAGTCCGGAGAATACCACCGGGTAGAAGTCCCCGGATTGAAGACTACCCAGGAGATTGGCAAACCGAAGATGCCTTTTAAAACCGCCCGGATTCTTCTGCCGCATGGAACAACCTATGGCGATGTAAAAGTAACCTTTCCAAAAATGAAGCCAATTGAGGGCGAGTATTTGATTGAACCGGCCCAGGATATTTATATCCAGCAAGAAAAGGAAGGGGCAATGTGCGATTCCGACATTTATTCATCGGCGAATCCGTATCCTGCAAACAACTTTAAAGTAGCAACAATTCAGGTTAAGAGGGGTTACCGTATTCTCTATATAAACCTATATCCGGTAAGTTACTCCCCCTTCGATGGTAAACTCCAATGGGCTGATAAAGTGGAAGTTGAAGTTACTATCAGATCAGCGGAAAAAGCAGGTTGTTATCGAGGGATGCCGAAAGATCGAAAACTGATCGCCCGCTCGATAGATAATCCGGAAGCACTTGTGTCCTATCCTTTGAAGACAATCTATACCAAAATAAGGAGAGGATCAAAGGGACAAAGATCGGAACCTGTTTGGCCTCCTCAGAATGAAGCTACACCGGTTGAATATGTCATTATTACCAGTGAAGCTTTGAAAAACGCTTCCGGACCGTATAATTTTCAGGCACTCGAAGCACATAGAGAGCAGAATGGATTGAATGCAACGATCATTACCACTGAGCAAATATACGATCATTACTTACCAATGGGCTATGATAGCCAAGAACAGATAAGATATTTTATTAGGGATATAGCCGGGAACGAGATTCTTGATGGCAAATGGGGTACAGAATACATAGTATTAGGAGGTAATTGCGAAATTATCCCGGTGAGGTATTTTATGTATAATGACACGGTAGAAGCTCCAGCCGATGTTTATTATGGATGCCTTGACGGATCTTTTGATGATAATGGCAATGGAAAATATGGAGAACCAAATGACGGTGCTGGTGGAGGGGATGTTGATTTATTGCATGAAGTGGCGGTTGGGAGATTTACCGTCGCCGATCAGACCGAACTATCTAATGTCGTCAGAAAAACCATAGCCTACGAAAATTCCACCGATGAATATTTACACCGGCTTGTTTTCTCGGCCGATATTAACCTAGGAGCTAGTGCAGAGTGGATGGAAGAAATAAGATGGGGGAGTAATTCTACCAATGGATTTATAAAAACTCCATTTTTTAATAAACACGAGACATTCTATGTAATTGAGGATCTATTAGGGGACCAAATGGTAGATGAAATAAATAATAACAATACACAAATATTTAATAATGCTTGCCATGGCGCACCTTGTATAGGAATGCGTATTTATACAAGTAGGCAAGCTGTACCTGGAAAACCTGACCTTAGTGAATTGACCAATACCCGACCTTTTTTCGCGTATCTGCAGGATTGTAAACCGGGGCAGTTTGACCTCCAGACCGATAACCAACATCTTCCGGAAGTATATTGCTTCTGTGAGGAATTAATCAATATGGAGTTTGGCGCATTTGCGGCAATTTGTTTTGCGCAACTGGGGCCTGAAAAATTTTTTTGTAATGAATTTTGGGATGCAATAGTTCAAGAAAAAGTCTATGAGATTGGAAATGCATATAATGATTCGAAAGAAGAATTTATCCCACAAATAAACCAATCCTCATTTCGGTATCATTTTTATGGGCAGCATCTTTTCGGTGATCCGGCGGTGAAATTAAAGATGAATGATATTCCGCTTATCTCAGGCAGTGGTGATTTTAATGGTGATGGGGCTTCGGAGACTGGAATTTACCGTAATAATTCAGGTTTATGGTCAATTAGAGATATCACCCGCATCTATTATGGCGGCAAGACTGATCTCCCGGTAAATGGGGATTATGACGGTGATGGTCTTGCCGATATAGGCATATTCAGAAAGACCAATGGTCTTTGGGCGGTTCGGGGGGTGACCAGAGTTTATTATGGCGGTGCAAATGATATGCCGATACCGGGAGATTATAACGGGGATGGCTTGACGGATATTGCTGTATATTGTCCTTCAAGTGGAGAGTGGAAAATTAAAGGCCTATCTTCATTCTACTATGGTAATCACATGGATATTCCTACCGTGCTGGATTATGATGGTGACGGAGCAGATGATCCCACAATATTCCGGGGGACCTCGGGCCTCTGGGCGGTCCGCGGAGTGACCAGAGTTTATTTTGGGACAGAAGAAGACCTGCCGATTCCGGCGGATTATGATGGCGACGGTTGTGATGAGATAGCAATTTTTTGTCCCTCCTCTAATCTTTGGGCGGTGCGAGATGTGACCAGATGTTATTTTGGAGATGTTAATACTTATTACGGGATGCCGGTTCCCGCTGATTATGATGGAAATAATCAGGAGGATATAAGCATTTTCAGGCCGACAAATGGTCTTTGGGCAGTCCGGGGAATAACAAGACATTATTATGGCTCATATATTGATTTCCCGGTTTTCGGTCCTCCAGGTTCCCCTGGTGGGATCTGGCATATGGATGAACAATATTGGGATGGGACCAATGATGAAGTAAACGATAGCACAGGTAATGGAAATCATGGAACAGCTAAAAATGGAGCTACTACGACAGCAGATGGAAAAATAGGTAGAGCGGGATTCTTTGATGGCAGTAATGATTATGTTGAGATTCCGAACTCAGGGAGTTTGCAATTGGATGGTGATTTAACTCTATCTTTCTGGTTAAATCCGAATAATATCGGCTCTGCCAGGCTAAATCCTCTGGATAAGAGTTATGGGGGAGAATTTGCTCTAACGATTGAGACAAATGGTCGGTTATCTTATTATCACGGAACTAGAAGGCAGAGCGGGTATTATTGGGGTTGGGCTCCTTTTGATGCCGGAACTCTGGTAAATGGAGAATGGCAGTTAATTACGATAACAAGAGATTCATCGACAAATACCATGAGGAGCTATTTGGATGGGAAGCTGATCAAAACAACAGCGTATTCCACCGATCCCAATAAGCTTCCTTCCTCAAGCAACTATCCCGTCAAACTCGCAAGAGGATATACAAATAGTAGTTATGGTGGGGTAATCGATGAAGTGAGAATCTGTTCAAGAGTCTTAAATGAGGATGAAATCTGGAAAGATTATGAAGAAGGAATCTTAGTGTCCTGCTACAAGCTTGACGAAAATGAGGGAACCACTGCGCATGATTCTTCGATTCATAATAATGATGGAACCATTTATGGAGCAGATTGGATAGATGGAATACTGGGGCATGCTCTGGACTTCGATGGGATTAATGACCATGTTGAGATCCCAAATTCAGAGAGTTTGCAATTGGATGGTGATTTAACTCTGTCTTTCTGGTTACATCCGAATAATATCGGCTCTGGCATGCTAAATCCTTTGGATAAGAGTTATGGGGGAGAATTTGCTCTAACGATTGAGACAAATGGTCTGTTGCATTATTACCACGGGACTAACAGGCAGAGCGGGTATTATTGGGGTTGGGCCCCTTTTAATGCCGGAACTCTGGTAAATGGAGAATGGCAGTTAATTACGATAACAAGAGATTCATCGACAAATACCATGAGGAGCTATTTAAATGGAGAGTTGGTCAAAACAACAGCGTATTCCACTGACCCCAATAAGATTCCTTCCTCAAGCAGTTATCCTGTCAAAATCGCAAGGGGATATACAGGCAGTGGTTATGGTGGGGTAATCGATGAAGTTAAGCTTTATGATATTGTTCTCTCTGATAATGAGATAAAAAGCCTTTATGGAGTAGTTGCTACCTGGCATATGGATGAACCATATTGGAATGGAACCAATGATGAGGTTGAAGATAGCTCCGGAAATGATAATCATGGGACGGCTAAAAACGGAGCTACTACTACATCCGATGGAAAGATAGACCGAGCAGGGATATTTGATGGCGATAATGACTATATCGATTGCGGAGATGATAATAGGTTGAAGACTAATAATTTTACGGTATCTGCCTGGATATATCATTCAACTTCTACTGGAAGTGGAGATGCTGTTATAGGAAATTCAAAATGGTGGGACGCGCACTTCCAGGAGGGATATGTGATGAAGTTTTCGGGGAGTGATACTTTGTTTTATTATGTTCTGGGGAGTAGTGCCGGTCAAACATATACTTATACAAGTATCCCTATAAATACATGGACTCATGTTGCAATGAGCTATGATGGGGAAGAATTCAAAGCATACAAGAACGGTTCCTTACTTAATTCGCTTACTGCAACTTATACGATTCCAACGAATAATTTGTTAATTGGGAAGGATACGCTACTATATGAGAATAATTATTATTTCAATGGAAGGATCGATGAAGTTAAGCTCTTTGATAGGGCCCTCTCCGATGAGGAAATAGAGGACCTGTATAACGTTGAGTAGCAGTTGTTAAAAAAGTGATTCTCGAAGGGAGGATAAAAATGAGAAGTTATTTAATTAAGTTATTCTTACTCTTTCTGACGATCTGTATTTGCAATTCATTAGCTTGCAATCTCAACGTTTATGCTCAAACTCCAACTCCCAGCCCAACAATTGGAAGTTCTCCGACTGCGATTCCAACCATGACTACCACCCCTACTCCTACAACTCCTTTTACAATACACGGTTTAGTGAATGATATACTATCTTTATCTTCTGTAGGGAATTGTAAAGTCACACTTTACATTGATAATCCTATCTATCCCAATAGTAAATCGTCAAATACAGATTCCTATGGATATTATTGGTTATATTGGTATGACGGATTATCCAAGCCGACCTGGGTTAAAGTGGGAACCACTCATAGCGGCTATATACCCAAAACAACATTTGCTTATTGTACGTATCCTGACCCTATGCCTTACGTGTTTAACTTCAATCTGTTGCCAGTTCCTTCCAATATCCGGTATAGCGGAGACTATGACGGGGATGGCCGATCAGAGATTGCCATCTTCCGAAATAGTAACGGATTATGGGCTATAAAGGATCTAAGCCGTTTTTACTTTGGCACAAACTGCGACTATCCAGCCTCCAGTGATTTTAATGGCGATGGAACTACCTCCACAACGATATTTCGGAGCGCGGTCGGCCTCTGGGCGATTCGGGGAAGTACTAGATTGTATTTCGGAGGGGATGGGGATATTTCCATCCCCGGGGATTACAACGGCAACGGAACTGCCGGAGTGGCAATATTTCGGCAAAGCTCCGGACTATGGGCCCTTCGAGATATCTCCCGTATTTATTTTGGCAGTGCGAACGATATACCTATTCCCGATGATTACAACGGTGCTGGCATTACCGGGATCGGCCTTTTTCGTCCCTCATCCGGCCTCTGGGCGATCCGGGGAATAACCCGGTTCTATTACGGGGGAGAGAACGATCTACCGGTTCCCGGAGATTATAATGGGGATGGGACAATAGACTACGCCATCTTCCGTCCATCCTCTGGCCTCTGGGCGATCCGGGAACTGACCAGGGAATATTTTGGGGCTTTGGGCGACCGGGCGATTCCAGCGGATTATACTGGTGACAATAAAAGCGATGTTGCCTTCTTCCGGGAAACATCCGGTCTCTGGGCGATCCGGGGAATTAGTCGCCTCTATTTCGGCGGTCACGGCGATATCCCCGTGACTAGATGAATAAAAAGCGTCTGCTCCGAGAGGCTCCCAGGTGAAACTTCAAAAACCGAAGATCTGCTTCCAGAGCAGTCTCTAAATAAGGCCTCGAAAGTGCAGAATTACCCGGGTTTTACTGCCTCCTGATTCTATCTTGCCCTTTTTCGTCCAGATGTTACAATTCCTTCATATTCAGGCCATATAGGCCCTCCAGACCGCATAAACCTAAACATCTGGACCACAACCCTATTAAAATGAAGTCGCGCCTTGAAGACCGCCTCAGAGACGCCGGGATCCGACATTTCGATGTCCTGATCCACGATCAATCCCGCGAGTGGCTGATTAAGAACTTCCGGAAGGGCTCTTCCAAGTACCCTGTTAACGTGGCCTGCCTAATGCGGAATATTATCTGGCAGGTCCGTGAGCGGATCCGCCAGGGAGAGAAGCCTCCCCTTAACGAGTTGATCCGGACCTTCTGGTACATGTACATCAAACCCACCCTCTCCAGGGCGGATGCTCTATCTCACAAGGTCAACCAGTACAAGCAACTGGTCTACCAGTTTGTCAACATGGTCCGGGACCTGGACTTG
>Ga0208902_1001207_pt1 | contig 12637 bp, 8 predicted proteins | sample AntAceMetag02UKH_FD_184767 | JGI IMG/M metagenome (GOLD analysis project Ga0208902, IMG submission 184767) | Saline lake microbial communities from Ace Lake, Antarctica - Antarctic Ace Lake Metagenome 02UKH (SPAdes) (version 2) | ecosystem: Environmental > Aquatic > Non-marine Saline and Alkaline...
TAAGGCAATTGCATGGGGAAGGCACAAATTTCATTTGACCTTACAAAATACGAAAAACAAGACGCGTAGTATCACAATAATGCATTGCAGGGAGAAAATTATAAAAAAAAGAAGGATTTTAAAGAAAAAGATAGTATACTATAAATAGTAGTAATTATTCTGGCATAAAAATTAAATAATATAGAGAAGGAGTAAGAATACTTTAAAATGAAAATTCAAATAAAATATTTAAATGGTATTCGATTTAAACGTTTTATTATAAATTCTGCTCAACGAATAAATCAGATGGAACAGTACCTAAACGATATTAATATTTTTCCGGTAGCCGATGGGGACACAGGTACTAATATGGTAGCTACTATGAACAGCATTGTAAAAGGGATAAAAAAATGTAAGGAATCTTCTTTTGCCAAGATTAGTAGTGTTATTGCCGATTCGGCTTTAACCGGAGCCCGTGGTAATTCCGGTGCTATCTTAGCTCAATTTTTTCAAGGCCTGGCAGATGCAACTCGTGGTAAAGTTCGTCTCTCAACAGAGGCTTTTGCTAGTGCCGCTGTTAAAGCGGCGGAGCAGGCCCGGAAAGCCATTTCTCATCCTCAAGAAGGCACCATCATTACAGTAATGAAAACTTGGGCAAACTATCTTACCGAACATGCTCCTTACACTCCTGATTTTGCTGAACTTTTTAAAAAATCATTATCTAAAGCAAAGGATTCCCTGGCTAAAACACCCGATAAACTATTGATATTAAAAAAGGCAGGTGTAGTCGATGCGGGGGCACAGGGTTTTGTTAATATATTAGAGGGGATAGTTAATTTTATTGAATATGGAAAAGTTAAATCATTAAAAGCGATTGCTTCTACTACCGATAAAATGAGAAATTTTAATTTAGATAAAGTTGATTCCGGAATTAATTTTCAGTTCTGTACTGAATGCTTGCTTGAAGGTATTGACTTAGATTTAAAGACAATTAAACAAAAACTTTCTTTTTTGGGGGACTCACTGATCATTGCCGGTTCTAAAAACAAAGCCCATATTCATATTCATACTGATAAACCAGAAGATGTTTTTGCTGAATTGTCTGAATTCGGAACTATTGTCAAAACTAAAGTTGATGATATGCAAAAACAGCATACTAAGATTAAACTTGATACTCAAACAAGAAGTATCGGGTTGGTAACTGATTCAACCTGTGATTTACCGCCAGAAATAATTAAAAAGTATAATATTCAGATTGTACCTATAGTGATTCAAGTTGGGGAAAAGAGCTATTTAGACCAGGTAGAAGTTAAACCAAAGGATTTTATTCATATTTTAGAGACCTCCAATGAAAAGTTATCTACTTCTCAACCCTCTCCGGCTCTTTTTACAGAAGCTTATAATAAAATTGCCTCAAAATACGAATCGATAATCTCTTTACATATTTCGGAAAAATTAAGCGGAACGATTCAGGGTGCGCGTATGGGTTGTAAGGATATGGAGTACAGTAATAAAATTCACATTGTCGATAGTAAAACAAGTTCAGTTGCTTTAGGATTGTTAGTTGCTGAGGCGGCTCAATTAATTCAAGAAAGGTTTAAGCTTGAAGAAATTATTAACCGGCTAAAAATTGCTACTGACAATGTTAAAATCTTTATCAGTATACCTACTTTAAAATATGTAATACGTAGTGGGCGTTTGAGTAAAACTAAAGGACTTTTAGGTACGCTTCTTAATTTGAAACCTATTTTGACTGTAAATTCTGATGGAAATATTGTCGAAGTTGCTAAAGTAATTGGACAAAAAAGGGTAGTGCGTAAAACTTTAGATTTGGCGATCCGATTTGCAAAAAGTGTTAAAAATCCTCGTTTTGGTATTACTCATGTAGCTGCACCGGAGTTAGCTCAATGGTACGGTTATAAAATTCGCAATGTCTTTAATTCTTCAAAAGTAATGATTTCCGAAGCATCCCCCGCTTTAAGTGTACATATCGGTATTGGTGGAGCTGCTATCGCAGTCCTGGGTGATTCTTAAAAAATGACAAAGGACCGTCCCCTGTCATTTTTTTTCTAAAAAAGAAGGGTTTTTTAGTATAGTTGTAGTAGTATTTACACTATATATATCAATAATAAATAGGTGGTGATTAATAGAAAATGAAAGAGATATTAAAAAATATTTTAGATTGGTTAGAACCAAAAGTAAACTACGCTGATTTAAGATTTGTTCAAACCGAAAAAGAGAACATTGAAGTAGAAAATGGTATCTTATCTTCCTATAATGTTTCAACTAGTCGAGGGGTAGGGATACGAGTATTAGCGGATGGTGCCTGGGGGTTTGCTGCTTCTAATAATTTAGACAAAGCATCTTTACAAGAAACAGCTGCTAAAGCTTTGGATATTGCCCGAGCCTCGGCTCTTACTAAAAAAGAAGATGTTAGGCTTGCTTCCGAAGATAAACATATCGACACTTACATTACTCCGATAACTAAAAATCCCTTCCAGGTTAGTCCTGCAGAAAAAATAGACCTTTTGGTAAAAGCTACCAAAATGATGATAAAAGATAAAGTAAAGAAAAGCGAAGGTTTATTTATTTTTTATAAGACCGATAAAATATTTGTATCTTCCGAAGGTTCTGAGCTCGAACAGACTATATTTGAATCCGGAGGGGGAATTACTGCTTATGCTATCGGTGAAGGAGATTTCCAAAAACGTTCTTATCCTTCCAGCTTTGGAGGGGATTACGCTACCCGAGGATACGAATTTATCGAAGAGATGAATCTATTAGAAAATGCCGAGAGAATATCGGAAGAGGCTAATCAATTATTAGTTGCTCCTCCTGCTCCTACCGGGATAATGGATATTATATTGGGAGGATCTCAGCTTGCTCTTCAGGTTCATGAATCCTGTGGGCATCCGGTAGAATTAGACAGGGTTTTAGGGAAGGAAATTAGCTATGCCGGAGGAAGTTTTTTAACTCTGGATAAATTAAATAATTTCACCTACGGAAGTCCGAAGGTAACTATAGTAGCTGACGCAACTGTTCCGGGAGGTTTAGGTACTTTTGGTTATGATGACGAAGGTGTTCCCGCCTCTAAAAGTTTTCTGATAGATAAAGGAAAATTTGTGGGTTATTTAATGTCCAGAGAAGATGCCTTTGAATTGGGATTGCCGAGTAATGGTGCTGCCCGGGCAGAAAATTGGAACAGAATTCCCCTGGTTAGGATGACCAATATCAATTTGTTACCGGGAAATTTAGAGCTGGATAAACTTATAGGAGATATAAAGGAAGGTTTATATTTAGATTATAATAAGAGTTGGAGCATAGATGATAAGAGGATAAACTTCCAATTTGGTACAGAAATAGCCCGGGAAATAAAAAATGGAAAATTAGGAAAAATTTATAAAAACGCAGTCTATCAAGGTATAACTCCGGAGTTTTGGAAATCTTGTGATGGGATAAGCTCTGAAAAATATTGGCATATCTGGGGTGTACCGAATTGTGGCAAAGGACAGCCAGGGCAAGCAATGCATGTGGCACATGGCACATCCCCTGCGAGATTCAGAAAGGTAAAGGTAGGTGCTTCCAAATGAAAGATATAAATTCAGGGAAAGAACTTGTTAATAAGGTCAAAAATATTCTTAAAAATTACGATTTTGAAATAATTGCATCAAGGGAGAAAAGTGAGCTTACCAGATTTGCAGAGTCTTATATTCACCAAAATGTAGCGGAAGCCGATCTAAATTTAACTGTAAAGATAATAAACGAAAATAGAATTGGTGCAGTGCAGATGAACAGTATTGATGAGGCCACTATATCAAAAAATATAGAAAAGGCAATCGAAGTGACCAAAGTTACCCCCAAATTAGATTATCATTATCAGTTACTTACACCTCAATCATACAAAATAAAAAGTAAATATTCTAAAGTTACTGCTGATTTTACCCCTCTAAATCGAGCTCAATTAGTAAAACAACTAATAAAAGAAGTAAACAAAAGAGGGTATGAGGCGGCGGGAGCTTTTAAAACGGAAGAATCTACCCTTCTAGTGGCTAATTCAAGAGGAGTTTTTGCCTTTGACCGGGGGACTAAAGTAGATTTCAATTGTGTTATCACCCGAGATAATTCTACTGCGCATACCTCCTTTATAGACAGTGATGTTAATAATTTTAATATAAAAAAAGTAACCAATGAATTATTAGAGACTGCTTTAAAAAATGTAGAACAAATAGAAATTGACCCGGGGGTCTATACGGTCATCCTTTCTCCGGAAGCAGTTGCGGAAATCTTAAACTATGCCGGCTATACTGCTTTTAATGGCAAAACGATTATGGAGGGAAAGAGTTTTATCTGTCACAATCAAGGCAAAAAGATTTTCCAGGAGACTATAACCGTTTCTGATGATCCTTTTGATGAACTTACCATGCCACTACCTTTTGATTTAGTTGGATATCCTCGGGAAAAGATATATCTTATTAAAGATGGGGTAGTCAAAGACGGAGTATATGACCATCTTACCGCTCTAAAATACAATAGAAAATGTACCGGTAATACTTTATCGCCAGAATATGCTTCTTTTGGAGCACTTCCCTTTAATCTAGTGATGGAAGAAGGAGACAGCACTATTGATGAAATGATTTCTGACACCAAAAAAGGTATCTATATTTCCCGATTTCACTATGTAAATATACTAAATCCTATGAGTATTCAATTAACCGGAATGACCAGAGACGGGACTTTCTTAATAGAAGATGGGAAGCTGGGAAGGGCAATCAAGAATATGAGATTTAATACCAGTGTAGTGGATATGTTAAAGGCAGTAGATATGATATCTAAAAAAAGACAGACAAAGGAAGGATTTGTCGGTCCAACAGTTGCCCCCTATCTCAGAACCAATAATTTTACTTTTTCCAGCAAAACAAGCTTTTAGAAAATCAGGAACAGGAGACGGGACTCCGTTCCTGATTTATTTATTTTACTGAGGCGATAAAAATATCTCCGATAGCCAGGAGATCATCTTTTTTTGGCTTTTTCCCCTGGGATACATTTTCAAAAATAGCTCTTCCCAAGGCAGCGATCATAGAATATAAAAATAGATCCCCACTTACTTTTTTACCTGAACATAAAATAACCTCCCCAAACGAGCCTCCTGCTTCCTTCTGTTTTTTTCTTAATTTTTCGAAGAGTTCATTTATTTTTTTCTTGCTGTCTTCCTTTTGCATAAAATCATAGCTGATTCTTTGCATAATAATAAAAATTTTAGAATTTTCCTCCAGAAGATTTATATAAAAATCTACTATCATTTTAATCCGTTCTTTCATGTTATCCGTAGAAACAATAATTTTTTCAATTTTTCCAAAAACATTTTCTATATTTATTTCTAATAGATGTGAGGCTAGGTCTATTTTGGAAGAAAAATAATAATAAATGGTTGGTTTTTTTATGCCGGAAATTTGGGCAATATCATCCATGGTCGCTTCGTAAAAACTTTTTTTAAAAAAGATTTCCCTAGCTGCCGCTAATATCTTTTCTTTTTTATCCATATTTTTTGTTTTCATTAAAAAACCCACTCTCCTGACAGATATATTCCTTCAGAGCTTCCCATTTGCCCCAGTTTTGTAGATAGCTCACCCAAAACGGACACATAGGAAAAAGAAAGGGAAAAGTCATCAGTAAAATCATAGTTTGCACCGATAGAATTGATCATACTTCCATCACTGAGACTGATTATACCTAAATAAGTGGGAGTAAGTTTGCTATCTTCCAATTCTTTTCTAGCATTTAAAGAAAAATAAGGAGAACACTGGTCTCCTTCTTCAGAAACAAATCCCCAAATAAAGTTTGCATTTAAATACAGGTCAAAAGAAGTGGTATAATCAGCGCCGATTACTGCTTTTAAATAGGGGTCTTTTAGCATATCTTCACCCTGAACCTGCCAGGGCTGAGGGGTTATGTAAGCTAAGTCACCTCTTAAGGTTGCTCCTTCAATCCCCGGAAAATCTCCCTGAAATTCGAAGCCGAAAACACTTTTTTCAGGATAACCTAATCCTAAATCTAAAACCATTCCGGAAGCATCAGGAACAGGTTGCATAGTTTCCGGATAACCATTAAAGTAATATCCGTTATAATAACTAATTGCTGCATCAAATGAGGAGAAGCATCTACTTAATTTTATTCCCCAAGCAGGTTTTTCCGGTAAGGCATGACTTATATTAACAGAGGTTATTTCTATTCCTTGAGCTTGGAATTGGGGGGCAAACATAGAAAGATACATTTGCTCTTCGTATTTTTTGGGCATATAAGAAGGAACGAAAGAAGGTAGGACTATTGCCTGCAAATAAGTAATATCATTAAAATAATAAGTTGCATCAGCGGCTAATACTCCGTTTTTTTGGGTCATAGATGTAAAAGACATTCCGGGTGGCAGGGGATTAAAATTATCCAAAGGGCTAAGCATATCTGCTGAACCCCAGCTTATAATCAATTTACCTGCTTTTATATCTGAATTGGGAATAAGATCGTAGGTACCAATATAAAGCTCATTAGGTTTTACCTCAATAGAATTATCGGCAAGAGAACTATCTGTATACTTAATTAAAAAGTCTCCTTCGGCAAAAATTTTATCACTAAAATTTTGTACGTAGTTAAGGTCTAAATTTAGAGTGTTGCCTAGATTATTTTCTGTAAAATTGTATCCTCCTGAATAAGTTAAACTTCCCGAAAAATCTCCGGCAAAAACAGAAACTGAAGATACTAAAATTATAAATACTACCAAAAAAATAATTTTTTTCATAATTATATTTTTCTCCTTATTATTGTTAATTAATTAATGTTAATTTTAATTGACCAATTCGTAGGACAGACATATGGCCTGTTCTACGGTTCCTATCTTGGGCAGACACAAGGTCTGCCCCTACATATTTTATCTTATTGTTTTATTCACCCGTTACGAAATACTATTATATTTTTATTTCTGAATCATGTTTCTTAAATCTTTCTTATTTACTCATTACTAATTATTTATTACTGTATAAGGCGTATGCAATACGCCCCTGCTCGCAACTCATTACTCATTACTCATCTCTTATTACTGTATTTAAAGAGTCGGTTTCGACAATGTCCTAATGCTAAAGAAACTGGATGATAATTCGATATCATATTCTATTTCTTTCATGACTATCTTGGTTTTATCTTCTTCTTCCATATCAGTAAATTCTATCTCCATAGGTGTAACTTTGCCATTATCATTAACCTTTATTTTATTAATGGTTAAAGTTTTGGTTAATTCACTACCTGTTTCGTAAAATTCAACTTTTTTAGTGTAAAACTTTTCCTTATCCACCATGAGTATAATTTTCTTATAAGATATATCTTCTCCACTTGGTAAAACTTCTATAACGTATTCTTCATCCGTTTCTTCCAAAAGTTTTTTTTCATAATCTTTGTCTTCATAGTCCATACTCATATCTTCATAAGAAAGGCCTGTTCCCACAAATTCGTCACTCCCTGCCATTCTCCTTGGTTTACCATAAGCAGGCAGGTATAAGCGTATTTCTTCTCCATCATTAACGTTTAGAATTGTTATTCCTTTTTGTGATTTGGGAGAGAGAAATCTCACAAGGGTGCTTCTTTTTCCATCTTCTCCTTCTTTAGAGAACATTATCATCTCTCTTATTTCTTCATTTCCTTTCTCATCTATTAAAATCATTTCAGAAATAGTTTTCTGAGTAGTAAAATCAGGTGATGTCTCTTCCATTTTATCCATTATTTCATCCACAGTAAGTGTCTCGGCACTGGCATATACTATTCCACAGAGAAAGAGTAAGCAGATAATTAAAATACTAACTAAAAATTCTTTTATTTTCATTATTTTGACCCCTTTTTTGTTTTAAAATCGACTTTATCTAATAATATTGGAAGAAGTAATAAAGTATATATCACACTTACAATCATTACACTTCCAATCAATTGACCAAAATTTCCCATCATCTTGATATTGGAAAAGGTAAGCATAAAAGTACCGGCAGCAATTGATATTGAATTAAAAATAATTGCTCTCCCTGTTCCGGTAAGGGTTGCTTTTAGGGCATTTTTCTTGTTCTTGGTTTTTAATTCGCTTTTGTAACGGGATACATAGTGAATGGTATAATCTATCCCTGCTCCTATAGCGATACTTGCAACCATCATAGTAGATACATTTAAAGGTATACGGAAAAGACCCATGGCCCCGATAGCAGTAATTATAGTTAGGAGAAGGGGAATTATAGAATATAATCCTATTTTAATAGATTTGAATTGGAATACCAGCATCGTGAATACCGCAAGGAAGGCCAGAGTCATACTTCTTATCTGCCCCCTGAATAGACTACTGTTTAGTCGGTCAGTAATTACCGGAGTTCCGCTAAGCCGGAAAGAGACTTCAATACCTCCATTGTCATCAGGTATAAAAACAACAGTATCGTTTAAATACCATAAGATATCTTTTCCCTCATCGGTTAATTTGTCACCTAAAAAATTTTCTGACATTAATTGTGCGACATTTATCTTTTCTCTTTCCCGGGCCATATTGCGGGAAACTTCCAATACTTCCTGTAAATAGAAGGCATCATTTTCTGATAAATCTACTTTGCTTATCAGTTCATCTATAAAGAAATCAGCAGTTTGCTCATTCTGAATATAAGATGTAAGCAAAGGATAAATTTCCTCTTTGGTTAATCCTAAATCTTCGATTTCCAAAGAAGATAGAGACAAAATATCAGAAATAAACGTCTGGTCTTTTCTTTCAAATTCATTATTTGGTTGAGCAGCCAATTGAACAAGTTCTTTCTTAAAGCCGTCTATATTTTTTATCTCTATGCCTTTAGCCTGAAGGGAAGAAATAATTTCATCCGCCAGATAAGGATAATAGTTTTGTCGTTCTTTCTCTTCTAATTGTGAAAGGTCTACCTGTTTTACTTTTTTAGGAATAGTATCTATATATTCCCTTATTTTTGCAATGGATAAATCTAAAGCATCAGAAGTCATTTCTTTGGTTTTGATAGATACCAGTGTATCTTTATTTTTATCTCCAACCATAGAAGTAACATATTCATTATCCTGGGTGAAAAACCAGAGATTATCAATTTTTTGTTCATTTGCAGGGATGATCTTTTTATTTTCCATGGCATCATTCAAGTCAATTAAGAAATCGCTGATTGAAGAAGGTTCTTTTAGTGAAGGAAGACGTTCTGAATAATCTTCTATCTTTTTAATCTGTCTTAAAACATAAGGGCTTTTTACATTATCTGCTTCGGTATAGATATAAAGTGTATCTATACCGCCAAATTTATCTTTGAAATAATTTAAAGTTTTTACGATTTGGTTATTTTCTCCCAATCTTGATTCCATAGAAGAATCAGGTGTAACCTGAGTAATAAAACCGATTGCTCCCATTACTACAACTAATACGATTACTACAACAATTTTCTTTTTTTCTGTAACTAAATAGAAAATGAGATTCAATAATCTACTGACTAAATCTTTAGAATTAGAAGAAAATTTTTTATGTATCTTGGGAGGGGGAAAAAGTTTGTAAAAAGAAGTAAGGGAAAAAGTTGCCAGAATAAATGCAAAAAATATTCCCAGGGTAGAAAAGACTCCAAATTCCGTAATAGGTTTTACGATGGCCGCAGAAAGAGATAAAAAACCGGCCATAGTCGTTAAAGCGCTCATTAATATTGGTAAAAAAGTATCCCGGAAAGCCATTTTGACTGCTTCAAGCGGTTCAAAGCGATATCTTTCTTCATAATAACGACTGACAAAATGAATACCATAGGCAGTTGCCAGAGATATCATAATAACCGGCAGGATTGCAGCTACCATAGTCACATTTCTTCCTGTGGAAGCTATTAACCCTAAAACCCAAACCGAAGACATAAAAGCGACAAAAAGGGGTAATATGACTCCCCGAATACTTCGAAAGCAGAAGAAAAGAACAAAGAGCATGATAATGATGGCGGCAATACTTAAGCCCATGGTACTCCGAGAACTTTCTGATATTTCTGCACTCATTAATGGCATACCGGAATAATATATTTTTGTAGCATCTCCCTTTAAAGGGTCTATTATTTTTACTAAATCGTTTTTTAATTCACTTCCCGAATATCCTTTTTTTAATTCCATTACTAATAGAGTAACGTTTCCGTCTCCGGAAATAAATTTACCTTTTACCATACTGTTGTTTAAAAGAGTTTCTTTAAGCTCTCTTGCTTCTTTATCGTTTTCCGGGAAGATTTCAACCAGGTCTTTTACTTCCAAACCAAATTCTGTACTTATTATTTCAGGCATGTTTAAAAAGGAAGTGACGGATTTTATGTAGGAAGTATCATTTAATTCATCTATAATATTTTTTACGCTCCTTAAATTTTCTACCCGGAAAAGGTCATCATATTCCAGCGAGATTACCGCTGTTTCTGACTGAGAACCGCCAAATTTATCAACAATCTCATTATAAAATACGATATCCGGATCATCAGCAGGCATGTATTTGGTAATATCATCATCGATAGTTAAATTTTTTAGTTGTGAACCGGCTAAAACAGTTAAAATAATGGTTATTATAAGTATTGGCCAGGCATATTTAGTAACAAAATTAGCAAGTTTATTCATTTTTTATTTTATCTCCTCTATATTTTTTGAACAGCTTTTATTATAACTGACTGGTCAGTCGAATGTCAAGAAAAAAATTATTAATTCACCAATTCACCGATTGTCCAATTAACCAATTAAATTAGTACATAATATATAATAAATAAGGTAGGAGCCAGAATACAGAAGATAGAAGAAAAATAAATGTTACAATCACTTATCACTTATCATTGTATTCCTCCCCGCGGTACTTGATACTTTATTGTTAGTGTAAACTTTAGTTGGGAGTTAAATAAAAAGAAAAATACTACTTTTTCTATCTTTTCTTTCTCTTTCTTAACCCGATACTTTCTTTTAAAGCTTGACAAGAAGGGATGTTAAAATTTATAATTAAAACAACAAAAAATATAATGTTAAATATTTAAGGGCTAGTAGGTAACGGTCATTCCCAGAGAGCTGGTGGTTGGTGAAAATTAGTATTGGCTTTATCGAATTCCACCCTTTTAATATTTCCGGTGAAATTAAAATATCCGGAAACACATCTTAAGATGTGTTAAGCAATCAGCCAATGAAGGATAGGATATTTTCCTATTGAATCAGGGTGGCACCACGTGAGCAAACTCTCGTCCCTAGTAGTATATGTTACTAGCTGACGAGAGTTTTTTTATTTAACTTAAAATTTAAAAAGGTAATAAACATCTATGAAAGAATTTGAAATATTAGAACATACCGCTGATATCGGAATAGCAGCCTATGGTAAAACCAAAAGAGAAGTTTTTATCAATGCTGCCAAAGGAATGTTTGAAATTATTGCCGGAGGAAACAAAACCCTTAAAAAAAACTTTTATGATAAAATAAAGCTGGAAGCTGACAATCCGGAAGGCTTACTCTTCGCCTGGCTTAATGAACTTTTATATATCGGTGAAACCAGATTGGTAATTCTTAATAAATTTCAGATAAAGGAATTATCTGATTTTCAGATTAAAGCTGAAGTTGAGGGGATGAAAATCAATCCTCCTTCCGTTAAAATAGAAAAAGAGATAAAAGCAGTTACTTACCATCGTTTAGAAATTAAAAAAGTTGAAGAAAGCGGACTCTGGAGAGCCCAAATAATTTTCGATATATAATAAGTAATGAGTGATTAGTGATTAGTGATGAGCAAAGGAGCCAGGAAAAAGAAGTATAAGAATTTATCAAAACAGAATTTTAATATAATTTATATAATATCAATCTGAGTAATCTGTATTTTAAATCGGCGTAATCTGTGTGTATCATCTGTATAATCATCCATATAAAGGAGTGAATTAATATGAAACAATCATGGGATGGACCTTTAAATAAAATAGATGATTATCGCTGGGAAATTCCCAAGACTTATAACTCCGGTATGAGAGTCCCTGGCCTGATTTACGCTTCTTCGAATTTAATAGAAAAAATACGCCAGGACCAGGCTCCGGAACAGGTGGCTAATGTTGCTTTCTTGCCTGGTATTGTAGGCCATTCATTAGCTATGCCTGATATCCATTGGGGGTACGGTTTTTGCATTGGCGGAGTAGCCGCCACTTCACTAGATGACGACGGAGTTATCTCCCCCGGAGGGGTTGGTTTTGATATCAATTGCCTTTCTCCAGATGCATTAATTTTACATCCTTTTGGTTATACCTTAGAAATTAGAAAATTTGAAGAGTTATGGGCAAAAGAAGAGATAAATTGTTTTGATTTTAAAAAAGAAAGTTTAACGAATACTAAAATTGTGAATTTTTTAAAAAAAATTCCTGATAATAAAGTTTATAAAATAACAACTAAAACTGGTAAAACGATTATTGCCACCGAAGACCATCCTTTTTATACCAAAGATGGAATGATTCCTTTGGGGAATTTAGAGACAGGAGATGAAGTGGCTATTTATCCTTTTGAAGGTGCTCCCTATGAAGAACCAGGCAATAAAATTATCCTTGATGAAGAGAAGGTAAAAGAATTACTTCTAAAATTGGGAAAGGGAAATAATGGGAATGGATTAAATCAAATTATATCT
>Ga0208902_1001212_pt1 | contig 12618 bp, 8 predicted proteins | sample AntAceMetag02UKH_FD_184767 | JGI IMG/M metagenome (GOLD analysis project Ga0208902, IMG submission 184767) | Saline lake microbial communities from Ace Lake, Antarctica - Antarctic Ace Lake Metagenome 02UKH (SPAdes) (version 2) | ecosystem: Environmental > Aquatic > Non-marine Saline and Alkaline...
AAGACCCAGCGCATAAGACTGTTATTGACTACAATTCTGGTCAGAAAGAAGCAATTCCAAAGGGCTCTTAAACATTTGGATACCCTGATCGATCAAAATCCCGAATTAGTCGTTGCCCATTATTACCGCGGGAGGATCAACCTGGAAATGGGCCGCTACAAGGAGGCAGAGAAGGCCTTTGACGAGGCGCTGAAACTCAATGCCGGCTTGGAACCGGCCCTTTTTGATCAAGCCACTATTTATCAGATGACCAATAGAGAGAAGGAAGCCGCTCAAGCCTATGAGAGATTGTTGGAATTATATCCCGATAATATCCCTGCCAGGGAAAGATTAGTTGCTCTCTATTCGAAGTTGGGCCTCGAAGAGAAGGCCTTAGAGCATACGAAAAAGATCAAAAAGCATTCACTACCGGGAGCGCCTGAGAGGCAGGCGCTTGGCATCATATACCTGAGACAGGGAAAAATCGATGAATCGATCGCGGAACTTGATCTGATTGTTAATGCCTGGCCCAATGATTATAAATCGAGGTACTATCTCGCTGTTGCCTATGAGGAGAAAGGGGATATCAAGAAGGCATTGGAACAGTTGAGACAGATCAAGTCAGGATCAAACTACTTTGTCAGCGCCCAGATTCAGATAGCACACCTTCTTATTACAGAGGAAAAATATGATGCAGCCATAGAGGTGCTTGAAAAAGCGATTGCCTTGGAACAGGACAAGATTGAGCTCTACCTGATGCTTGCATCCGCTTATGAAACTAAAGAGGAGTATGATAAGGCCATAACAATCATTAAAGAGGGCCTGAAGATAAACGATAAAAGCGTAGACCTTATTTTTCGGTTAGGCGTTCTTTTGGATAAAACCGGCTCCAATGAATTATGTATTGAACAGATGCAAAAAATACTTGAAATAGAGTCGAATAATGCGGATGCTCTCAACTATATAGGGTATACCTATGCCGAACAGGGAATCAAATTAGATAAGGCAATGGAATTAGTCCAAAAGGCATTGAAACTAAAGCCTGAGAGCGGGTATATAATTGATAGTCTCGGGTGGGTTTATTACAAGAAAGGGTCATATGACAAGGCTATCCATTATCTCGAGAAAGCAGCAAATCTCACAAAGGATGACCCTACCATAAACGAGCATTTAGGTGACGCCTACCTCAAGAAGAAGGAATATCCAAAAGCCCTTCTCTATTATGAAAAGGCCCTTTCCCTGAAGCACCCCAAAGAAAAACAATTAAAAGAAAAGATAATTGGCGTGAAAGAGCTTTTAAAGAAAAATAATTGAACCCCGTCAAATAGTTGAGTGGTTGAGTTGGAAAATAAGTCCCGTCCAGGCGGAATTGAATCAGCTAACTAGCCTCGAATCATGTCGAGCAACCGATTTTCATGCAAACGATATGGATTCAAATAATAACAACCACTTAACTACTCAACCATTCAACCACTTAACGAGGACTGGAAGGCTGATTTCGGTCTTTCTTTTGCTTCTTTTAAGCTGCTGTGCCCGGATCGCGATTACTCCACCATCTCCCCCCCTTGACCACCAGGCTATTACAGGCATTATTTCGGCCTTTAAAGAACAGTGGGTTGCGGTTAGCACCCTCTTTTCTTCGGGAACGCTCACCCTCGATATCAAAGGTTCCGAATCAGATGCAACAGTCTTGATCGTTGCGACCAGAGATCCATCTAAAATCAAGATAGAAATAACACACCCCTGGGGCCGTCCCCTCCTTCACATCCTGATAAAGGGTTCGAGCCTTCAAATACTTTCTTTTACTGACAAACGATTATACTCCGGCCAGATTGGAACACATGATCTGTCGAGATTAATACCAGTGCCTCTGAGTCCTGAACTTCTCTGGACCCTTTCAAGGGCTTATCCGGTATTACTCAATCACAACCGTGCGCTATCATTAAAAGGGAACCAGATAACTCTTTTAGATCAAAGGGAGGATAAGATCCAGGTCGTTGATCTATATCCCGAAAGCGACCTTCCGCACAGGGTCTCTTTCTGTCAGCAAAATGCCGAAGTGATATTTTCGGATTTCCAGAATAACGATGGTATACGGTACGCTAAAGAAATAGAGATGAATAGCCCGGAGGAAAATGCCCGATTGGCGCTTGAGATAAGGCAAATAACCTTCAACAAACCAGTCCCAGACGCAATATTCAGATTAGAAACCCCTCTGGATTTTGAAGTAGTTCCCCTCAGGAGTGTAAATCGGGAGGATTAGCTTGGATAACGGAACATAGGGGAAAACACATGAACGTTACACGTCGTGATTTTTTTAAGATCACAGGGGCTTCTGCTGCAGGCGTTGCAGTTATGGGTCTCGGGCTCGATTTGAAACCATTCAAATCGCATGCCCAGACCTTAAAGCTTCGCTTTGCCAAAGAGACAACGACCATCTGCTGTTATTGTGCAGTTGGCTGTCCTGCCTGGCGGCATGGACAGAAAGATGGCCTTGCAAAAGATCGGGAGATCGCTTAAGGACCTGTCTCGGGAGTGGCAAATTATAAACAAGTTAGCGAGTTAAATCGATACACTTAACCCGCAAACCAAAAAGAAGAAAAAAGGGGTGTTCAGATTGGACATCCCTTTTTTCTTGACAAAAGATACTATTACAAGCTTATCTTGTGATAAATTATTCCGATCGTTTTGCAAAGGTCTCGACCCAATGGCCCGAGGAAAGACGCGTGTAATTGGGCCCATTGGCATCTCACATGACATTAAGTGGCTGAAGGCAGATGGAAGAAGTGTTGAAAAAGTCGAATCAGGAGCTGGAAGAGCGGCTCAGAGAACAATCAGTTGAACTTGCCGGTGTCAACCGGAAACTGCGGGCCAAGATCACAGAACTTGAGCAGACTGAGAAACTGATGCGCTTACAACGGGATTTGGCCATGGCCCTGAGCTCAGTGCCCGACCTTAAGACAGGATTAACAGAGTGCCTTGAAACGGCTATAAAAATGGCAGGGATGGATAGAGGTGGAATTTACCTTTTGAAGGACAAAACAGGGGCCCTGGATCTCGCTGTTCACAAGGGATTACCACTAGATTTTATCAGAACAGTTTCTCACTATGACGCAGATTCACCCCATACAAGGTTTGTGATGGCGGGTAAGCCCGCCTACACCCGACTTCAAGAATTAGAGCTTCCCCTCGGAGATCCCGGTTTGGGCGAAGGCCTGTGCGCCTTTGCATTTATGCCAATTTGGCACGAGAATCGGGTGATTGGCTGCATGAATCTCACCTCCGAGAGCCTTGAAGAAATCCCTCACGCTTCTCGTCCGGCTCTTGAAGCCGTTGCCGCCCAGATTGGGACCGGCATCGCCCGCATGACGGCTGAGGATGCCTTGAGGAAAAGCGAGGAACATCTAAGATCCTTAATGGAAAACGCTGACGATTTTGTCGTTTATCGACTGACCATAGACGAACAGTCTCCTGTTCGGCTCAAGGTGGTCTTCGTGAGCCCATCAATCACAGATATCTTGAGTGTATCAGATCCAATGAAATTTGAGACGTGGTTTGACAAAATCCATCCAGACGATGTGAAAAGAGTTGTTGAAGCCAACCAAAAGGCATTTAAAACACTTATGTTCAATGAAACAGCGCGGTTTTATCACCCCAAAAAAAAGGAGTGGCGTTGGGTCCACTCCATCTCGAGAGGGATTGTCGATAAGGAGGGTCGCCCAGAGTATGTGAACGGACTCATGGTTGACGTGACTGAACAAAAGAAAATGGAGGAGAAACTCCAAAGGTCTTATGATGAGATGGAAAGACGTGTGGAGGAACGAACAGGAGAGCTTACTAAGATTAATAAGGAATTGCAGGTAGAAATTACCGAGCGCAAGGAGTTATACAGAGCCCTGCATGAATCGGAAAAGACGCTCCGACAAATGTCTACCCATCTGATCCGGGCCCAGGAAAAAGAACGAAAGCGGGTCGCCTTGGAACTGCACGACGAGTTAGGACAGGCCCTTTCCCTTTTGAAGTTGAAGATCGGCTCCATAAAAAAGACGCTTCCGCAGGATCAAACAGAGCTTAAAAATGAATGTAATGGGATATCGGACTACATCGTACAGATGGTTGAAAATGTTCGGAGGCTTTCAAGGGATTTGAGCCCTCGCATAATAGAAGACCTTGGCCTATCTTCCGCGCTCCGATGGCTGGCAGAGAGTTCAGCGCAGCATATGAATATTGAACTATTATTTGAAATGGATGATATCGACTCTCTACTTTCTCCGGAGGCACAAATTACCCTGTACAGGATTTTTCAGGAGGCAATTACAAATATAGTGAAATACGCAAAGGCCACACGGATATGGATATCTACCAGGAAGGATGAAACGAAAAATATTTTATCTTTCATTTTGAAGGATAATGGGGTAGGTTTTGACCCGGAACATTTTGTGGGGCAAATTTCCACCGAAAAGGGTCTTGGCCTGGCATCCATGAATGAGCGCGCAAAAATGCTGGGAGGTTCTCTTGAGATATTATCTCAGAAGGGTATTGGGACCACAATTACTATTTCTGTGCCAATAGATAAAGGAGGTTTACAGTGAAAAAATATCATATTTTGTTAGCAGATGATCATGTCATGTTCCGGCAGGGTATCAAGAGGATTATTGAAGAATCAGATAACCTCAAAATTGTCGGAGAGGTGGGGGATGGCTTAGAGCTTCTCGAATTCTTGAAAAATCGTTCTGTCGATATGGTGATCCTCGATATCTCCATGCCGAACATGAGGGGTATAGAAGCGACCCGCGAGGCCAAGGTTATCCGTCCCGATATTAAGGTCTTAATCCTGACTATACACAAAAATACTGAATATGTGCAGCATGCTGTAAAGGCCGGGGCAGACGGCTATATGATTAAAGAGGAATCAGACACAGAACTCCTTACCGCAATCAACAAGGTCTTACAAGGAGACCGGTACATATCTCACACTCTTTCACTCGAACTGGCAGATAATTTTCTCAGGAAAGGGCGGAAAGATTCTAAACACCCATTCGATCGCCTCACCACACGTGAAAGAGAGATATTGAAACTGATTGCAGAGGGAAAATCGAGCAAGGGCATAGCAGAACTTCTTTTTATCAGTCCAAGGACCGCAGAGCATCATCGCGCTAATATCAGAAAGAAACTCAATATTCAGAGCACTGCAGCCCTCACTAAATATGCCATAAGAAAGGGGTACACTTCGATCAACGACTGAAAATGTCTGACAGATTCCCTATATACGCACTTATACTTATATGAAAATGGGAGATCTGGCCTATTCCATTTCCCGCAAATAACTGTTTAAATACCACTCTAAATTTGATTTTATCATTTTCCAGATTTCTTCCTCATTAAGCATTGATAGTCTTGTAAGTAGAGGCTCCTGACTCTCGAAGGGCTCAAACTCGTAGCGGAGAGATCCGGGATAAGGTAGCCGTTGCCAGCCTGCCGTTGTCTGCAGATATGATGCCGGTAGGTCTCATAGATTTCAGATCTCACTAAAAGCACCAATTTTGGTGCCATACAATCGCAAAACTAATTTCCGGATTCCAGTCTCGAACAGGAGTAATCGAGTGTTGGAGTAGTGGAATAATGTTTAAAGATATCAAATTGTTTGCCAACATTCCATCACTCCAGAACTCCATCGCTCCCGCTGAATGTCGAGAGTCATACTTGACAAACTCGTGAAAAGTTGGAAATGACCCGTTTTTGTCATTCCCGCGAACGCGGGAATCCAGGAAAATTAACCATTTATGGACTCCCGCGTTCGCGGGAGTGACGGCCTTGGAGACTTTTTACGAGACCATCATACTTGCGAATGGGAAATTGCACTTTTGAATGAATTAGTGAGTTTTGAATTGGGTTGGATGACGCCTCTGGGGCGAAGACGCCCTGTGGCATACTATTTTTGTCTTTTGCCTAAACAGATTATTAACCAGCATTAGGGAGGTGCCGAATGGAAGAGGAAAACGTGTTTTACGAAAGACTGGAAAAAAAGGGGGTCTCACGAAGGGACTTTATGAAGTTCTGTGGTATGCTTACCGCTACCATGGGTCTTTCTTCTTCGTTTATCCCCAAGGTAGCCGAGGTGTTTGCAGCGCCCAGGCAGCGCCCACCGGTTGTTTGGTTGCACTTTGCCGAATGCACCGGCTGCTCAGAGGCCGCCCTCAGAACCATGTACCCCTGGATCGACGAACTTCTCCTTGAAGTTCTCGATATGGAATACCACGAAACCATTATGGCTGCCTCAGGTCATCAGGCGGAAGATATCCTCCACTCTGCCGTCAAGAAATATAACGGCAAATTTATCTGTGTAGTGGAAGGGGCAATTGCCACCAAGTACAACGGGGCCTACGGGAAAATCGCCGGGCGGACCTTCTTAGAAGTTGCCAAGGATGTATGCCCCAAGGCCGCCGCCGTGATCTGTATTGGGACATGCTCGGCCTTTGGTGGAATACAGGCTGCCAAACCCAATCCCGGTGGATACAAGGGTGTTGGGGATGCCTTAGGGATCAAGACACTCAATCTCCCCGGCTGCCCGCCCAATCCCATCAACCTGGTGGGGACCATAGTCAACTACCTGCTTTTGGGCAAGCTGCCCGCATTAGACGATCTCGGGAGACCGCTCTTTGCCTATGGGAAGACTATTCATGATCAATGCCCCAGAAGGTCCCATTACGAAAACGATGAATTCGTGGAGAAATTCGGCTCAAAAGAGGCTGAGATGGGCTACTGCCTCTTCAAGATGGGTTGCAAGGGACCGGACACCTATAATAACTGCCCCATCGCCAAGTTTAACGAGGGAACCAGTTGGCCAATAGAGGCTGGACATCCCTGCATCGGCTGCAGTGAACCGGGTTTCTGGGACAAAATGACGCCATTCTTTGAAGAAAGTGATTAGGTCTTTGAAGAAAGTGAATAGGCGGAGCCGAATTGGTATTGAATCGAAACAAAAACTCTTAAGAAAAGAGAGGAGATAAAATGAGCAAAAGAATTACCATTGATCCAATTACCAGAATAGAGGGCCATCTGCGCATCGAAGTGGAGGTGGAGGGAGGCAAGGTTAAAAACGCCTGGAGTTCCGCTCAGATGTTCCGGGGGATTGAGATTATCTTGCAGGGGCGTGATCCCCGTGATGCCCCACTTTTTGTACAACGATCCTGCGGGGTCTGAACCTACACCCATTATTTGTCCTCGGTGAGGGCAATTGAAGACGCCGTGAACGTTCAAATCCCCGACAATGCACGCATTATCAGAAACCTGCTCCATGGGGCCCAGTTCCAGCACGACCATATTGTGCATTTTTACGGGCTTTCCGCCTTGGATTGGGTGGATGTGGTCAACGCCCTGAAGGCCGATCCAAAGAAGACAGCGGCCCTGGCAGACAATGTGAGCAATGATCCAAAGGGAGGCACCGCCTATTTCAGAGAGGTACAGCAAAGGATCAAGACCTTTGTTGACAGCGGGCAATTGGGTCCATTCGCCAATGCCTACTGGGGTCACCCCGCCTACAGTTTACCCCCTGAAGCGAACCTGATGGCAACGGCCCACTATATCGAGGCCCTGCGTCTTCAGGCCAAGGCGGCCAGGATGCACGCCATATTCGGGGCCAAGAATCCCCATCTCCAGGCCCTTGCGGTTGGTGGTGTGACCTGCGTTAGAGATCTGACACCGGATCGAATCGCTGAGTTTCTTTATCTTTGGAAAGAGACCCAGGACTTTGTGAAGAATGTCTATGTGCCTGATATCTTGGCTGTTGCGCCTTTTTATAAGGATTGGGGCGGCATCGGGGGGACCACCAATTTCTTGGCCTGGGGCGACCTGCCTCAATCGGCCAAAGAGCCTGAGAGTCTCTTCCTGCCACGCGGTGTAATCATGAACCGCGATATAAAAGGCGTAAAGATGGCCGAGCCTGAAAAGGTCACGGAACATGTTACCCGTTCATGGTACAAGGGGAATGGGGCCAAACATCCTTATAAAGGTGAGACCAGACCAATTGAAGGTGATCCCAAGTACGACACTGAGGACAAATATTCCTGGATCAAGGCCCCGCGTTATGACGACACATCCTGTGAAGTCGGACCATTGGCCAGGGTACTTGTGGCATATGGCTATGGAAAGAAGGAGTTTACTGATGTGGTGAACGGCACCTTGCAAAAGCTGAACCTTCCTGCTGCGGCCCTGTTCTCCACCTTAGGCAGAACTGCAGCACGTGCCTTGGAAACCCTTGTCATCGGGAATGCCATGGAACCTTGGATCATGGAGCTTGTGGGCAACCTGAAGAAGGGGAACACCGAGACCTGTGCGTCCTGGACCATGCCCAAGAGTGCTAAGGGCTGCGGTCTGAACGATGTGGCCAGGGGCTCTCTCGGTCACTGGATAGAGATAGAGGATAAGAAGATCAAGAACTACCAGTACGTGGTGCCTTCCACCTGGAATTTAGGACCACGCTGCAAGAACGGGAAACTGGGTCCTGTGGAGGAAGCTCTCATAGGAACACCGGTCGCAGATCCCAAAAACCCACTGGAGATTATTCGAACTGTCCATTCCTTTGATCCTTGCATTGCCTGCGCTGTGCATGTGATAGATCCTAATTCCAATCAGGTCTATAAGGTGAAAGTACTGTAAGAAGAGCGTTTCTCACTATAGCCCTTCAGACCCTCTTGACTGATGAGGGCTGAGGGGCTATTTTATCGGCATCAGACACGGAGACATATAGATGCCACACCTGCTCAAGAAAGTACGTCCGGAATCCTGCCTCAAGTATATCGTATATCATCCCATCCGGATTATTCTCCTGATCACCCTGATTACGCTTATTTTTGCCTTACAAATTCCTTCCTTGCGATTTGAGACATCCCTCTACGACCTCACTTTCGAGGACCTTCCCGAAACCTTAGAGTACGATCAGTTCAAAGAGGAATTTGGCTCTGAAGAGATCATACTGGTGGTGGCCAAAACAAAGGGTGTTTTTCATCCAGAGACCTTCCTGCAAATTGACCGGCTGGCCCAGTCACTCTCCCAAATCAATGGGATAAGAAGGGTTATCAGTCTCCCTGGCATAAGAAAGGCCATGGACATCACAGATAAGTGGGACTTAAAGGATTTTGAAGGTGTGGTTGCTGACATTGATCTCTTCCACAAAAACCTCATATCCGAAGACAAAAAGACGACCGCTATTACTCTCATACTCGAGGATATAAAGCAGAAAGACCAGGTTATAAATGGAGTTAAGCGCCTGATTGACGAGTACCAGGCCTCATTTTCCCTTTACCAGATTGGTATGCCGGTCGTTTCATCGGCCCTGGCACGATTCACACAACAGGATTTCCTGACCCTGCCTGTGGTGACCTTTTCCCTTATTGCCCTGATCCTTTTCCTGTTCTTTCGAAACCTGAGGGGAGTACTGATCCCTTCAGGCGCTGTCCTCATCGCCCTTACCTGGACCTTCGGACTTATGGCCTGGACAGAAACCCCCCTCTCCTTATTGACCATGATCGTTCCTGTTTTTCTGATCGCAGTGGGAACGGCCTACTGTATGTATATTTTCCCGGAGTATCTTTCTTCCATCGAAAAATCGACCACACCCCAGGAGGCATCACTCCGATGCTTTAGCAGGTTGGGATTTCCAACCTCCCTTGCTGTTATCACCACGACAATCGGTTTAGGTTCATTGCTAATCAACAGGGTTAACGAAATTCGCGAATTTGCTCTTTTCTCTTGTTTTGGCATTCTTGCCATGCTCATCATCATGCTCACCTTTCTTCCCGCTGTCATGGGACTCCTCCCCTTTCCAAAGAGGAAGCATGAACATGAATCGAGCCAAGACCGGTTTTTAGATCGGGTCCTTTCAACAATTATCAGACTGAACCTTCGTCACCAGAAGATCACCCTCTCTTTGATAGCGATCATTGCCTTTGTAGGAATGGTTGGAGTTGCACGCATCAAGGTTGAAACAAACCCTGTGGGATTCTTCAAAGAGGATGCTCCTGTAGCCCAACATTTCAAAGATATCTATCAGGATATGTCCGGGAGTTTTCCCATCAGTGTGGTTATTGACAGCGGCCAAGACGGATACTTTGAAAATCCGGATCACCTGAAAAGAATCGTCAGCCTTCAAGGCTTTCTTAATTCCTTACGCGGCGTGGACAAGACCATCTCTTTTGTTGACTATCTTAAATTGGTCAATTACGCCACCAACCGATATAATCAAGAGTTTTATGCCCTGCCGGAAGAGCCTTTTGAGGTTCGTATGCTCGTGAATAGCTTTAAGACAATGTTAGGCCAGGATATGCTAATGGGTTTTATGGATGCGGACTTTTCCAAGGCAAATATCATGCTGAGGACCCATATCTCCAGTTCCATCGACTTCTTGGCTACCGAAGCCCAAATAAAAGATTATCTCAGTAGGCATTTCCCGGACAAATTCTCCTTTCAGGTAACCGGGTTCGGCATTGTCATTTCCCACAGCAGCCAACTCATTTCTGATGGTCAGGTCAGGAGCCTTTTTCTGACCTTGATCCTTGTTTTTGCCATCATGTTTTTGCTTTTCCTCTCTTACAAGGTTGGCTTCATCGCAATGCTTCCCAACTGTTTTCCCATTATCGTCAGTTTTGGCGTCATGGGCTGGTTTGGGATCCCCCTATCCATGGCAACAAGCTTGATAGCCAGCATTGCCATCGGGTTAGCCGTTGATGATACCATACATTATCTGGTGAGCTATAATAGGGAGTTTAAAGGGGACCTCAATAAAGAGAAGGCCCTCAGTAATACTGTTCGTCATATGGGAAGACCAATCATTTTTACTACCCTGACCATCGGTCTCGGCTTTTCCGTGTTGATGTTCTCTCATTTCAAGCCCACGGCCATTTTCGGACTCTTGATGATCATCACAATGTTCTCTGCCTTAGTGGCAGATCTCATCCTCCTCCCCTCCCTGATGCTTCATGTGGAACTTGTGACCATTTGGGACTTGCTCAAATTGAAATTGGGCAAAGACCCCCAGAAGGGGATCCCCCTCTTTAAAGGCCTATCTCGTACGCAGGTTCACTATATCCTGATGGCAGGGGCCTTGAGAACACACAAAGGTGGAACCATTATATTCAAAAAGGGAGAGGTGAGCGACTCCATGTATGCCATTATTTCAGGCGAATTAGAGGTTGTGGACCTTGCTGAAGAAGATATCAAGAATGGAAATCAGGGCCCAAAACGGATCATAAATACCTTGAAATCAGGGGACGTGGTGGGAGAGATGGGCATGATCAGGTCATGCGAGAGATCCGCCACAGTCATCGCCTCAAGAGCAGCCGAGCTTCTCCAGATCAACGACCGGATGATCAGGCGACTTCAATGGCTTTATCCCCCAACAGCCCATAGATTCTTTTATAACCTGATGACCATACTGTGCGATCGTTTGGAGAACATCACAAAATGCTACTTAGATGAAACAGTCACCGATGAACTGAGTGGTCTCTACACCCGTGATTTCTTTGTCAGTATGTTGGAAAAGGAGATCGCCAGATCCCGCAGGTATAAGGCGACCCTTTCCGTTTTTGTTTTGGGCCTGGACAACCTTTCCGATCTAAGCTCTAAATACGGTCACAGGACTGGTGATCGACTCATCGCTGAGACGGGGAGACTGCTAAAACAGCATGCCAGGAAGGCTGATTTTCTGTGTCGTTACGATTCCAGCCGGTTTGCCGCCATGTTAACCCACACCGCCGGTGAAGAAGCTCACGTGCTCTGCGATCGTATAAAAACATTGTTGACCGGGTCTCTGGTCCAGATTGAATCGGAACCGATCCACATCAAGGTGAGCTTCGGTGTGGCCGTTCTTGATCCTGAATCGGATAGTGATATGAAAGGATTACTCTCGGATGCCTTTCAAGCCCTTCGCCGGGCAGAGGAGCAAGAAGCTTGAAAAATTTTGCCCTGTGCGTTTAGGTATTTCACCGCAAGGCGCAAAGTTCGCAGAGGGTACTTCTTTTTTTGTTTTTTGTTGAGAGCCCGAAAAAAAACAAAAAGAGATAGCCATCTATAAACAAGTTCAAATTACTAAACATCACCTTATCTATCAATATGTAAGTCAACCACCCAAATAAGGGATAACTGAAGGCACTGCTGATACGACTGACGTAACATCTCAATAAGTAGCGGTGTGGCCCCTGGATTCCCGCTTTCGCGGGAATGACGTTATGGGGTCGCGGGAATGACGGGCACTTAGCTCATTTAGTCATTCCCGCGAAAGCGGGAATCCAGAAAAGTTGTCTTAGAAAGTACTTGCCCCGTTTTATTGAGAAGATACCGACTGACTAAATTGAATGGTTTCTCTTTGCCGTTTTCTAATCCCGTCAGGTCTTGCGGGGCCTCTCAACGGCAAAGAGAAAATTATTTATCTCAGCGTCCTTTGCGTCTTGCGGTGAATGCAGGTTTTTCTTAATCTACACAGCTTAAACTTCACTGCACAGGTGAAAAATTTTAGAGAATGAAAAAATAGCTTGAAGAAAGGAGATGTCTTTTTTATAATAAAGAGGATTTTTGGAAAATTATGACTAATTCAAATGAAAAACATATCATGGTTTTGGGCGTGGGTAATCTTCTCTTTACCGA
>Ga0208902_1001218_pt1 | contig 12601 bp, 8 predicted proteins | sample AntAceMetag02UKH_FD_184767 | JGI IMG/M metagenome (GOLD analysis project Ga0208902, IMG submission 184767) | Saline lake microbial communities from Ace Lake, Antarctica - Antarctic Ace Lake Metagenome 02UKH (SPAdes) (version 2) | ecosystem: Environmental > Aquatic > Non-marine Saline and Alkaline...
TTAAATAAGCAAATTCACCAACTTTTGCATAAGGTATCTCTGTAGTAGCTATTATTCTATCTTCAGAATCAAAATAAATAAACACATTAATCATATCTCCTACTGCACAACCTTCTGGTACATATCGAGAAGGAAGTAATATTTCATCTAAATTATCTCCATCAAGATAAACACCAAAATCAACATGTTTTGTAACTATTAATTTATTTATTTTCCCTATTTTTATCATAAAAAATTCTCTTTAATATTATTTGTTAAAATTTATTCTGTAATTTCATTAGATCAATCCATTATCTGCAAAACTATAATATTTATTACCTGCAATAATCAAGTGATCTAAGACCTTAATACCAATTATTTCTCCTGACTTAACAATTTTTTTCGTGATTGAAATATCTTCATTACTTGGTTTATTGTTTCCACTTGGATGATTATGCATCAATATTACACCGGCAGCTAAATTATCTATAGCTATTTTAAATATTTCTCTCGAATGAACAACCGAAGCGTTCAAATGACCGGAACTTACGATAACATCTTTAAATATTCTATTATTGCTATTTAATAAAAGGACCTTAAATACCTCATTATTTAATAAAGAAAGCTCGCTACCATAGATCTTTGCCACATCTGTCGGAGATGTAATCTTTGGTGAATTTTTATTAATATCTTGTTTAGAAAATCTTGTACCTAACTGAAAAGCGGAAGCGATTGTAACTGCCTTAGCTAAACCAATCCCATTTATCTTCTGTAATGCAGGAATAGTCATTCTCCCTAATTTTGATATCCCGCCCACTTCAGAAATTATCTGTCTTGCAATGTCCACAGCCGTTTTATTTTTAGCTCCTGTTCTAATCAGTATCGCAATTAATTCCGCATCTGTCAATTTGTCTGCCCCGTATTTTTCCAATTTTTCACGCGGTCTATCTTCAATCGGCCAAGAGCTAATTGTTTTATAATTTTTGTTAATATTTTTTTCTTTCATTAATCTCTTGGATTATTTTTAAACCAATCTTTAATAAATTGATTTATTTTTTCTGTAGAAGTTCCAGGTCCAAATATTTCAGTAACTCCCTCCTGCTTTAATTTTTCAATATCCTCAGAAGGAATTACGCCACCGCCTATCAATAATACATCGTTAATTTTATTATCTTTCATCAATTTTATAATTTTAGGAAATATTGTCATATGAGCACCTGATAATATTGAAATTCCAATGACATCTGCATCTTCTTGAATAGCAGCGTTCACAATCATTTCCGGTGTTTGACGCAAACCTAAATAAATGACTTCCATACCAGCATCACGAAAAGCATTCGCTAAGACTTTTGCTCCTCTATCATGGCCATCTAATCCTGGTTTCGCTAAAACAATTCTTATTTTTTTTTCCATATTTTTCCTTTTTCTATTAAGTTAATTATTTTTTATCATTAAATAAACAATTTTATTTTTTAAAAACTTTCAATTTACTATCTAAAACAAATGTAACAGGCCCATCATTTATTAATGAAACATCCATCATTGCTCCAAATTCTCCTGTTTTAATCTCAATATTCTGTTTTGCTAATTCACTAGTAAAATATTCATATAAAAACTTCGCCTTATTCGGTGTTGCTGCTTTTGTAAAACTCGGCCTTTTTCCTTTCAACCATTCGGCACAAAGCGTAAATTGAGAAACAACTAATATCTGTCCATTCACATCTTTTATGGATAAATTCATCTTATCATTTTTGTCTGAAAATATTCTGAAGCCGGCGATCTTCTTAACTAAAAAATCTACATCATTTTCTTCATCATCTTCAAACACACCAATAAAAATCAATAATCCTTTTCCAATTTTATTAATAATTTTGCTGTTTACTTGTACGGATGATTCTTTTACTCTTTGTAATACTGCTATCATAATTTTACTTATTTTTTATTTTTAAAAATAGATTTTTTTGCATTTTTGTTTCTCTATTTATTTAACTAAACCACACATTCTTCTTTCCTAATTCAGTTTCCAATTCTTTTATTAATGACCAGGATAAATTAACTTTAATATTTTTTGCTCTTTTTATCCATTCTTTATTATTTTTATCAATTATATGAATTATTAAACTTATTTTACCGCTGTACTTTTTCAATATTTCATTTACTAAGAGTTTCAATTTTTGAGGATTAGCTTTTTCGTAATCAATTCTAATATGGAGTTTTTTAACCATTTTCTCTCTAACTTCATTCAATGGAATTAACGAATTCATAATAATTGTCTTCTCTTTATTATCTTTATCTCGCTCTGACATTTTTCCTGTTACAAATATTTCATTATTATCAACAATGCTTTTTTTATTTTTTTCATAAGTATCTCTAAAAGCTAAAATTGTTACCTTATCGGTTAATGTTTCAAGTGTAAATCTTGACCATGGCTTATAATTTTTATCAAAATACACTTTTCGATTCGTTACAATTCCTCCAATTTTATACTCACCAACATTATCTTTGTATAATGATCCAATATTTGAAAATGCTTCCAACTCATCACGATATTTGTCAAGCGGATGTCCGGAAAGATAGAATCCAATAAATTCTTTTTCCTTCTCTAATTTCTTGCTCTCTTTCCAATCCGGTAATTCTTTTAATTTCGGCTCATTCATTATCGTTTTTTGCTGATCAGCTCCAAATAAACTTACTTGATTTGAATTCTTTTCATCTTGATACTTTTGTCCATACCGTAATGCATCATCAACCACATCTAATAATTGATTCCTATTTCCCGGCAAAGAATCCATTGCACCGATACAAATCAATGCCTCCAATGCTTTCCTATTTACTGATTTATAATTTATTCTGCTGGTAAGATCAAACAAAGAAGTAAAATTTTCTCCCTTTTCACGAGCATTTACTATTGATTCTGCTGCTTTATCACCAACATTTTTTACCGCTGCAAATCCATAAATTATTTTCCCATCCTTAACGGAAAATAGTGATTTGGAAATATTTATATCGGGATTAATAATTGAAATATCCATGCTCTTGATTTCCTCTATCTTATTAGCAACTTTTTCAATTTTACCTCGTTCACTATTCAAAATAGATGCAAAAAATTCAGCTGGATAATGTGTCTTTAAATATGCCGTCTGATAAGCAATTATTGAATATGCAACCGCATGACTTTTATTAAAACCATAGTCAGCAAATTTCGAAAGAAGATCATAGATCTCATTAGCAAGTTTTTCAGTTAACCCATTTTTCTTTGCTCCTTCAACAAATTCGCCTCTTAATTTCTTTAATGTTTCACGCTGTTTTTTTCCCATTGCCCGTCGTAAAATATCTGCCTTACTTAGTGTAAATCCACCGATCTTAGAAACAATTTGTATCACTTGCTCTTGATATACAATTATTCCGTAAGTACTTTTTAAAATCAACTCCAATTTCGGATGCAAATATTCAATCTCCTCTTCGCCTTGTTTACGACGAATAAATGATGGAATATTTCCCATTGGACCTGGACGATATAATGCATTCATTGCAACCAGATCATCGATTTTATTCGGTTTTAATTGTTTTAAATATTGATGCATTCCATTGGATTCAAATTGAAAAATTCCAATTGTTTCTCCTGCACTAAATAGTTGATATACTTTTTTATCATTTAATGGAATTTTATCAATGTCAATTTCAATGCCTTTCTCTCGTAACAGATCAACCGTATTTGCTATTACTGTTAATGTCCTAAGCGAAAGGAAATCCATTTTTAATATTCCAATATCGTCTAATGATTTCATGTCGTATTGAGTTACAATATCATTTCCTGATTTATATAACGGTACATAATCGATTAATTTCCCTGGAGCAATTACCACTCCCGCAGCGTGTGTTCCTGCATGTCTAACATTCTTTTCAAGCACTTTTGCATTAGTCCATATCTTTGCATATTCATCATCACTGCTAATAAATTCTCTTATTTCTTGAACCATATTTTCTGCTTTTTCCAGAGTAATACCTAATTCATCAGGAATCATTTTTGATAATTTATCTCCAATTGCATACGGAAATCCCAAAACTCTCGTTACATCTCTAACCACACCCCTTGCCATCATACTACCAAAAGTTATTATCTGACAGACATTATCCTTACCATAAGTCCTTTTCACATAATCAATTACCAAACCTCTTTTTTCATAACAAAAATCAATATCAATATCCGGCATTGACACTCTGTCCGGATTCAAAAATCTTTCAAAGAGTAGATCATATTTTAACGGATCAACATTTGTTATTCCCAAAGAATATGCAACTAAACTTCCTGCAGCAGAACCACGCCCCGGCCCAACTGGAATATTATTATCTTTTGCATATTGAATAAAATCACTTGTAATCAAAAAATAACCGGGGTAACCCATTTTATTAATTACTTTCAATTCATAATCCAATCGTTTTTCATATTTCGAAGTTACCTTGTCGCCAATCCTTTTTTTCAATCCTTCTTTTGACAATTTTTCTAAATATTCATTTGGGTCTTGTATTCCACTCTCTTTTGGAATAGGAAATTTCGGTTGTAAATATTCGCCCATTTTAATTTCTAAATTACATCTATCGGCAATTTTTTTTGTATTTTCAATTGCTTCAGGAAATTCCTTAAATATTTCTTCCATTTCATTTCCGGATTTCAAATAAAATTGATCACCATAATATTTTTTTCTATTTGTATCGTGAATAGTATTTTTTGAACCAATACACAATAACATATCATGTGAGACAGCTTCTTCCTTAACAGTGTAATGGGAATCATTAGAGCATACCATTGGAATATCTAATTCTTTTGACATTTTACTAAAAGCATCTATAACAATTTTTTGTTCCGGAATTCCATGATCTTGAATTTCTAAATAGAATCTGTCCGGAAATATCTTTACAAATTCCAAAGCTGCTTTTTTTGCATCTTCATATTTATCTAAAATGACTTTTTCAGCAACCTCTCCTTTTAAACAACCGGAAAGTGCAATTAATCCTTCATTATATTTTTCTAACAATTCTTTATCAACTCGTGGAGTATAATAAAATCCTTCCAAATAGCCGAAAGAAACCAACTTAATTAAATTATAATACCCTGTAGTGTTCATTGCCAATAGAATCAAATGGTTGCTCGGTCGTTTTCCACTTTGTGTCGATTCCTTTTTAAATCTTGATCCTTTTGCCACATATATTTCACAACCGATAATTGGTTTAATATCAAAACTTTTCGCTATTTTATAAAATTTAATTGCACCAAACATGTTACCATGATCGGTCAATGCAATAGATTTCATATTAAGTTCTTTTGCCTTTTTAACAATCGACTCAATTTTTTGAGACGCATCCAATAAACTATAATCACTATGAACATGTAAATGAACGAAATCTGACATTTTACCTCTTTAATTTATAAATTACACTTGTTTCATAATTATCAAAATTATCTAAAATTTTCCTAAATAAATAGATAATAATCCGAAAAATATCTCTACCTTTAGTATACTTGCCAAATAAGAATATTTTTTTTTATTTCTACTAATTAAAAGATAACCAATCATCAGCACAACTGGAATTCCTACACTAATTACAACTACAATTAAATAATACATTCCATAAATTCCAATCAAATAAGGAATTAAGATCACGATAATTAAAACAAACATTAAAAATGCAACGATAGATTTTGTTTTATTTATTCCAATTATCACAGGAAGTGTTTTTGCATCGAACTGCTCATCTCCAATCACATCTTCCATATCTTTTATTATCTCACGAATTAATGTAAAAAGAAAAGCTAAAACTGCAGGGACAATACCGATTTTATAATTTCCAAATGCACTGGCAGCAAAAATAAATGCTAATCCCAAAATAAATGACACCAATAAATTTCCCCATATCGCTTTTTTTTTCAACTTTATTGCATAAAGGATCATTAATGGTGTTGCGATAATTAGAGAGATTATGAATGGAATTATCCCCAAATAAAAGGAGATAATATTACCTATGCTAAATAATATAATAGCAAATATTTTCACTTCCGAAATATTTAATTTTCCAGCAGGAAGTGGACGATTTGGACGATTGATTTTATCAATTTCTATATCATAAATATCATTAACACAATTAGCAGCTGCATTTAAAAACATTACAACTAACATTGCGAATATTAATTCGATCATATTGGGAAATGGCGCAAAAAAAGTAGCAGTGATCAAAACAGACAACGATCCCAATACAATATTTATTGGCCTTGATATTTTATAATAATACAAAATTTTCATATTTCAAATATACAAATTTCTTATTGAAAATATAAATATTTTTTTGTATAATATTGTTATGATAGAGACGAAGAGAGAAATAATATTGAAAGGATTAGATCCACTTGCCATATTTGGTGTCAATGATGAAAATCTGAAAATTATTCGCTCTCATTTTAATGCAACTTTAATTCCACGAGGAAACAATCTTATCGTTACGGGGGAATTTTCTACAGTTGAACAAATTCATCATTTATTAAATGAATTAATTAAACTGATCCCTAAAAAGAAATATCTTGATCCAAAAGATGTTGAAACACTAATAAATATTGAAGCAAGTGGAAAACATCCAATTTATTCGGAACCGGATGAACAAATAATCTTATTCACGCAGAAAGGAATTATTAAACCGCGAACAGAAGGACAGAGAAAATATTATGAAATTTGTCAAAAAAACGACATTACTTTTTCAGTTGGGCCTGCAGGAACCGGGAAAACATATCAAGCCGTTGCTGTCGCCGTCGCTGCTTTAAAGAACAGAGAAGTTTCTAAAATAATATTATCTCGTCCTGCAGTTGAAGCCGGTGAACAATTGGGATTTCTGCCCGGAGATATGCGTGATAAAATAGATCCATATCTTACTCCACTTTACGACGCCTTAATGGAAATGATCACACCGGAAAAATTAAAAACATATTTTGAAAAAAAGATCGTTGAAATTTTGCCATTGGCTTTTATGCGTGGTAGAACACTTGACAATGCCTATTTGATATTGGATGAAGCTCAAAATACAACGAAATTACAGATGAAAATGTTTCTTACCAGGATCGGTGTAAATTCAAAAGCTATTATCACCGGAGATATGACTCAAATAGATATTCCCAAAAAGAATCAATCCGGCTTAGTAAATGCCTTGAAAATTTTAAAAAATATTAAAAATATTGGTTTTTGTGAATTAACAGAATCAGATATTATCCGTCACCCATTAGTTAAAAAAATCATCAGAGCTTATTCTGAAAATGGTTGATTTATAGAACACGGATGCGACAAATTAACACGGATAAGAAATAATGTGGTGTTGAGTGTTACAGGTTGGGCTTGTGATTTAAAATAAAAAAAACACTAATAATTTCATTCTCCTTTCTTTTTTTTAACTTCGGAAGTTTTGTTTTCATTTTTTGACAAGAGAGCATGCTTCTTTGCTTTATTTGTCGATTAGCTTGTTTTCTCACCCAAATGAATTTGGGTATTATTCTGATCTACCAATTCGTAATTCCTAATTTCTTTCTATTATTTATAAAAAATATTTATTATAATATAGCATAAATACAAGGAGAATAATGTTCATTACATTTGAAGGTATAGACGGCTGTGGGAAATCAACACAAGCAGAATTATTAACAAATTATTTAGAGAAAATCGGTTATAATGTAGTCAATATTTTTGATCCGGGTTACACCAAAATTGGCAATGAAATAAGAGATATTCTACTTGACTTGAAAAGTAATAAAATGCATCCGCACACAGAGTTACTTCTATATTCTGCAGCACGAAGCCAACTCGTAAGTGAAATAATCACTCCTGCACTAAATGAAAATAAAATTGTGATAAGCGACAGATTCTTTGATTCCACAACGGCATATCAAGGTTACGGCAGAGATATTTCATTGAAATTAATAAACGAATTGAATCTCATCGGAAGTCATCATTTGACTCCTGATATCACATTTATCGTAAATGTTGATCTAAAAAATGCAAATGATCGTTTAGGAAATAAAAAAAATAACGACAGAATGGAATCGGAAAATTCTAAATTTAAGAACAAAGTATTATCCGGCTACATTGAAATAGTAAAAAAATATCCTAAAAGATGTTTTTTAATAGAGGGCAATAAATCGGTAAATGAAATTCACAAACAAATAAAAGAAATTACAATTAAGAAAATAAATGAAAATAAAAAGTAAAGTTATTCATTATAAATTATAGAATGTTTATAAAACAGATAATACGAATTTTCATCGATTAATTTTATTATCTAATTCTACTAATTTTATGAATTTCACCTTTTTACAAAATCACCATGGTGCCCATTATGTTATCTCAAAATTACTAACTTTCACTTTGCGTGAATCTCTTCTTTCGTTATCATCTTCTAAATTTAAATATCAAACAACATCTTCGCATAAGTTGGTAGTGGCCAAATACGAGCATCACACATCATTTCTAAATTATCACCGGATTTTCTTAGTTCATTCATTGTCGGGATCAATTTGTTTTTCAGCAATTTAGATATTTCTAATAATTTTAAATTATCTATTTTTATTGAGCGTGTCATTTTTGTAAGTTGATCAAGAATATTTTTGAATAAACCTATTTCCGTATTCAACTTTTTCATAATATCTGTTTGAGCAGGACAATTTAATTTTATTGATTTTGCATTTTTTACAAGTTCAATAATATCCTTCTGATATTTCATAACAGATGGAAGTATTTGTTTAGAAGAAATATCTATCATTGTATTTGCTTCTATTAATATTTGCTTAATATAATTTTCTAAATATATATTATATCTTGCAATTAATTCATTTTCTGATAAAACATTTTGTCTTTTGAATACATCAATATTTTTCTTTAACAATAATTTAGGAAATGCATCTACACAAGTTTGCAAATTTGTTAACTTTCTTTTTTTCGCCTCTATTATCCACTCTTTAGAATACCCATCACCATTGAAAATAATTCTTTTATGATCTTTATATGTTTTTTTTATGATGTTATAAATACTTGTTTCAACATTTTCTGATTGTTCTAATGTATCGGCAAAATTCTCAAGTGTATCCGCAACAATTGTATTAATTATCATGTTAGCACGAGCAATTGACATTAAGGAGGAAACCATTCTAAATTCAAATTTGTTTCCTGTAAATGCAAATGGTGAAGTTCTATTTCTATCTGTATAATCTTTTGGAAGTGGTGGCATCGTATCAATTCCAATTGTAATTTTACCTTTTTTCTTTTTGTTATTTGGTTCATTATTTTTAATATTATTTAATATCTCCGTTAACAGATCACCTAAAAATATTGAAATAATATTCGGTGGTGCTTCATGACCACCAAGTCGCAAATCATTTCCAGGAGTTGCAACAGAAATTCTAATTAAATCTCCATATTCATCAATTGATTTAATAATTGCTACAATGAAAAGAAGAAATTGAGCATTTTCATGCGGAGTTTTGCCCGGCTCTAATAAATTTATTCCAGTATTTGTCATTAAAGACCAATTATTATGTTTTCCAGAGCCATTAATACGAGCAAATGGTTTTTCATGTAACAAACATACCAATCCATGTCTGTTGGCAATTTTTTTCATTGTATCCATTATCAGTTGATTTTGATCTGTGGCAATATTTGCATCTGTATAAATTGATGCAAGTTCATATTGATTTGGAGCAACTTCATTATGTTTTGTTTTTGCAGAAATGCCGAGTTTCCAAAGTTCAATATCCAATTCATTCATATAAGATGCAACCCTTTCCTTTATACTACCAAAATAATGATCATTCAATTCATGACCTTTTGGTGGATTCGCTCCAAATAAAGTCCGTCCTGTTAATTGCAAATCTAATCGTTTATAGTAATATTTTTTATCTATTAGAAAATATTCTTGTTCAGGACCAACCGAAGGTATTACTCTTGTTTTTTTATCAATTTTAGAATCAAATATTTTTAAAATTCTTTTTGATTGTTTTGATATTGCTTGAATTGAACGCAATAATGGTGTTTTTTTATCCAACGCATCACCTGAATAAGAATAAAATGCAGTTGGAATAAAAAGTGTAACTCCCGCTTCATCTTCTTTTAAAAATGCTGGTGAAGTTGGATCCCAAGCAGTGTAACCTCTTGCTTCAAAAGTATTACGAACTCCACCATTGGGGAAAGAAGAAGCATCGGATTCACCTTGAATTAACTCTTTTCCAGAAAATTCCATTATTACTTTACCATCAGAAGTTGGTGAAATAAATGAATTATGCTTTTCTGCTGTAATTCCCGTAAGTGGTTGAAACCAATGGGTAAAATGTGTTGCACCTTTTTCAATCGCCCAATCTTTCATTGCATTTGCAACAATCCCTGCAATAGATGGATCTATTGGATTACATTCTTCTATTGTTGATATTAATTTTTTAAATATATTCGCAGGTAATCTTTCTTCCATTACTATTTTATTGAAGACATTTTTCCCGAATATTTCTGGAACTAGATCTTTATTTTTCATTTTTATTTTTTCCCTTTATCAATGATAATTATTTTATTTTATACTCGTCCATACTTTTGATTTTCAAAGGCATAGAATTATATTTAAAAAGTGATTCAGCTAATCTCATTGCAATTTGACGATTAGTTATCAACGGAATTGCAAACTCAACTGCTCCTCTTCTAATTGTATATCCATTCGTTAATTCTTCTTTATTAAAATTTTTCGGAATATTTATTACTAAATCAATTTTTTTCGCTTGAATATATTCCATGACATTCGGACTCTTTTTCTCTAATGGCCAATATAATAATTTTGTTGAAATGTTATTCTTATTAAGAAAATCAGCAGTTCCTTTTGTACCATAAAACTTAATTCCAAGTTTCTTTAATACTCGCATACTTTCTAATAATTCTGCTTTAGATTCAATCGGTCCTGAGGAAATCAAAATACTTTTTATCGGTAATTTTAAACCAACAGATATCATCGCTTTTAAAAATGCTTCATTAAAATCATCACCAAGACAAGCGACTTCCCCAGTTGAAAACATTTCTACACCAGTTGCAGGATCAGCTCCTTCCAAACGAGTAAACGAAAATTGCGGTGCTTTCACTCCAACAAATTCATAATCATAAAGTGGAATTTTTATCTTATCCATCTTCTTTCCAATAATTACTTCTGTAGCCATTTCAATAAAATTATACTTTAATGTTTTTGAAATAAATGGAAAACTTCTTGATGCTCTCAAATTGCATTCTATTACTTTCACATCATTATTTTTTGCTATATACTGAATATTAAAAGGACCATTTATATTTAATTCTTTTGCAATTTTTGCTGAATTATTTCTTATCTGCCTCATAGTTTCAAAATAAGTTCTTTGTGGTGGAATAACTAATGTTGCATCACCTGAATGCACACCAGCATTTTCTACATGCTCTGAAATTGCATAACTTAATATTTTACCATTTTGAGCTACTGCATCAAATTCCAGCTCTTTTGCATTTGATAAAAATTTACTTATAACAACAGGATAATCATCAGAAATATTTACGGCTTTTTGTAAGAATTTTTTCAATTCTATCTTGTTAGACGCAACTGCCATTGCAGCACCACTTAAAACATAAGAAGGCCTCACCAAAACAGGATAAGCAATTTTCTTTGCAAATTTTAAAGCACTATCTACTGACTCTAACTTTTCCCATAATGGTTGCTTGATTCCTAATTTGTCCAACATTGAAGAAAATGTGCTACGGTTTTCAGCTCGGTCAATTGAAATCGGTGGCGTACCAAGAATTTTCATATTATTGTTGGATAATTTTAAAGCCAAATTGTTTGGTATTTGTCCACCCATTGAAACAATAATTCCCATCGGATTCATTTTATTGTAAATTTCACGCACTGTTTCAAAAGTTAATTCTTCAAAAAACAAAACATCAAATTCATCATAATCGGTGCTAACAGTTTCCGGATTACAATTAATCATCACTGTAGAATATTTGTTGTCTTTTAACGTGTTTCCACTAACAACACAGCACCAATCAAACTCAACAGAGCTACCAATTTTATAACTTCCTGAACCAAGTATAATCACACTTTTAGGCAATTGAATTTTTAAATCATCCTTATCGCCATTATAAGTCAAATACAAATAATTCGTCTCTGCCGGGTATTCTGCAGCAACTGTATCTATCTGTTTGATTGACGGTAAAATATTATTTTTCAGCCGTTTTTTATAAATTGAACTTTCAGAAATCCCGGATAAGATTGAAATTTGTTCATCAGAAAATCCGTATTGTTTCGCATTTTTCAAATTTGAAATTGAAATTGATTTCATCTTATTTTTTGAAACTTCTGAAGCAATATCAACAATGTTTTTCACTTTATATAAAAACCATTTATCAATATGCGTAAGCTCGTAAATTCTATTGACAGAATAGCCAGATCCCAATGCTTGAGCAACTGCAAACACTCTTTCGTCACTTGGTGATTTTAACGATTTTTCCAAATCATCAAACTTATACTGCAAATTTGCAACAACACCTTTCGCACCAATATCTAACATTCGTAATGCCTTTTGAAGTGCTTCCTC
>Ga0208902_1001220_pt1 | contig 12578 bp, 10 predicted proteins | sample AntAceMetag02UKH_FD_184767 | JGI IMG/M metagenome (GOLD analysis project Ga0208902, IMG submission 184767) | Saline lake microbial communities from Ace Lake, Antarctica - Antarctic Ace Lake Metagenome 02UKH (SPAdes) (version 2) | ecosystem: Environmental > Aquatic > Non-marine Saline and...
ACCAAAGCCAACTGCGAAGAGAACGGCCGGGAGTTTGTCGAGACGAACGATGCCGAAGAAGGATACAAGGGAGCCCACGTGGTCTACTCCCGGAACTGGATGAGCCCAGAGGCGTATCAAAACGGTGAACTTCTGAAGCAGCCGGAGATCGAGAAAGCCATGAAGTACTCTGGCTGGACCTGTACCGCTGATCGGATGGCTATGACCGATAATGCCATCTTCACCCACCCGATGCCGATCGACCGGGGTTCCGAGGTAGAGGACGCTGTGGCCAGCGGCCCCAACTCCTGCGTCTTTGATGTCGCCGAGAACCGCCTCCACGGCCAGAAAGCAATCATGGCCGCCACCATGGCCGGTTTTCTGGACTGATTTATAATCACCGCAAAGACGCAGAGAACGCAAAGAAAATGGGATTAATAATAAAGAAAATATTCTTTGCGTTCTCTGCGTCTTTGCGGTTCAAATAAGGGGCCGAGGTAGGGGGAATAATTCGCGTAATTCGCGTAATTCGTAGTTCGTAATTAGTAGTTTAAGGAGTAACAAGATGAGAAAAATAATTGTAATCGCATTGGGCGGAAACGCCATCAAGCAGGCCGACGAGCAAGGGACGGTTGAGGAGCAGCGTGCCAATATCGCCACCACCTGCGAGCAACTGGTCAACATGTTAATTTATGGGAACCGCCTGGTTATTACCCATGGAAACGGTCCCCAGGCCGGGAGTCTTCTGATTCAGCAGGAAGCCGGTGTGGCCGAAGTTCCGGCCCAGCCCATGGATGTTGTGGGCGCTATGACCCAGGGTCAGATCGGCTACATGTTCCAGCAGACCCTTCAGAATATGCTCTGGGACAAGCAGGTGCCTCTCCCGGTGGTCTCGATCGTCAATCAAGTTCTGGTTAGTGAGGATGACCCGGATTACCAGGATCCCTCCAAGCCGGTAGGCCCTTTTTATACCAAGGAAGAGGCTGAGAAAATTGGCGCGGAACGGCCCGAGTATGTTATCAAGGAAGTTAAGCCGGAAAATGTAGAGAGACGATTCCGGCGGGTAGTTCCTTCTCCGGAACCAATCCGGAATATCGAGTATCTCGCTATCCGGAAGATGGTTGATAGCGGAATGGTGGTCATCGCTTCCGGCGGTGGCGGTATCCCGGTTGTTTATGATGAGAACAAACGCTTAAAAGGTACTGCCGCGGTCATTGATAAGGATAAAGCGGGCGAAGTCCTGGCCACGGTGGTCGGCGCCGATGTCTTTCTGGTTCTGACCGATATCGCTCATGCCAAGATCAACTTCGGCACGCCGGACGAGAAAGATGTCGGCCTCGTTACTTACTCGGAGATGAAGAAACTCTCCGAAGAAGGTCACTTCAAGGCCGGATCGATGGGGCCGAAAGTTCTCTCCTGCCTCCGCTTCATAGAGTGGGGCGGCCAGCAGGCAATCATCACCAGTCTGGACAATGCCATCGCCGCGTTGAGAGGCCATTCGGGCACCAGAGTTGTGCCGGACGCCAAGGAATAATTTTTATCTTTCAGATAAAAATTGTGATAAAAGCCCTGCGGCTATGTTGCGATAACGCGGCGTAGTCGCGGGGCTTTCCATTGACTGGTCCAATATAGGGCTAGTAAGCTTTCAGTGTTGCACCGATCTGATTATAATAGTCATTTTTCAAAACTATAAAGTAGCGACCGAAGGGAGCTAATTTATAAAATGGAGTAAAAGTATGAGCAATGTTAAAGGTCTAAAATGTATCTCCTGCGGGAGAGAGTATGAAGTTGAAGGGATGCAGTATATCTGCGAAGAGTGCGGTGGGAATCTTGAAGTAATCTATAACTATAAAGAGATTGCTTCGCGCCTGACCCGGGAATCTCTCGCGAAAGATACCGATTACTCCGTCTGGCGGTACTGGGACCTTCTCCCCTTGTCGGACCGATCCAATATCATGCCCCTCCAGATCGGCTGGACCCCGCTCTACCGGACGGAGCGGCTCGAGAAGAAACTGGGCCTGAAATCTCTCTATCTAAAAGATGACGGGAGGAACCCGAGCGGTTCGTTCAAGGACCGGGCCAGTTCGGTGGCAATCTGCAAGGCGCTGGAGTTGGGTTTTGATGTCATCGCCGGTGCTTCGACGGGAAATGCCGCCTCATCCACCGCCTGTCTGGGCGCCAGCCTTGGGATCAGCCCAACCATCTTTGTTCCGGCCGCGGCGCCGGAGGCCAAAGTGGCCCAGCTTCTGGTCTTTGGGGCTACTGTCTACGCGGTCCAGGGGACCTACGACGAAGCCTTCGACCTCTGCACTGAGATCTGCGCGGAGTACGGCTGGTTCAACCGGAATACAGGGTACAACCCCTACACCCGGGAGGGGAAGAAGACGGTCTCCTTTGAGATATGCGAGCAGCTCGGCTGGGAAGTCCCGGATACAGTTCTGGTGCCGGTCGGAGATGGAAATATCATCTCCGGTGTCTGGAAAGGTTTTAAGGACCTGAAGGTAGTGGGTCTGATCGACCGGCTCCCCCGGTTGGTCGCGGTCCAGTCCGATAAGAGTTCGGCCGTGGTTGATGCTCTACTGGGCGACGGAAAGGTGAGGCCGATCGAGGCTACCACGGTAGCCGACAGTATCTCGGTCGATCTCCCCCGGGACGGTGAAGCCGCGGTCAAGGCGGTGAAGGAGTCGAATGGCACCGGCATTCTAGTCAGCGACGAAAAGATCCTCCAGTCCATCCTGACCATTGCCCGCGGCGCGGGTATCTTCGGCGAACCGGCCGGGGTTACCGCCTACGCCGGGCTGGAGAAGATGCGGGAAGAAGCCACGATCGGCGATGACGAGACAGTCGTCTGCCTAGTCACCGGTAATGGATTAAAGGATGTCAAGTCTGCCATCAAGGTAGCGGGCAACCCGATCTCCATCCAGCCCACACTCGATTCTTTCCGGGAAGTTTCCGGGTCTAGAACTTAGCCCTCACTTAGCTCGGAAAACTTATTTAACCGCGGATTATGCTGATTAAAAGAAAAAACAATCCGCCTAATCCGCGGTTTATTCCCTTTTTAGTACCCCTCTGGAAAACTTCCAGGATTTAAATCTCCCCCTGCTCCAGCCGCTCAATCCGGCTCTGGAGTGTCGAAATCTGCTCCTGCTGGGCCTTGACCGTCTCCACCAGGACCGCGGTCAGTTTTTGATACGATACTGATTTATAACCGTCGTTAGCGGTATGGACCAATTCGGGAATAATCTCCTCCACCTCCTGGGCGATCAATCCCATCTGCCTCCCTTCCGGGAACTCCATATCCGTGAACTCAACCCTCTTCCAATCGAAGTTTACTCCTCTCAATCTCATCACCTTATCCACGGGATCGGTTATTGTTTCAACATTCTCTTTCCACCTGGAATCGGAAGCGATCCAGGCTCCGGAAGTACACCAGGTTGTCCCAAGGACCGTCAGGTTGTACCCTGGATTGGTGTGGTTGAGGTTGATCCCAACCCTACCCGAGCTGAAATCCCCATAGATTAGGGGAGTTCCAGGGTCATTAGCAATATACAGCTTGTCTGAGCCCATCTCGTCATAGCCGGCATCGGTACCTATAAATACATTCCCGCTCCCCGTTTGATTGTTGTAACCCGCCTTGCCGCCGACGGCCACATTGGATGATCCTGTGGTGTTGTGATAAAGAGATAAATAGCCCAGAGTTGAATTTGTGCAACCGTAAGTATTATTCCTCATACTACTAGATCCAATTATTGTGTTTTCCCAAGCCTCGGTAGTAGAGAACCCGGCATTATACCCGACCGCTGTGTTTGAGTCTCCTTTTGTGTTGGACAAGAGAGCCTGGCTGCCGACGGCGACATTGTAGTCACCGTTGGTGTTGTTACCGAGAGAATGATACCCCAAGACTGTATTGTGGCTTCCCGTAGTATTACTCCAGAAAGCCAGACAGCCCACGGCGGTATTTTTCCCATAACCGCTCATGGTCAAATTACCGGCCCTATCGCCGATAAACGTATTAGCTTCACCGTAATTGTGAATAAACCGGTTGCCTCCGGCTATAATAACACCGGTGGTTGAGGTCGTAGCTAGCAGCTCCAGATTCCCGGTTAACTCCAGGTTGGTAAAGGTTGGGTTATTGCCTGTCCCCAGGCCCAAAGAATTCCGTCCGGTTGCTGCGGTGAGGTTGGTCGAGCTGCCGTCCCACTGCCGCCGCTGGCTGTAGGCGGTGTTCCAGTTGCTTGAGGTGCCGCCGGTGGCGGCGATGGTCCCGCTTACGTCCAGTTCGGTTGACGGATTTGTCGTCCCGATTCCTACATTACCGGTGGTAAACGAAATGTTTCCCCCGCTTTCACCCCATTTTCCGCCCCCGGCCGGGATTCCCACTAGGGGTTCATCGCTCGAACCTCCGAAATAGGCTCGGGTCACGTCCCGGATCGCCCAGAGGCCGGTTCCAGGTCTGAAGATGCCGATATCGACAATCCCGTCACCGTTATAGTCTCCGGGCATCGGATCGTCATTGGCGCCTCCGAAGTAAGCCCGGGTGACCCCCCGGATCGCCCAGAGACCGGTCGAGGGCCGGAAGATCCCGATCTCGTTGGTCCCGTCGCCGGTAAAGTCCGCCGCCTGGGAGTCCAGGTTAAAACTAAATGCCAATAAAACTGCCAGCCCCATGGCTAAATACTTCATACCGAACCTCCATATTGATTATACTACCTATAATTGAGGCAGTGATTATAATTGCTCCGATATTAACAATTAAACAAACCGGGATCCCGAAGTATTTTGGGAGAGAGAGAAGAAAATTTTGAATATGTAACATAATTAATAGCAAATATTATGCCATATTATGGGTAATTCACCAAGTTAGGCTTAACACTATAATAATCAAATAGTTATCGCTTCAGGTTGCTTCATAAGTCCGGATAGTGAATTGTGAAAATATTTCAAGTATGCAACATTCTTGACCATAAGTTTCATCGTTGAAACTACTGGTATCAGATTGCTTAAATTCATCAGAAGGCGAGCGTGGCGGGGGGAGTCAAATTTCCCGATAATGCCGAGTATCTTATTTTTGAGGAGGATAGCAAGAAAACCGAGACGAATCACGGATTCGGTAAGAAGATTAGAAGCGGGGAAGTCCGGATCTGAACGGGTAATAATCTCATTAAACCCGGGCACAGCGTGATGGATCTGGGTACTGATGCCGCAAACAAGAAAATCACCAAACGAGGGTAGTTCGCGTAAGATAAAGGCAGGACGATTCTTTATTACTTTATCGAATTGAGGCAGTGGAGTGAGGATTACGTCTCGCTCCTTCATGACTTATATTCAGGGTTAGACTCTTTAACCATTGCGGTTGTGTATTCCGGTTCGGAATCCCCATAGGCTGATTGAAGCCCTTCAAGAGATAATGCCAGCCACTCCTTATCCTCAGTATCTCTTTCGTCGGCTTCTGCTATAAAAACCCTTACAGCTTTGCCGTATGAAGCTGTAAGGGTTTTCGCCAACTCAAGATGAGTAGCATCGATTATTTTAGCGCTTACAACAACCATAATAACCCCCGGAGATACCCCTTTTTAGGGTCTTCTGCGGAATAGATAATTCGTCATTGCGTTCAGATTTAAAGAAATATAACACATCCTCCGGAATTATTCAAAGGATTTAAATGAATTTGTACCCACAATATATTTTGATCAATCATATCCCATATGTTATAAACATACTTCATAAACTTGAGGATATTTAACTGTTTTCCATGATAACTAATTAATTTTCATGGTAAAATTGATATTGTAGATCGAGGAAGTAATAAAATAAGTAAACGGTGTTAATTTCAATATATTTCCATTAAGTCAGCCCCGCCAACGGCGGGGATAACTTATGATGAGACCGGCTCTTCGTACATACATTTTTATTCTTTTGATTATCGGCGTCGGAATAGTTGTCTATCTCCCCGCATTCCAGGCCTCGTTCCATCTCGATGACGGACCGTCAATCCGCGATAATGCGGTTATCCGCCAACTCGACCCGAAAGCTATCTTTGACTTCTGGCCGACCCGATTTTGTACTTACTTGAGCTTGGCGGTTACCTTCCGGTATGCCGCTCTCGACCCATTCCTCTATCATCTCGGAAACTTTGTCATCCACCTCTTTAACGCCCTGGTGGTTTACTTCCTCCTACGACGGCTGCTGGGTAAGTTCGGGGCGCTCCCTCCCTTAATCGGCGCTCTCATCTTTCTCGTTCACCCTCTCCAAACCCAGGCCGCGACTTATATCATCCAGCGGGCCACCTCCCTGGCCGCCAGTTTTTATCTGCTGACTATTCTTTTTTACCTGAAATGCTTTCAAGTAAAAAAGAATATTGAGAAGAATAATGCCGGGATCTCAACCGAATTAAGAATTACTAACTACGTTTATTATTTTCTTTCTCTTCTTTTCGCCCTCTGCGCTATGCTTGCCAAGGAGTTCACAATCACTCTCCCCGGTGCGTTGATTCTCACTGAACTACTGGTCCTGCGTAATCGCCGGGTGAAAAGTTCAAAAAAGTTTCTCCGGCTGATACCGTTTCTGATCCTGCTTCTGGTCATCCCCGCTCTCACCTGGATTTACAGCGAGAATCCGCACTACAACGACAGCGGCCAGGTGGAATGGCTGAAGGAGGCAGGAGTTATAGATGAAGCCGCGCCGGGTCACGGCGAATCACCCCGAGTTTATCTCCTCACCCAGCCGCGGGTCTTCATCACATACCTCCGACTGCTGGTTCTCCCCATCAATCAACAGGTTGATTATGACTACCCTAAATTATTTTTCCTATTTAATCCGGCGGTTATATTCCCATTAGCAGTTATTTTCAGCATTATCATATTGGCTTGTTTTTACAGGGAAAATAATTTATCGATAATTGCTTTCGGAATCTTCTGGTTTCTCCTGACTCTACTGCCCGAATCAAGCATTATTCCGATTATCGATGTGATTGTGGAGCATCGTCTCTATCTCCCGCTCTTTGGCGCGGTGGTGGTCTTTACATATTTCTATGGCACCCTGGCCAGGTTTCGACGCACCCGTTTTATTCTCGGTGTCGCGATTGTATTTTTATTGGGTTGGCTCACCTATCAGCGGAATCTGGCCTGGCAAAACCCGGTTTCACTCTGGGAGGACAATGTGGCAAAAGCGCCCGGGAGGGCGCGGATTCACGGCAATCTGGGGAAAGCGTATCTGGATAAAGGGAGATACGAGAAGGCGGCGGAAGAGTTTAAAAAACTGATCGAGATCGATCCGACCTTCGCCGGCGCCTATAACAATCTGGCGGTTATCTATATCGATCATATTAAAGACTATAAATTGGCCAGGAAGTACATTGAAGCGTCACTGGCATTATTTCCCGATTATCCCGCCGGTTATCTTAATCTCGGTGTTATCGATCTCAATAACCGCAAACTCCGTTCCGCGATCAAGAATTTTGAGAAGGCCCTGGAACTCGATCCAAAAAGTCTCCTGGCTTACTATAATCTGGGGGCCTGCTACATCAACCTGGGAGACCTCTATGGAAGGGAAGCGGCATCTCTCCGCTCGGTCAAGAAGGATGAAAAGGCCGGCGAGAAAGAAGTTCTGGCCCGGGCTGAATATCGCCGCGCGGAAGAGTTCCTCCGTCAGGGACAAGCCATATGGCCGGAAGACCCCCGTTTTAATCTGCTGCTGGCCCGGCTTTACAAAGGGATGGGAATGACCGAGGAAGCTGAAGATTTCTTTGATAAGGCTACAGAGAGTCACAGATGAAGCTGCCTGCATCCGATCGGATGCGAGGTACCATATTTAGTCTGGTAGGGGTATCAGTTCTCAGTCTTGACGCTCTTTCGCTCCGACTATCCTCCTCTTCTCCCTGGACGATGTGCTTCTGGCGGGGTCTCTTCATGGCACTCGCCATGTTCTCCGGCCTCTGGATCTATTACGGGAAAAGTTGTATCCAACACCTCCGTGAGATTGGAAGGTTCGGGATATTGATCGCACTTCTCATGGGGGGGCGCCATATATTCTTTGTAATCGCGGTCAGCTATACCTCCGTGGCGGATGTAGTGGTAATTATCAACACCACGCCATTGTTTGCCGCACTGCTTAGTGCTATCTTTCTCAAGGAACGAACATCATTACGTACCTGGATCGCCATCCTGGTGGCTTTTGGAGGGATCGCGGTTATCTTTGCCGGAAGTCTGGGTGGTGGAACTATGCCCGGCAATATCATGGCCCTGGGCGGCGCTCTTTTTGGAGCCGGCGGCTTCGTCGTCATCCGGCGAAAGAAAGAAGTTAATATGATCCCCGCTCTGGTATTCAGCGGGCTAATAGCCTTTCTGGTCTCCGTCCCATTTGCCCGGCCATTCTTGATTACCTCTCTAGATCTGACTGTATTCGCCTTTGCGGGCCTGATCATTCTCCCGGTTTCATTCACCCTGGTAACCATGGCTCCCCGTTATATTACCGCGCCGGAAGTTGGCCTGATGATGTTGCTCAACACGGTGGAAGCTCCCATGCTGGTCTGGTTATTTATCGGGGAGGCTCCCCGGAGTATGACGTTTCTGGGAGGGGCCATTATTGTCGGGGCGTTGGTAGTTCATTTCGTCTGGGGAGAAAGGAAATCCGGAGAAGGAAAGTTAACGGGAAGCAGTAATCGGTGAAATATGGAAGGGAAGCGGCATCTCTCCGCTCGGTCAAGAAGGATGAGAAGGCCGATGAGAAAGAAGTCCTTGCCCGGGCCGAATACCGCCGGGCGGAAGAGTTCCTCCGGCGGGGACTATCCATCTGGCCGGAAGATCCCCGGTTCAATGTGTTGTTGGCCAGACTTTACAGAGGGATGGGAAAGGCCGATAAGGCCGAAGAGTACTTTGATAAGTCAAAAATGAGTCGGGAGTAGCAAGCCCTTGCTCGAAAAGTCTTTTTAACCACGAAGAACACCCCGAATTTTTCGGGGTAGACTGCATTCACGAAGGAATTTGAAAAAACAGGGAAAATTACATAGTTTTCTTTGTTTTTCTTCGTGTTCTTCGTGACCTTCGTGGTGAATATTTAGTTTTTTGAACACAAAAAGTTGAAAATACCTTTTCGAGTATGGTCTAGCAAGGGAGACAACCCCGGAGGAATACAAATCTAAATGCCTGCATCCGATCGTCTACGCGGCACCGTATTGAGCCTGGCCGGGGTCTTGATCCTCAGCATGGACGCTCTCGCGCTCCGCCTCTCCTCCGCCTCACCCTGGACTATGTGCTTCTGGCGGGGCCCCTTTATGGCCATCGCTCTTTTTGCCGGGATCCGGGTTTATTACGGGAAGAGCTGGATCCGGCATTGCCGGGCCATTGGATGGCTCGGGCTGCTGATCGCGTTCCTCCTGGGGGGGCGCCATATATTTTTTGTAATCGCGGTCAGTTACACCACCATAGCGAATGTGGTGGTAATCGTCAGCACCACGCCCTTGTTTGCCGCCCTCTTCAGCGCTATCTTCCTCAAGGAACGGACCCCGTTACGGACCTGGATCGCCATCCTGGTGGCCCTGGGAGGGATCGCCGTTATCTTTGTCGGGAGTCTGGGCGGGGGGACCATACCGGGCGATCTTCTGGCCCTGGTCACTGCCCTCTTCGGGGCCGGCAGCCTGGTCTTCATCCGGCGGAAGAAAGAGACCAACATGACCCCGGCTCTGGCACTGAGCGGGATCATAGTATTTCTGGTCGCTCTCCCTTTTGCCCATCCCCTCCTGATCACGGCGCGCGATCTGACCGTCTTCGCCGTGGCCGGTCTGATCATTCTCCCGGTCTCCCTCACCCTGGTCACCCTGGCCCCACGCTACATCCCGGCCCCGGAAGTGGGTCTGCTGATGCTGATTAATGTGGTGGAGGCCCCCCTTCTGGTCTGGCTATTTCAAGGAGAAACTCCCGGGAAGATGACATTTATAGGCGGCGCCATTATTGTCGGGGCGCTTTCCGTGCATTTCACACGGAGATGGGGGAAGGTCACGGAAAAGACAGGCGAACTCCGACCCGGGAAGTGAGACCCGGGTTGTAGCCGCGGGCGCTAACCGCGGAAGAGAGGAAAGATTATCTCACCGCGTTACCGGAAGGTCACTACCTGAACCGAAGTAAACTCTGGTACTTCCCCTGATAGCCCAGAGCCCCGTGCGGCTTCGAAAGATACCGATCGTATCCATCCCGCTCCCGTAATAATCTGCCGGCATCGGCCGGTCCGAACCGGCGCCGAAATATGTCCTGGTTAAACTTCGGTTAGCCGAAAAAATGATCCACAGGAAATGGGTGTCGGGGTAGATAGTGGATTTGACGAGGAGGAGTGAGGAAGAAAGACGGTTAAAAGGAGTGTACTGAATGTAAGCGATAATTTAATTATCTTCATCATCGGATATACTCCACAATAAAACCATAATAATTATCTGCGGAAATGGGCAAAAGACCTGAAGATAGACCAACTCCTCAATTCATTACTGGAGCAGGCAGCGTCGCTCCAGCCTTCAGACTAAGCCCCCCTCTTTGCTATTTGATACTCAACCGTGCTTATAAGAAGGAGCAACGTGTAGACACTTTCTGGACGATCGTCCAGAATGTGTCTACACTATACTTGGTTCTCATATGGATGAGTAATTTATGATGATTCGTAAGGTTCTCGGTTTTAAATGAAGCGGCTGAGATATAGAGACTTTTACTAATTTCTGATCCGCCATAGCACGGAGTGCGAAGGAGGAAGTTCGAAGAGCGACGGCTGGTTTGCGGCAAATATAGGGGCCGCAGTGGGGGTTATCCAAGCAGAAAGACCATCATCACTACCGTGAGAATAGATGAGATAAAAGTAGCGAAGACCAGGATGGTTGTCAGTTCGGCGTCGCACCCATAGCGCTTGGCGAAGACCGCGGTCAGGGCAGCGGTCGGCATCGCCGCTTCCAGAACCACGATCTGGTGCCAGAGGAGCGGGAAGTCAAGGATCTGGGATTGCCCGTAAGCCAGGAGCGGCTGGATGATCAGCTTGATCAGGCAGGCGAGCAGAACCACCGGGAGCACCCTCTGGAGATCCTTGAAATGGAGCATGACCCCGATCGTAAGTGTCACCAGGAGCGTGTTGCCGGCCGCGATGGTGCGCAGGAGACTGTAGAACCCGGCGATCAGCCAGTTTCCCCGGTCCAGGGGGATGAAGGAGAAGATAACCCCGAGAACCAGAGAGAAAAAGATCGGGGACCAGAAAAATTTTAGGGCCTGGAGGCGCTTTTCCCGGGGAGAGGCTTCACTGATGCCAAAGTGGATGGCGATGATGACCCCGATAGTGAAAATAATCATCCCCACCCCCAGTTCGCTGGCGATGGCCGCGTCGGAGAGAGCCTGACTGTTATGAGCGTAAATCTCTTTGACCACCGCGTAGCCGAGAAATCCCGAACTGGTAAAGGTGGAGGCCAGAATCAGGGCTCCTTTCTTTGCCCGGGAGAGCCTTAAGATCCGGCTGATCCACCAGGCCAGTCCCCCGCAAATACCCTGGGAGACGATCATGACCACCGCCAGGAGCAGTTTTTTGAGATCGAACTGGCTGACCGAGAGCGCTCCGAAGATCAAGGCCGGCAGGGTGTATTGGGTGATCAGCCGGGCGAAGAGCCCGCCATATTCTTCCTTGATCACCCCCAGTCGGCGCAGTCCCGTCGCCAGAAATATCATCCCGATCAAAATCCCGACGGCTTGAATCACGCTCTGGTCAAAGTTCATAAGTTAGCACCTGCGGCGCTAACTTAGTCTTGAACCAAGACCTGCATACTTAGATCAGATCAGCGCCGTCAGTTATTTCAATGATTTTTATGGCATTTAATAAATCCGAAGTAGTAAAATATTCTACGAAAATTTTATTATTACCGCAAAAACGCGGAGGTGGCAAAGAATAAAATCAGTCGGATCCGACCGATCCGTCCGATTTTGAACCCAAAAGGGGCCGAGGTAGAGGGAACAATCCGTTTAATCCGCGGTTTCAAAAAGAGGCCGAGGTAGAGGGATCAAATAATTCCCAGAGAATCGGCGGGAAGCCATCCGGACTTACCGTCGGGGAGGGCGATCTGGATCCAGCCGTCTTTCCCGCGGACTTTCTTTACCTCCGTTCCCTCATGGAGTTTGAAGGCGGCCGCGTCGGTCTCGGCTGGACCGTAACGGACGGAGACCGTCGGCTGGAGGATAATCGCTCCAGGGGTACGATAGAAGGAATAGGCCAGTACGCTGATAAGAATGCTTATGACCAGACATCCCCCCAGCCATTTCAAGATCAGCGGTGACTTCTTCCTCAAAGGCTGGATCAGGAGCGCGGCGATCAGCCAGGCGATAGTCAGGAAATAGAGCGCCGCACTGATCCCGATCCAGATTCCGAGCGGGAATTGAAGGATTACCGCTCTCTTGGACCGTGCCCAGACCGAGAGAGGGAGAGCGGCGATATCATCCCGGAGTCCCTCCCGGGCGTATTCGAGATTCTTGGTGATCTCGGGATCGCCGGGAGAGAGATTCCAGGCCCTCCGATAGTTCAGGATCGCACGGCCCAGGTTATTCAGCTTGAAGTAGGTATTGGCCAGGTTGTAGTAGAGCGGCCCG
>Ga0208902_1001221_pt1 | contig 12572 bp, 11 predicted proteins | sample AntAceMetag02UKH_FD_184767 | JGI IMG/M metagenome (GOLD analysis project Ga0208902, IMG submission 184767) | Saline lake microbial communities from Ace Lake, Antarctica - Antarctic Ace Lake Metagenome 02UKH (SPAdes) (version 2) | ecosystem: Environmental > Aquatic > Non-marine Saline and...
CCCCTAAATTAGAGGCATGTTCTCCACTTACTCCTTTGCGGAGATCCTCTAACATCTTGTCATTCACTCGGTAAGTTCCACTAGCAATAGGCTTTAATAATCCTCCTCTACCCACTACCACATCAAGAACAGAATGGTTGATCCCTTTTTCTTTTAAAAAACTTAAAATTATATTTAATCGAAATTCATATTGGTCAATAATCTTATGAAAAACAGATAATTCTTCACTACTATGTTCGATCTTTTTATCAAACAGTAATTGTTCATTAGAGAATAATGCAACTTTGGTAGAAGTAGAACCGGGATTTATCACTAATATTTTATAATCTTTGGCCATAAAAATATCACCTCTCTTAGCTCAACTAATCTTATTTATTTTCGGTCATCTCACTCATTAATACTCCCAGGGCGATAGAATACAATTTTGACTGGATACTATCTGAACGAGAAACTAATACCACCGGAGCCTTTGCTCCTAAAAGTAATCCTGCTGGTACTGCTTTTGCTAAATAAACCAAACCTTTGGCAAAAATATTCCCTGATTCGATATTTGGTACCAATACAATATCTACTTCTCCAGAAACAGGACTTTCAATTCCCTTATGATTTGCTGCTTCCTTGGAGATGGCATTATCAAAACCGAGTGGTCCATCTACTATTCCCCCAATAATCTGTCCCCTTTCACTCATCTTAGCTAAACAGGCTGCGTCGATAGTTGCCGGCATATCAGGATTCACCAATTCTAATGCTGCAACAACTGCTACTCTAGGTTTTTCTATTCCCATTGAGTGACCATAATAAATAGCATTTTGAATTATCTGGGCTTTTTGTTTTAAATCCGGGCTGATGTTCATAGCTCCATCAGTCATAGTAAGTAAACGATTATAACCTTTAATCTGCAGAGTATAAACATGACTAAGCATTCTATCAGTCCTTAATCCGATTTCTTTATCTAAAATAGCCCTTAATATCCTTGCTGTTCCTAACATCCCTTTCATCAATATAGAAACTTTCTTATTTCGAACTAATTCTACAGCATATCGGGCTGCTTTTGTTTTATCACTCTTGTCAATTATTTCATAATTAGCAAGGTCAATACCCATTTCATTAGCTATCCGAAAAATTTCTTTTTTATCGCCAACTAAAATTGATTCGGTTAATCCTTCCTTTCGAGCAGCTTCAACTGCCTTTAAAACATCTTCTGCTCCAGCAGAAGCTACTGCCATTTTTTTAGGACCATAATCTTTTGCTTTATTTAAAACTTCATCAAAGGTTCTCAACATTTTTTCTTATCACCTCTTTATTAAAAATTTACAAATTCGCCGATTGACCGATTAGTTAACTCACCAATTTAATAAGATAGTATCGAGTATCAAGTATATAGTATCGAGTCAAGAAAAAAAGAGAAAATAAAAATTCAATTTACCAATTGTTTAGTTAATCGACATTCGAGTCTACCAGTCTAATTTAGTTACCCAGTTACCCTGTTTAGCAGTTAATTCTAAACGTTAATTTCAAATACAATTTTTTAGTAACAAGATAAGAATTGGTTAATACAGCTAATCAAGCTGATTTTAATTCTTCAACCGGGTAACCGGTAAACTGGCTAACAGGCTAACTCTTTCCTCATCACTCATCACTGTATTTTATTCTGAATCCTGAATACTGGCTCCTGACTTCTACTTCCTTCACTCGATACTCAATATTAATTAGGTTTCTTATTTCTTAATTTTCTTCTTAATCACTTTACCTAATCTTTTAATACCTTCTTCAATATCTTCCACATTCGGATAACAGAAGGAAAGCCTCATAGTATTTTGTCCTTTCCCATCAGCAAAAAAGGCAGAACCAATTACATAGGCAACATTTTCCTTAATTGCTTCTTTAAACATCTCATCGGCATTTATATATTTAGGTAAGGTAGCAAATATAAAAAATCCACCATGTGCTTCAGTCCAGGTCACTTCAGGTGGGAAATATTTTTTCAAAGCATTTGACATTCTATCTCTTTTTTCTTTATAAAGTAGAATATTAGATTTTATATTTTTGTCTAATTTGCCTGATTTAATATACTCATAAGCAATTAACTGGTTAAAAATACTAGTACATAAATCAGTTGCTTGTTTTAATATAACAATCTTTCTTATTATTTCTTTATTCCCTAAAATCCAGGCTAATCTCAGACCAGGACATAATATTTTAGAGAAAGTACCTAAACTGATAACAGATCCATTATCATCTAAAGAGTATATAGAGGGAATGGGGTCTCCTTCAAATCTAAGTTTTTCATAAGGATTATCTTCAACAATAAATACATTAAATTTATGAGCAATTTCTATAATCTTCTTTCTCCGAGCTAAAGACATAGTAACTCCTGCTGGATTTTGAAAATTAGAAATAGTATAAATAAATTTAACTTTTTTCCCTTCATTTTTAAGTTGGATAAGTTTTTTCTCTAAAATATCCATGCGCATTCCATCTTCATCCATAGGAATGCCTACTAATTCTCCTCCATAACTATAAAAAGCGTTTAAAGCAGCTAAATAACTGGGTGATTCTACTATTGCAATATCCCCGGGGCTCAAAAATACCTTACCTATTAAATCTAATCCTTGTTGGGAACCAGAACTAATAATTATATTTTCTAACTCCCCATCATTACCGTCTTTTGCTAAATATTCTAAAATACATTTTCTTAACTCAGCTAATCCTTCGGTACTGCTATACTGTAAGGCTTGAGCACTATTTTCAGTTAATACTTTCTGAGTAATTTCCTTTATATCTTCTTTTGGAAATGTCTCCGGATCAGGCATCCCGCCTGCTAGAGATATTACTTCCGGTCTTTGAACTAATTTTAATACTTCTCGTATAGCCGAAGCCTCCATTTTTGAAGCTAAATCCGAATAAAATTCTTCATTATTTATAGACATTTTTCTCACTCCTTTTTATTTTTGATATTTAGATAATTCTTTTACAGTATGTCTTATTGTCTCTTTATCCAATAATTTATCATCTTCAAAGAAAGCGATAGCAGTAGAGGTTGAGCCGAGGTTTATTACTAATATTTTTAAATATTTTCTCATTTATATCTCCACTTATATTATTAAGCAATTTTTGTGCCAATTTATTAAGCAATCCTAATAAAACGAAAAAAACTTTTTACTAACTGGTAAAAAGCTATCTTTGAAGTAAATTATAATTTTTTATTTTTATTTATATTTGCATATTTATGCATAAAGCTGCACATTATGTAATATTTTGTCAATAATTACAGGGAAAGTAATCTTAAATAAGGATTGCCGCGTTCTGATAAATCAGAGCTCTACGCTAGATTTATTCACTAATGACCAATTTAATTAGCTAATCGCTCAATTGCTCTCAACCTTTATTCTTAAATATTAATAGGTTAATCAGCTAATTGGTGAATTGGTGAATTTTCTTTCACTTGTATTCATATATCTTTTTAATATTATATTTTTTTATTTTATAGTAAAAACTTCTCGGGCTAATTCCTAATTTTTTTGCTGCCTCTAAACTATCCCCATTGGTAGTTTTTAAAGTATTTATCAGGGCTACTCTTTCCGTATCATTTTTAATCTTTTTTAAACTATTTTTATTTAAATTATAATCAATTAAGTTGTTAGGTTTAGAACTGATAGCTGTTTTTTCTTCGATTACTTCAACTTTATTTAATTCAGTTAAAAGTGGAATATGTTTGGGTAAAATTAATTCTTCGTTCAATTTCATGTTTATTACTGCTCTTTCAATTACATTTTCTAATTCCCTCACATTTCCCGGCCAGGAATAACTCGATAATATATCTAATGCTTCCGGTAAAATTCCTTTTACGTTTCTTCCAAAATCTTGATTAAGTTTTCTTATTAAATTATTAACCAAGAGAGACATATCTTCTTTACGATCTCTTAAAGGAGGTATATAAATAGGGATAACATATAATCGGTAATAAAGGTCATCTCTGAACCTTCCTTCTTTTACCGCATTTTTTAAATTAATATTAGTTGCTGAAATTATCCTGACATCCACATTAATGGAACTTCTTCCTCCTACTCTTACAATCTCTTTTTCTTGAAGCACCCTCAATAACTTAGCTTGTAAATTCAGGCTCATCACTCCGATTTCATCTAGAAATATGGTTCCTTTATCAGCTTCTTCGAACAGCCCCTTCTTCCCGGTCTTCTTTGCTCCGGTAAATGACCCTCCTTCATAACCGAAAAGTTCACTCTCCAACAAAGTATCCACTAAGGCAGAACAGTTTACCCGAATAAATTGCTGATTTTTTCTTTTGCTGGCATGATGTATGGCATGAGCAAAAAGCTCTTTTCCTGTTCCGCTTTCGCCCTGAAGTAGAACGGTCGCTGGAGTTTGAGCAGCCTTTCTGGCTTGTTCTTTGGCAACAATCATACCCCTGCTTTTTCCTACAATATCTTCAAAAGTATATTTTGATTCTAAATGTCTAACCCTTTGTTTAACCCGTTTCAACTCTTCGTTTAAATATTCGATCTCAGAAACATCATGTATCACTGCTACGCTACCCTTTAATACTTCATCTACTATTACAGGTGCGACATTCACTATTACCTCTTTGTGGTTAGGTCCAACTCTCATCCTTACACCATGCACCGGTTTCTTGGTTCTCAATACTTTTAAATGCATACTTTCGTCACCATCAGCAATATCAATAGTGGGGGGTTTCCCTAAAACATCTTCTTCTGTAAGCCCTGTAAGACGGGTATAAGCAGGATTAATAATAGTTTGTAAACCATTTTCATCCACCACTGAAATAGCATCATCAGTAGAATGTATTATTGCCTTTAAGGTACTCTGAATCTCTTTCTGTGTAGTAAATTCTTTCATACACTTATCTTTATTTGTGTTATCTTTTTCTTTCATAAATAAACAACCTTGTAGTAATTGACCAATTCACCAATACACCGATTGGCCGATTAAAATTAAAATTAAGAGTAATTAACCAATTTACCAATTGAATTAGTCGATAGTCGATAGTGAATAGTCGTTAGTACTAAATACAAATTGCAAGTTAATTTAGTTTCTTGGTTACCCAGTTACCCTGTTTACCAGTTGGCCAGTTTAATATAGTCGTTAATTTCAAATACAAATTCTCAGTTGTAATACGAGAGTTAGCTAATACAGTTACCAGCTTGATTTTAATTCTTCAACCGGATAACCGGTAAACTGGTAAACTGGCTAACTATCTTCGCAAGATGCGAATTTTGTGCTTCTATCTTTTCGCTAATCTTGTTTTCATTCCCTACCCACACCTATACGCCGCTCCACGCTAGTTTATCTATTTAACATCTTTTGGGCATGCTGGATAGTAATCTCACTCATCTGACTTCCGTCTAACATTCGGGCGATTTCTTTAACCCGTTCTTCGTCTCTCATCTCATTTAGTTTTATTTCGGTCTGATTATTTAAAACATATTTTTCAACATAAAAATGTCTCCCGGCTCTGCAAGCTATTTGAGGCAAGTGAGTTACACAAATTACCTGTCTCTTTTCAGAAAGCTTCCTTAATTTTTGGGCAATTACCTCGCCCAAACGTGCCCCTACCCCGCTATCGATTTCATCAAAGATTAACGTCGGGACTTGATCAACCTCTGAAAGGATTGATTTTAAAGCTAACATAATTCTTGAAACCTCTCCTCCCGAAACAATTCGGGCTAAAGGACGCAGTCTTTCTCCTACGTTAGGAGAAATCATAAACTCAATATCATCTATCCCTTTTGGACCTACCTTATATTTTTTTCCTTCTACTTCTATTCCGTTATCATCTTCGTAATTATTAATTGAAACTTTAAATTGGCATTTCTTCATATTTAAATCTTCTAATTCTCTTATCACCATCTCCTCTAAATCCTCAGCAATCTTTCTCCGATTTACATTTAGATGGTGAGAAATAGCAGATATTTTATTTTCCAGAGAATCGATCTCTTCTCTTAAATTTCTTACCTTCTCTTCACTATAATCAATGTCTTCTAATTCCTGACACATTTTTTGGCGATATTCTAATATTCCTTCTACAGTGGAGCCATATTTACTCTTTAAACTATTAATCAGATTTAATCTTCCCTCAACTTCTTTTAATTTTTGGCTATCCAATTCAATTTCGTCTTTATACTTTACAATTTCATTAACGATATCCTCAAATTGGTAGCCTATTTCCTTTAAATTTTCTCTAATCTTTTCTATCCGCCGATCCAAGGAAGATATCTCCCCTAAATCTATAGACACTTCACTTAAAGAATCTCTTACCGAGACTTGCTCTGACCCTCCTTCGTAGAGAACAAAATTAGCTTTTTCCATAGTCTCAATTATCTTCTCGGCATTTCTTAATACCATCTCTTCCTCTTCTAAATCTTTATCCTCATTTATAACTAGAGAAGCTTTATCTATTTCTTCTAATTGAAATTTTAAAAAGTCTATCCGCTTTAAATTTTCCTCTCTATCCTTTATCGACTGGAATAACTTTTTACTCTTTTCCCGCCACATTCGATAGTTATCAGATAATTCTTTTCTATATTTAATAATTTTATCTCCGCCCAGATTATCCATCAGGTCAATATGCTTGGAAGAGTCTAAAAGAGATTGATGATTGTGTTGTCCGTGTAAATCAACTAAAAATTTACCAATCTCTTGAAGTGCGGATAAATTTATCAACCGTTGATTAATCCAGCATTTATTCCGCCCTTTCTTATTAACTTCCCGTCTAATAAGTAAATCTCCCACTCCATCAACAATTTCCACATCTAAATTTAAATTACTTATTAGCTCTCTTTCCTGGGGAGCTAACAGAAATAGACCTTCAATTACCAAATTATCCTCTCCATCTCGAATTAAATCAGAAGCAGCAGAACCTCCCAAAATTAAATCTATCGCTTCTATAATAATAGATTTTCCGGCTCCGGTCTCACCTGTTAAAACGTTTAATCCTTCCTCAAATTCAATATTTAATTTTTTTATTAAGGCCATGTTCTTTATAGTTAGCTGAAATAACATTTATTCTGTATCCACCTCATAGTATAGTATAGTCAATAGATTATTATATAATGGTTAGTTGGTTGTAAAATTAATTTATTAACTGCTAACTAACAAAATAATTATCAATATATATTACACAACTTATGCTTATTTTTATATTATCTTTCTTTTCTTTTTTTTTAGAACTCGATACTATATACTCAATACTCGATACTATCTTTATCTTTCCGTCTTCTACCTATCAAATTCCGGTTTCCTTTTTCCTAACTATACGCTGTAGGCTGTACGCTAATTTAATTACTTATTAATCTGTCCACTCCATCTTAATTTTTCCCGTAAAACTGTATAAAAACTCTTTTCTTTAAAAGTAATTAAACGAGCTCCATGGTCTGATTTTTTTATTATTACTTCATCCTTTGGTTTTAAAACAAAGCCCTCTTGCCCATCTATAGTTACCATTACTTTTTCTTCGCTTGATTCCAATTTTATTTTTACCTGGTCATTTTCACCAATAATTAAAGGCCGGGCAGATAAAGTATGGGGGCAGATAGGGGTGAGTATTATGGAATTTATATTAGGATTGACAATAGGGCCACCGGCAGAAAGAGAATAAGCAGTAGAACCTGTAGATGTAGAGACAACCAATCCATCTGCTGAATAAGTAATAACATAATCTTTATTAACATAGGTAGCCAAACAGATAATTCGGGCAAAGGCTCCCTTACCTATAACTACATCATTTAAAGCAGTAAATTTTTTAATCTCTTCTTCTTTTCTTTTTACTATACAACTTAGCATCATTCTCTCATCAATAAAATATCTCCCCTGATACAGTTTCTCTAAAGACTTCTCCAGATCATTAATGCCAATTTGAGTCAAAAAGCCCAGCCCTCCTAAATTTACTCCAAAAACCGCTATATTTTCAGTAGCGGCCAATCTAGCTGCTCTAAGGAGGGTTCCGTCTCCCCCCAAAGAGATTATTAGATCAACTTCTTTAAGAAATTTTCCAGTAGGGCAGTTTAATTCTTCCTTACCTATTTCTTTGCCCATGTTTCCTTCTATACACACTTTTAGTTTTTTAGAATTTAGCCAATCAATTATCCTGCAGGCTGTTTCCCGAGCCTTTTCTTTTTTATAATTCACTATTAAACCAACGCTGTCTAATTTCATCTCCACCCTCCTTGAAGCAAATAATACACGACCAAACTAAAAATTGCTCCTGCTAAAAAATATATTATCTTTATTGTTCTTTGACGCGTAGCGCTTTCGAATTGAAACTTAACTTCAGAAATACTCTTATTTTTCATATTTAACAAGAGAATGCCACACGGCTGATAAGCAAGATAATACTCCAACATCTGTCTTCTAGTTTCCCGATTAGTAATATAGGGAATCTTCTCTCCGCTCTTTACTTCTACTACAAAGACTTTCCCTCTCTTCCTTGCTAAATAATCTATCCTCACTAAGTAGCGATGAATCTTATCACCGATAGTTATAAGGAGTGGTTTGCTTTTTTGGGCATCTATAATCGTATAACCATTTTTCCTCAATACTTTCTCTGCTTCTTTTTCCGCCTGCCTGCTTTTAGAAAATCTCTTCCTTAATCTCTTAGCTCTTAACCAATTACTTATTTTAATAAATAGAACCAGGCAGATTATCCCTCCACTAACGGACAAAACAAAGATTAAAACAACATTTTCATTTATATGCAAAAACTTCACTCCGAAAATTATTTTTGGGGAGAAAATTTTTGGTGAGCTTGTTTTACCACTTCTTCAACAACTTGCGAAAAATTACTTATCTTATCTTTTCCAGAATTTTTTAATAAATAGATAAGATATTCTATATTACCAGGAGTTTTTTTTAAGGGAGAAAAAGTTAAACCTCGAATACTAAAACCCATTTCTTGTACCTTATCGCCAACTCTCTCAATTACCATCTGATGAACTTCTGCCTTCTTTACTAATCCGCCCTTTTGAATAAACTCCCGTCCCGCTTCAAACTGTGGTTTGATTAAAGCCACCACTTCTCCTTTTTCCTTAATCAAATTATACACCGCTGGCAAGACTTTATCTAATGAAATAAAGGAGACATCTATGACAGCCAATTCAAAAAGGTCATCAAATTTATCAGCAGTAAGATATCTTACGTTGGTTCTGTCTATAACTACAACTCTGCTATCTTTCTGTAATTTCCAGGCTAACTGTCCGTAGCCTACATCTACACAATAAACTTTCTCAGCTCCGGATTTCAAAAGACAATCGGTAAAACCCCCCGTAGATGCACCAACATCTATCGCTCTCTTTCCTTTGACTAAAACGTTAAATTCTTTTAAAGCTTTTTCTAATTTTTCGCCACCCCTGCTTACATAGATAGTTTCTTTCTTTGTTACTGAAATGTTACTATCGAATTTAACTATTCGTCCTGCTTTATTAAATTTTTCTCCATCAACCAAAATTTCTCCGGCCATTATCGCACTTTTAGCTTTTTCTCTGGTAGCAAAAAATCTTTTTTCTACCAGTAATATATCTAAGCGTTCTTTCTTTACTTTTTTCAAACCTATAAATTCACCTCTTAAATTAGTCCTTAGTGAATAGTAAATAGTCGTTAGTATTAAATGCAAGTTTTAGTTGGCAGTTCTCGGTTCTCAGCGAGCAGGGGTAAATTACATACACCTGTCTTACTGATGACTGGTTAACTAATCCTTAACCGGCAAACTGGCTAACCGGATAACTAATACTTAAGAAATGCGAGATACTAATTAGTGATTACAGAAAAAGGAAGTTCCCATACAATTAAATTATAAATTAAATTACCGCGCATAATATCCAGGCCATTACCACTCCTATAAAGGCTCCTACTATAACTTCAAAGGGAGTGTGTCCAACTAATTCTTTTAAATTTTTATCTCTGATCTTTCTTTCCTCAAAAAATTCTAAAATAATTTTATTTAATACTTTAGCTTGTTCTCCCGCCTCTCTCCTTACTCCGGCTGCATCAGCCATAATAATAAAAGCTATGACTATAGCTAAAGCAAACAAAGGGGAATCCCAGCCTTCCTTTATACCAATAGTGGTAGCCACACATATAGAAAGGGCTGAATGAGTGCTGGGCATCCCTCCTGCTCCAATAAATCTCCCGATGTCCCATTTTTTTTCGGTAATATAAAATATTATTAATTTTAAGCTCTGATTTAAAACCCAGGTTATAAAAGCAATTATTATAATCTTATTTCTAAAAATTAAGGATAAATCGAAAATGTTAATCTTTATTACTTCCTATTTTTAATATTATTCGTTTTACTTTTCTGGTTTAATCCAATCCTCGTCCCTAAGTAAAGGCATGCTGATATCTATATGCCCAATTAAACTCTCCCTTTCATTCCCTCCCACTAATATTTGCACACCTTTAATAGGAGGAATTTCAGTTAAAGTATTAACTATGGAATAGACGGTCATTAATTCACCACTACTTCCTCCGGGATGATTTTTAAATATTTCCTCAGATAGGTCTATATAGGCGATATCATCAGCAATATATATTTCATTGATTTGAGTTCCTTCGGGAATCGTAGAATAAAGGTCGGAATTTTCCGGACCCTTTATCAACTCAATAACTGCCTGCCTGGCCAGAGAAGAGGTTTGTAGTATTTTTCTTTTTTCAGGAACCAAGTACATCGCCTGAGAATCAGAAAAGTAAAGGGTAACCTCGACCATCTCTTCTGTTGGCACGGGTTGAACTTCTTTTCTCTCTTCTTCTTTATAAGGAACTTCTTTGCTAACAACGGGCATTCCCTTGTATTTTTCCCAGGCAGGGACAATAAACTTATTAAATATTATATAGCTAAAAATTATAATTAGCGCAAAAACTATTAATGTAAAGATAATTTTTAGATTATTTTTTTTCTTCTTTGACTTTCTGTTTTTTGCCACAATAATTAACCCTATACACCGTCATCGGGGGTATTTTCTATATAATATTTTATCGCTTCAAACAAGGCTTGAGCGCTTTTCTGTCTAAATTCGTTGCTTTTTAGTAATTTTTCCTCTTTAGGATTAGAAATAAAACCAACCTCTACAATAACTGCTACCATATTTGCTCCTTTTAGCACTACAAATGGTGCTTGCTTTACTCCTCTATCCTCTAATTTTAAATATTTTACTAATTTTTCCTGCACAATTTTTGCAAAATCGAAACTACGCTGGATATTAGAACTTTCCTCCAGGTCAGCAATGATCTTAGCTAAATCTGTATCTAATTCCGGGTGAGCCCTACTGGCTCTATTTTCTCTATCCGCTACATCTCTGGCAGAAGCACCGATATATTTAGAACTTAACACAAAGGTCTCTATTCCTTGAGCACTGGGACGAGGATTTAAAACCGAATTAGCGTGTAAACTTACAAATATAAAACCATTTTTCTGGTTAGCAAAACTTGTTCTATTTTCCAGATAAACAAACTCATCTTTACTTCTGGTTAAATAAGTGGGAATACCAGCCTCTTTTAATAATTTCTCTAAATAAAGAGCAATCCCTAAAGTAACTTCACTCTCCTTCAAGCCAGTAGTAGGGTTAATCGCTCCTGGGTCTTTCCCCCCATGTCCGGGGTCAATAATTACTGCTCTCTTACCGGTTATCTCAGGTCCGGGAGCAGGTTTTTCTTTAGGTTTAGCGGGTGAAATTTCCGAAATGGCAGCCTCTTCACCTGATTTGAATATATCAATCACTACCCTATCAGGATCAATAAGGCTGAAAAGTTCGTATTTTGTTTGCTGATAAAGATCCAATACAACTCTAATAATTTCCTCATTAAATTGGGCTGTCCTTACGGTTTTTATCACCCCATCATCTATCCTTATCTGCCTGGAGGTATTTTCTAATTTTGCAATAGAACCCATTATATCGATAAAAATCCTATCCGGGCTTATTAATTTATCTGCTCTAAATTCCGTCTTTTCGGATAAATCTACCACTATCCTGGTTTTATCAGGATAAGAATAACTTCTAATGTCCAATAAATAGGGCCTTATAGTGTTAATGGACAAAGTCTTGATTTGGTTCTCCCATTTAATGTCTACTTCAGAGATAATTTTAATTACTTCCAAAGGAATCATTACTCTATTATCTATAATTCGAGCCGAAAATTCCAATGGAATTACCTTTTCGTCTATCTCTAAAGAAGGGTCATCAATCACTAAACGGGCTGTACGACCGTTAATATTTATAGTCATCAATTTTAAGGCTGAAAACCAGGTGATCCTTCCTCCTAAAGCTTCAACCACATTACGGGCTGAAACATATAATCGGTCATTCTCGATAACCGAAGGCACAAGGGTCTCGAGAGGTTGGTTATCTAATAATATCTTTATTTCTGAAGATTGAGCGAAAGTTGAAGAAAGAGGAAACAAAATAGCAAATATAAATGATATTAAAATTATATAAAATATTTTTTTCATGTAACCTATTCTATTCCTCCTGAGTTAAATGTCTGATAGCTAAAACTTTCAAAATAGCTGCCAAAGGAACAGCCACCAACACTCCCAATATTCCTAA
>Ga0208902_1001224_pt1 | contig 12560 bp, 10 predicted proteins | sample AntAceMetag02UKH_FD_184767 | JGI IMG/M metagenome (GOLD analysis project Ga0208902, IMG submission 184767) | Saline lake microbial communities from Ace Lake, Antarctica - Antarctic Ace Lake Metagenome 02UKH (SPAdes) (version 2) | ecosystem: Environmental > Aquatic > Non-marine Saline and...
GTTCAAAAGCTTAAAGTGACATTATACATAATAGCAATGTACTTCTATTGTATTACAATTGTATGACTATTGAATGACTGAATGTTCAAATGTTCAAAGGATAAGACTAAGATTTCCTCCTTCGCTACACTTCGACTAAGCTCAGCAGAACTGTGAGAGCTTCTCCCTGTCAGTGTTTACTGATGTGGGGGTATGTGCTTTATCATTTCTCCCTTTTTTTGTGCGTTGGTAAAGACATACTCTTTTGTAATTTTTGGTCAAGCGTTGGCTCTCGCAAATTGCAAATGTGTATGGCTATTGCGTTGGCTTATACATGCTCTCTTAATTCAACGTATCTATTCATATTGTAATTCCCTTTATTATCAAAAGCAGTTTTGTTATAAATGCGATTTAACTTTCTGGCACCTAATACATTCTCTTTAAGAGTTGAATCATTTTCTATTAGTTCTTTTTCCGAAGTTAGATACCATTCAGTTAAGATGTCAATGTATTGTTGATTGTTCCTATTACCATTTTCGTTTAAATAGCTATATTTTGTATGAAAGTCAGTAGTTGAAATAGCGTTAATAATTTCAAGTATTTGCTCCATTGTATTAGAGTCACCAGAAAGTATATTCCATAATTCACTTGCGATTAAAGTTTCATTTGGAGCAAAATATTTAGTCATGTTTATTATTTGACCTAATAACCTAGTCTTATCATAGCTAGTAATTGATTCATTTTCTGCATTTACAGTTGGGTCAAAAGGAAAGCCCATGTAAAAATGAATTTGTTTTCCTGGGAACTTACCATAAAGTGCTGCTTTCCCTTCCAATATTTTCTGTTTTTCGCCTTTCATCTCTCCCGAATTTGGCTTCACTGATTTCAATTCAATTGCAGTAATGGTATTTGTATCCTCAATAAAAACATCAGCAGAAAAATCCATTGCATTTATTACATCTGTATTATAAGTTGCAAAAAGCAATTGATTTTCAGAGGCTAAATCGGGTTGTTTTGTAGAAGTACTTAAATCTGCAATTATTTGGGCAATATGGTTTCGATGTGTTTGAGTAATTGGCAAATTACCCAGTCTTTTTGAAGTGTATTCTCTTTTCTCTCCTTGACTGACATGATGAGCAACATTTTCGAAGAATGTTTGCCCAAGCGTTGTATTTAGGCCATGCATCCAGCTACTTAAGCTTATGAAAAACGGAATATCAGAAACATTTTCTTCTAATTTATCTGAAAATGCAGATAGGAATGCCTCATGAAAGGGAGCGTTTCTATTGTTAGAAGCATCTTCTGGAAAATTATCGAAACGTGTTACTAATGTTCTGATAACTTCCGTTGCTATTTTTTCTTTAATCTTATTATTCAGCATTTTTTGATATTTTATTATTCATTTCTATTAATGATGTTAATTCAGAGTAATAAACTGAATGGGTTTTAAGAAAATTGAAGGCCTTCTTGATTTTAGGATAATTTTCTTTTTGCCAAATGAAATCTTCTTCAGTTAAATCATCTTTGTGTATCAGTACATTTAATTTTTCTAAATCGCTATATTTATTGTGATTCTTAATTGATTGAATAATCTCATTGTTTTTGTTAATGCAACATTTATAATGGTGATGTTTACCATCTGCAAATACATATTTAACATTATCAATTTTTGAATCGTACTTAAATTTAATATTTGGGCATTTCCCTTCTAATTTTTCTTTAAGATTAAACTTATTACAATCGACCAAACATCTAATTTCGTTAGTGGGGATATTACTTGTTTTTGAAGTGGTTGAAAAATCTTCAATGACTTTTTCACATATCCCAATCCATTTATTGCAACTTGGACATCTATCAGATATTCTTGCATTTAATGTGTCTAATGGAATGACAGGTATTCCGCTGGGTGCCATAAAGCCACCAGACTGTCTCTCTTTTAGGTTTCCTATTTCTATGCCATAGTACCTGTAGGTTGTATTATGCAAAATAATAAGATCTGGTGGAGATAGTTTATTTTCAAGAGATATTGGTTTTTGAGTTAGTAGAAGAGGGAAAATAAAACCAATATCATATTTTAGAATAAAAGCAAATACTAACATCTCATGCCATAAACCACCCGCAGTTTTTGGTAATATACTATCAAAGAATTCGTTTGGTGATCCAGCTTTCTGTTCAGAGTGTTTTTTAGGTAAACCAACTGGGTTACTCCATGCTTTTAATTCTTTAAATCCAATATCATTCTTTATTATTCCTTCTAAATTTTTCAATAATGCATTCCTAAGCTTTTTATCTACTGTAACATTTTCAAATATCATGAGAAGATTAACATATCGCAAAATAAGCTTGAGATAAATAGATACTCTTTCTGGTTTAAATGAGTTCGATTGAAAAATAAAATAGATACCTCTTGAAAAAAACAAATATTCAATAATATCAGCTAGTTTCATTTGTCTATCACTTTGATGATAGATTTCATCGGAAAAAGAAAGATTTACTTTTTTTCCTTTCTTGTCACTAAAAGAAACTTTAATATTTGAATATTTTGAGTTTGTATCTTTTGCTAATAACTCAAACTGATCATGATTAAGTTTATAATTTAGATAATCATCGCTATCAGAGTAATTTGCTTTTTTTAAAAAGGTTTTATCTAATGCTTCTAAATGTTTTGTAAGCTGACCAAGTTTCTCATTCAATGATTTCATATTTATAAAGCCTTTAAATGAAAAATAATCTCAGCATACGCATTTCTGTCTTTTTCAACACGATTTAATACTGGTCTTTTATATTGGTTTACAATTTGCATTCCTGCTAACTCAGCAATTTTAGGATAAAGTCCATATTTATCATTGGCTACCAAGAAAATATCATAATCATCTTTGAGGTACCTCTTGCTATTGTTTAAAACGTCTGCAATACCTTGGGCATAACTTTCTCTTGCTGCTCGGCCTTGCCCCTTGTAAAGGGGGCCAATTTCCAGTTCATCTTTTCTTTCAAATCCAAACAAGTCGTATGAATAGGCGTGTTGTTCGTGATAATCAATTAACCCGACATAAGGTGGACTGGAAAAAACACCATCAATTTTTTTATTTTTTACTTGTTTGGCAAAAGCAGGTATTCTGCTCTCTAACTCTGATAATAAATCTATGTTTCTGCTATCACCTGTTAAGCATAATTGGGAAGTATTAGTTCTTAATTCATTAAATTGAGACAAGCGCTTAATCGTATCTTTAGTATATCTGTCCCACCAACTATAAATTGAAAATAGCGGTTTGCATATTTTTCCATGTTTTTTACAATAGTAAGTGGTTATTTGTGGTTCGAATAATGTTGCTAAATCGGAGTGAGTAGTTGCTCTACAAGAACGAACAGTTCTGCTTAAGACAATACTCAAAATACGTTTTGTTGGAATATCTTTAATCTTTTTTATCTCATCAAAAACAAAATCTATCTCATCTCTTATAACTTTAGTAAACCATTTATCAATAAAACTATCTGATTTATTTTGTAGTAATTCAATACCATATTCTTTAATTAGTTTGTTGTAAATAGAGAGAAACTCTTCTTCTTTTTCTTTTCCGAAGATTTTTTCATTAATTTCTTTTTGTCTGACTTTGTATTTGAATTCAGGTGATGGAAAATACTTAGCGTTAAATATTTTTAGTTCGTCTAAAAGATTTATCTCAAATGCTGTGTTTTTTTTACTTTTTAAAAATTCCTTTAATTTAAAAGTAATTTCTTGAGCCGTATTATTTATAAGTTGCAAATCATATTTACCAACTTTAGAATTGCTTATTTGTGTATTAAAAGCTGAGACATCCACTCCAATAGCATTAATCCCTAACTCACTTGATTGAACTAATGTGGTTCCTGAACCACAAAAAGGGTCAAGAACAATATTACCTTTTTTAAAGAACACTTCCTTTTTAAATTTATCAGTGTGGTTGTCAAGAAAATACTCAACTAATTGAGGAATAAATTTACCTTTATATGGATGTAATCGATGAACGTGTTTTGTTGTTTCTGATTCTTTGTATTGTGAAAAAGATAAAGTCCAATTTAAATCATTACCCAATTTATTTTTCCAGCGTGCTTCTTTATTTTCATTATGTTCATCATAATATTTCATTAATTCATCTTTAGATACTTGAGTATTCCCATTGTCCCCAATCTTAGGTACCCTGCCATATTGTATTAGATATGAAATATTTGATGTTGTTACTTGTTTCTTTAAGTAACTTGTAGCCCACTGACTTGCTGCTTTTATTGTTAATAATTCGGACATGTTTTAAGTTGTTTTTTTATGATTGTTTTCTTGTCTCAAATAATCTATCTTTTGCTCTGCAATTTTAAGAATTTGATTTGCTAATTTTTCATCTTTTAAGTCGTAATACACTAAATCACTTTTCCAAGCAATGATTAATTCGTTTTCATCAAGTTTAAAAAAAGTTGCAAATCTTCTAACCTGTTCTTTCGATGGCTTTCTGTCTCCCTTTTCAAATTTACTTATTAAGGCTTGGTCAATATCAATTGCCGCTGCAACTTGTCGAAGGTATAATTTCCTTTTCTCTCGTGCCGTCTTTATTATTTTTCCAAATGTTTGCATTAGACTAATTTTGATTTGACAAATGTAGTCAAATTGTTTCAAGTCATGTCTGGATGTTGATAACTTTTTTTCGTGTTGGGGATAAAATAGCTTTTTTGTTTTTTCGGGTTGGCATTTTTTAGTGTTGGCAAAAACCAAATGTGCTATTTGAGGGTTGTATTTTTAATTTAATTTCCTTCTTCTTTCATTCATTGGATCAGTTTCTTGGCATTACCCACAACATAAATATAACCGGAATATTCCTTTTATATCTAAATATCTCTAATTTTTAGTTTGTTAAAATTTTGCTATTTAGAAAATATATGTTATAATTTTTTTTTTTCAAATATAAAAAAAATAATTAAATATCTTGTTTATCCAATTTTATATTTTTCAACCTTTTATAGAAATTTATGTTTAAAGGTATTTGTTAATATATACACCAAAGGGGATGGGTGAATAATTTTCGCATTGCGAATATTCAAATCAAACTCAAAGACATCGACAGTTGGGTTCGTAACCGATTGCGCTATTGCATCTGGCATCATTGGAAGAATTGGAGCGAAGCGGAAATCACGAACACCAAAAGAAATAAACGATATGTGAGCTAAACCCGATAAGAAAAGACGTAGTCTAATCAGATTGGTAAAACGTGGATACATTTCCATGTTTGACCATTATTGCAAAGTTTCTCCTATTGTTAACGAACCGTTGTATACGAGACCTGCTTGGATTATCCTGAGCTTGCCGAAGGGTATAGTGGTGTGAGAGTTTCTCCCTGTCAGTGTTTACTGATGGGGCGGGCTATTCGATTAGCCGCTTTTGTTCTTCTAATACTAAGTATAATTGTTCTGGAATTTCGTATTTATTTTCTTCTGTTGTTAATTGAGATTTGTTCATTTCAATACGTGATTTCATTTCACCATTTGAAATACTATTATTCAATTCTACATTTGATAATAATGCTTCATAAACTGCATTTCTATTAGTCTCTTTACCTCCAACGTGATAAAAGTGTTCTTTTGTTGCTATATTACATTCTTTCCATATTTCAAAGATATAATCATTTGTTCTGTATTTATTGCTCAACCAAGTTGAAAGAATAAATTGTGCTCCTGATTTTTTTAATCCGTCTTGTAATAATTTTTCTTCATTTTCAGACCAAGAATCAAAATAATCAACGTGTCTCCCAATATATGGTGGGTCTGAATAAACTAAATCAGTTGAATTTATTTCTTTTAAAGTAACTTGAAAATCTTGATTTTTGAATGTGTAATCTCCATATTGAATAATTTGCGAAATATTTTCCACTTGATTGGTTATTTTTGTAACCAATGCTTGTGCAAAACGATTAGGCTTTTTACAAAAGGGAACATTAAAACCACCTTTTCTATTAAATCGCATCATTCCATTGAAACAGGAACGACTTAAAAACATAAAATCAAGCGAAGCACCATTTTCATTAAATCTATTTCTTACTTCATAATAATATTCGCCATTTGAACTTAATAGTTTTTGTCCTTCGTCTGTCAAATATTTACGAACAATCCCACTTGTTATTTCTTTATTTTTAATTGCGTTATAAAACCTTATCAAATGAGGGTTGCTATCACATAAAATTGCCTTTTTGGGTCTTACATTAAATGCAACGACACCTGTTCCCATAAATGGTTCAATCCAATTATCGTAATCTATATTTTCAACATTACTTGAAATCCATTCAACAAGTTTTGTTTTTATTCCTTGTGATTTTATTGGTGGCACAAATATTTTCATTTCTTTCTTCTCCTTTTTGCTCCTTTTGCTACAACTTTATCTATCAAATCTGTTCTTCCTTTGAATTCAAGAAAATCCCAGATATTTGTTATTTTGATTGTTTTACCATCTTTCAACATCGTGGCGTTTCCATAGTTCATCCAATATTCATCAAACCACTTTTCTCCGAGTTTGCTAAATACTCCATTTCCTGCTTTCAAATCAGAAATGTCTTTGATTGAACCAATATTTGCAGTATTTCCTGAACCTTGACTGTCACTTGCGATTTTCCATTTAGGCGCAGCAAAAAAATCAAAATCTTTAATTACTGATGTGATAGATTTAAGATTATCTATTTTTGTTACTTGCCTTTCTCCAATAGGATCTTGAACATTTCCGTATTGTTCTTTTATTTCATTTACTTGATAAATTTCAGTTTCAGATAAGTCATCTTCAAAATCTACCCGTGTATAAATGATACCTAAGCAATAATGTCCGGTATATTGATTGTATGGAAATTGAATATTTTTCTTTTTGTCTCTTTCTTTGAAGTAAGCACCGTGACTGCCAAGAGTAAATCCAGCCGATTTATTATTTCTACGAAATGTCGTTTTTAAATCAAGAGCAAATTTTATATTATCATCATTTTTATGAACAAATGTTAAGTCGGGATAATAATTTTGTTGTTCAGCCAATACAATTTTATATCCTGACTTTTCAGCAAATCTTAAAATCTCGGGGAAAATATGAATTTCAAGGATTTTAGAAACAATTTTTGTGTCTGATGAAATAGTGTAAATGTTTTTATAAATGTCAATAAATCCTTTAATTGTCCATTCCCCTGTTTCCGTTGAAATATACTTTTTCAGTTCTTTAACAAATTTATTGAGTGCTTTTTCAAACTCTTCTGTATATTTTATTTTTCTACTCATAAATATTTTTCCTTAATCTACAAAGATACTGTTTTAATATCCCTTTCTAAAATTGCAATTCAGTTTTTTCAATTGCGGCTAACATAAATATAACCGTAATATTCCGTTTATATCTAAATATCTCTAATAGTTTGGCTTGTTAAAATTTTGCTATTTACATTAATTAGATAGGTAAAGCGTGGATACATTTCCATGTTTGACCATTATTGCAAAGTTTTTCCTATTTTAACGAACCGCTGTATTCGAGACCTCCCGAAAGCTTTCGGGATTTAGTGGTGTGAGAGCTTCTCCCTGTAAGTGTTTACTGATGGGGTGGGCTCATAGCCCGTTATTCATTTCAATTATTTCTATTTCGTTTCCAAATAATTCTAGAAGTTTTTCATCTTCCGTCTCATCTGGAACAGCAATTACTAATAAATTCCTTGGTCTTGACAGTGCTACATATATCATTCTTTTGCTGTCATTAGGAAAATCAACAGGCTTGGAATAATCATTTAAAGAAATACTTTGTCCAGAACTGTTTTTACTTAAAAATAGCATTAAAGTATCAAAAGTTTTTCCTTTTACCTGATGTATTGTGGAAATTGGAAACAAACTCTCATTCTCATTGATATTATGCAATTTATTAATAGTACTATCATAAGTTTCTACACCCTGTTTTTGCTTTAATTCCAAATTGAAGTCATTATCCAACTCGAAAAATGTTTTGATATAGGCTTCTGTTTTGATAGTCCAATCTTTTAATGATAATTCGAAAGAGGGTAAGTTACTAATGAAATTTATTATATCGGAATTCGTTTCAAAATCTGCTTTTAATTCTTTCTCAAAACTTCTCTGTTCATTATAGTTTAGGTCAGGACATAATATCAAGACAAATATCTTTCTAAGTGTATTAACCGCTTTTTTTATTTCATTCTTTGCTAAATTTTGTTTTGCAGAAATTAATAGCGTTGGGATATTGGTTTTCCAGTAGTTTTTATTATCACTGTAACCAAGAAGTTTTTGCAACATTGTTCTTCCGCGAACGACTATCTGATTACTTTCGAAAGTACTTGTTAACTCAATAAATTTCTCAACTGCCTTTTGTTCCTTGCCTAATTCGTATTTTAGAATTTTTATCTTATTTGTAACACCCTCTAATGTTGATTTAATGGGATTGCCATTATTTCTGAGTTTAGAGTACACATCAATTATATTTTGTTCTGAACGCCTACAAAAGCTATATTCATAATTGTCCCAATTATTTTGGTCGTTAATTCTATCAATAAACAAGTCTGGTCGAGCTTCTCTCCATTCATAAAGACTTTGACAAGGGTCACCAATAATTTCAATGTTTTTTAATCCCAATTCAATAAGTCTGTCAAAAATTGCAAAATGAATTTCAGAAGTATCCTGCGCCTCGTCTAATACAACGTAACTAAATCGTTTTATTAATGAAGAAGCAACGATTGGAAATTTTTCCAAAATATCTAAGGCAAAGTAAGATGAATCTTCGTTTGTAAGTATTCCCTTCTTGAATTGCCAGTTTTTTAAAGAACTACAATAGTTATTAAATGTACTTAAATTTTTTCCTGAGAGATTAGGAAGCTTCCCATTACTTTTAAAATCACCAGAAATGGTTTTTTGAATAGTTGATGGGGAATACATAAATTTCAAAGGTTTATTCCCAATCCTATATTTAGTTAAAAAAAAAGTCCAATCATCCAATAAATTTGAGTTATCCAATATAACAGGTCTTATGATATTGGGATTCAATAAATGAAAATTTGGCAATAAGATATATTGATTAATAAAACTGTCAATTGTTGAAACTAAGTGGGGATATTTGATATTGATTCCAGAAAATGACTTAAACTTTTCATTTATTTCATCTTTTGCAATATTGGTAAATGAAAGACATGCTACACCTGAAAATTTATTTATTTTAGTTGTTTCTTTGGTTAAGTCCTGTAGTTTATAGGCAACAGAAGTGGTTTTGCCACTACCAGGACAAGCATTTAAAACCACTTTTCCGCGAGCGTTTAAATATTTTTCTATTTCATCATTTATTTCAAACATCCTCTTGTGTTAAATGAGATATAGCCTGTTTAATGTATTGTGGAATTTTGAATGAAGTTTTTGCTCTTGAAATGTTTTCTAAAAGATACAAAGCAAAATCCTGTGCAAAATCAGATTTTGATGGCAACGTTTTCCAAAGTAACAAAGCAATTTTAAAACGTTGTTCTCGATTAAATTTATCATCTGTTACTTCCAATGTTTCAATATAATCTTCTATCAATTTAATTTTCTTCGAGTTAAACGAGTCAATAAATTCAACTAACAGATTTTCTTTAAACTTACTTTTTTCTCTAATTACATTACTGTGGGCCAATTTGAATTCAAACGTCTTCATTGCAGTTTGAATACTTATTTCTTCAATTTCATTTTTTACTGACATTAAATTATTAACACGATTGTTTTCAGTCCCATCTTTAATTCCTTCATACAACTCATCTAATTTCGCATAATCATTAGCAATGAGTTCTTTAAATGAGTATTTTGATTTATTTGAGTCTGGGAACTGGTCTTCATCTGTCAAAATTGAAATTCTTTTAGGAATTCTTTTCTTGCTTTTGGTCGAATTAAAAAGGTGTATGAAAGGATAAAATGAAGTTCCGTTTACATTTACTAATTCAATCTGATAATCATCAAGCGAAAAATCTTTAATGTTACAAAAAGCTGGAATAAGTAACTCTTCTGAAATTCCTTCTACCAACAGTATTCCTTTTGAAAAAAATAATTGTGACTTGGTTACATCAATGTATCTTTCAAGTTGTTTTGCTCTTTTTTTAAAATCAGCAGTTTTTAGTTTTTTCTTTTTCTTTGTGTCTTCTATTATTTCTTCATCCACTCTTCCTTTGAAGCAGTTATCAATTCTATATGAATAATCATCAAGAAGAATCAAATTTTTAAACTTCACTTTTGAAGTTAAAGTTGGAGAATGGCTTGTAATAAATAATTGACTGTTTTTTTGATTATTAGTTTTCCTTAGAAAATTGTACAAATTAAGCTGCAATTGAGGATGAAGATGTGCTTCTGGTTCTTCAATAAGTAGTGCGAAATGAGATAAACTATCTTCCTTGGTTTTTTCATTAATATCACTTAAAACAGTTGCGATGTAAATCATATTATTAAATCCCAAACTATTTTGCCTTAAATTGAAACCATCATTTGTCAGAGTTGATTTATTATAAGGTAAAAAGGGTTTTATCGAATTCAAGATGTAAGTAATATTTGTTGGTGAAATTTGAAGTCCAATTTGTTCATCTTTAAAGTATTTATTTATCTCGATTAGTTTTTCATTAATATTCGTTTTCGTTGAATTTACTTCTGGTTGTTTCAATAAATCTTGATTAGCAGTGTCAATTATAGTGGTGTACTTTTCTTCAGTTTTTGCACGAACAACTGCTTGTTTTATAACACTACCCAAGATATTACTTCTCGTATTTAATAAATCTTTAGTACTGTCTCTTAGTGCCCCTAAATAATAATGTTTAAATAATTCGAAAGTATTAAAGTCAGCTTTCTGAGCATCGCCAATTCCGGTTGTATAATTAAACATCGGAAATTTATCTTCCCTTTTTTCATACGATATTACAACCTTCGCATATGTATCTTGTGGCTTTTCCGAAAAAACAATAAACTCATAGAATGCGCCTTTTTGCTCATCTGACAGGTCTCTGAAGATATATGTAATTTCTATTTTAGATTTTGCAATTCCAGTTTCGGTGTTTATAAAAAAGTCCTCTTCTGTAATTGAAATATCTTTATTGGGTTTCCCAATATTATATAGTATTCTTATTGCATCTATTAAAGCAGTTTTATTCTTTCCATTTTCACCAATAATTATATTAATGTCTGGTGAAAAGTCAACTTTTAAGTATTCTATTCCTTTATAGTTTGATATTTCTATTTTTGAAAGATACATTGGTTTTTAAATTCTAAGTTAATATATGTCGATTCTTTATTATGGGCAGTTTTTATTCTCGAATAATTCTACCGTAATTTGATAACTCATTATACATTTCTCCATAGTCCTTAATCTCTTTGATTTCTAATATAGGTTCCACTCCTTTTACCCAAAATGTTCTTAAATAATTTTTGAAATTTCCAAGTGTATTTTTGTCAAAATCATTTTTGTTGACAGGTATTCCATTTAAAGCAAATCCTCTATCTACTGGGATATTATAATATTTAGTTAAAAGGATTTCGCCGTTAAGTATATTAATTGTAAAGTCAATTTGCTTATAAAAAACCCACCATTGGCTATAAATTTCATTATTCAGTTTCAGTAAATTGTTATCTACGCCTTGCGTGACAATATGCTTTAAATCTTTTAAATATTGAATTGTATTTTCTTTATATGAATTCTCAAAAAAGACCTTATTTTCTGGAATATGTCTTAATTGCTCTATTTCAAAATATAAATCTTCGAGAATTAAATAATCTCCAATCAGATTTGATTTGTTTTCTTCTTTTTGAAAGCTTAATTGATTATTTACAAAACATAAAGCAATGATTGCTATAAATAATGATGCAAAGGCTATGAATGTATTGAAGATATTATAACTTAATTTGAATTCCTTTTTCTTGTTGTCTTCCATAAAATATCTATTTAATATCTTAGTTATTCATTTCTTACTCAGAATTGCCCATAACATAAATATAACCGTAATATTCCGTTTATATCTAAATATCTCTAATAGTTTGGCTTGTTAAAATATTGTTTAATACGCTATTGCTATTTAGAAAATATTTGTTATAATTTTATTTTTTTTTACAAATATATAAAATTAATCAAATATTAAAAATAAATAGGGTGAGCAACCTGTGGCAGATTTATTTACCTGAGGTTTTTTGCATAGAATTCATAATTTAAAAAAACTTAATAATTGATTGTATTAATTTTTCCTTAACAATTTTTAAGAAAACTTTTCAAACTTTTTTTTATACATTTGCACAAACTAAAAAACCAGCAAAATGTCATTCGATAAAGAAAAGTTCTCAGATGTAGGATTAACTTACGATGATGTTTTATTAGCTCCGGCTTATTCAAACATCTTGCCTCGGGAAGTAGATATCAGCACACATTTTTCTAGAAATATAAAGCTTAATATTCCAATTGTTTCGGCTGCAATGGATACGGTTACTGATTCAAATATGGCAATAGCCATTGCACAGGAAGGTGGCATTGGCGTTATTCACAAAAACATGCCAATTGAAGATCAGGCAAATGAAGTACGAAAAGTAAAACGAGCTGAAAACGGGATGAT
>Ga0208902_1001234_pt1 | contig 12504 bp, 11 predicted proteins | sample AntAceMetag02UKH_FD_184767 | JGI IMG/M metagenome (GOLD analysis project Ga0208902, IMG submission 184767) | Saline lake microbial communities from Ace Lake, Antarctica - Antarctic Ace Lake Metagenome 02UKH (SPAdes) (version 2) | ecosystem: Environmental > Aquatic > Non-marine Saline and...
CAGAGGCATACAAGGACGTGACAAGCGTAGTTGACGTAGTGCATGAAGCTGGTATTTCCAGGAAGGTTGCCAGGATGCGTCCACTCGGAGTGATCAAAGGATGATAACCACTCCCGTCCCGGGAACGGGCGTCGTCTGTTCCCGGGACGGGAGTGGTAGAATGGGAGTACTATGCTAGACATAAAATTCATAAGAGAAAATCCAGATGCTGTTCAAAAAGTAATAAAAGATAGAGGCATGAAGCTTGATATAAAAGAGCTATTAGGCCTTGATGCTGAGAAGCGTAAGATCTTGGTAGAAGCAGAGACCTTAAAGTCAGAAAAGAACAAGGCATCCAAAGGTGGAAGGCCTGGCCCAGAGGTCATAGCTAAGATGAAGGCCATATCCCAGAAAATATCTGATTTTGACACAAAAGTGGAGCAGGTAGACAAAAAAATCAGTAATTTTATGCTTAATGTCCCAAATATAACCCATAATTCAATACCAGTAGGGAGGCCAAGTGCCAATAAAGAGGTTAAAAAATGGGGAGAAGTAGCTAAATTTGACTTTAAACCTAAGAGCCACATAGAGTTAGGTAAAAATTTTGACATACTTGATTTCCCGCGCTCATCCAAGATATCTGGCTCTGGGTTTTGCCTGTTTAAGGGCCTTGGCGCAAAGCTGGAAAGGGCGCTCTTTAACTTTATGCTGGACCTTCATACAAAAGAGCACGGATATAAGGAGGTCTTTCCGCCGTTTCTGGTTAATAGGGCCAGCATGACTGCTACAGGTCAGCTCCCGAACCTTGAAGAGGACATGTATAAGCTTAAGGATGAGGATATGTTCCTTATCCCTACTGCTGAGGTGCCATTAACAAATATGCACAGGGATGAGATACTGGATGAGGAAGATCTCCCAATTTACTACACTGCCTATACTGCCTGCTTTAGAAAAGAAGCAGGCTCTTACGGCAAAGATACAAAAGGCCTCATAAGGGTCCATCAGTTTGACAAGGTAGAGATGGTAAAGTTTGTAAAGCCAGAGACCTCTTATAATGAACTTGAGTCTTTGTTAGTCAACGCAGAAGAGGTTTTAAAGAGGTTGAAGCTTTCATATCGGGTAATAATGCTCGCGACAGGAGACATAAGCTTTGCTGCGAGTAAATGCTATGATATCGAGTCATGGGCGCCTGGCATAGAAAAGAACCTTGAGGTCTCAAGCTGCAGTAATTTTACAGATTTTCAAGCGCGGCGCGCAAATATCAAATACAGGCCCAACGGTAAAAAGAAGCCAGAATATGTCCATACGCTTAATGGGTCAGGTATAGCTCTTGCGAGGACAGTGATTGCAATCCTTGAGAATTACCAGCAGAAAGACGGGAGCATTGTCATCCCCGAGGTCCTTCGTCCTTATATGGATGGACTGGAAAGGATTACAAAAGAATAGATGCTTACCAGGATATTACGTTTAATATCGAGTATTTTGCTTATCCCTGCGTGCATTGCTGTAACAGCGGCTTTTTATGATGGCATAACATCTATAACAGCTATATCAGAATCAGGTTTAAGGTTTATTTTTGGAGCATTGGCATACTGCATCCTGCACCTACTCATATTCAAGCCTGATTTCTTGTATGTTCTGGGTCATGAATTTACACACGCAGTAGCCACGATCTTTTCTGGGGGGAAGGCAACCAATATCAAGGTTTCAGGTAAAGGAGGGAGCGTAAGATCGACAAAGCCAAATGCCTTCGTGATGCTGGCGCCGTATTTAATTCCCGGATATGCAGTTTTATTAGCGATCTTATATTTTCTTTTGTCTTTTTTTATAGATGTCGGTAGATTTTCAGATCTTTTTATATTTCTAATCGGGTTTACGCTTATGCTTCACCTTACTTACACATCACAGTCTATGCGGGAGAAGCAATCTGATCTGATTAAGTCGGGATATTTGTTCTCGATATCATTTATCTATATTGCGAACCTTGCAATTGTATTTGGAATAATAAGCCTTTTATTTAAAGACGCAGACTTTCTTGACTTTATATCGTGTACATATGTAAGGTCAGAACAGTTTTACTACGGTTTCTGGAGACAATTGTTTTTGTAATGATTTGCAAAAAATTGGAGAGGTCGCATAGCTTGGCCTAGTGCGCGCGCTTGGAAAGCGCGTAGGCGGGTAACCGCCTCCAGGGTTCGAATCCCTGCCTCTCCGCCAATATTTGTATTAAGTCAAGGTGTTCGTGAGATGTCTCAGGCAAAATGTGTCACAGCTTAAGTTGGTACTTCTGTCAGTCAGGTTGAGGTTTTATTATTAGTTAATCTTGGAGAGGTGGCAGAGCGGTTGAACGCGGCGGTCTTGAAAACCGTTATGGGCGTAAGCTCATCGGGGGTTCGAATCCCTCCCTCTCCGCCAGTATTTTTTAGTTTTTCCAACCCGTTATATTTCAATCAGTTATAGACTTGCTATAATTCTAAAACACCCCTGGTGCCCAAATAGGTGCCCATCCCTTGCCGCCATACCATTCATATGATATACTTATAATTGATAAGATACATTTGAACCATAAGTCTTAATAGAAGGACAAAGGCTATTTTTTTGGGTGGATTATGAGGAAGTTTAGAAAAGAGCTAAAGACAGTTTCTCTTATACTAATGTTTGTTTTATTAGCAAATCAGATTGTTTATTGTTCGCCTGTAGATTCAAAAAGTAAGCATTTAAGAGTTCCAGTCGGTGATTATGGACGCGTTGAAAAACATCTGAATGATAATCAAGATTCCACTGCTGCTGAACAAAGAAAGTTTAAATTTTTAAATAAGATAAAACGTAAGACAAAAATTGCCCTTGCCATTGGCCTAGCGGTTCTGATTATAGGGGGTTTGGCATACAAACTAACATATATCCCCGAAGATAAAAATATTGTTATTGTTTCTCCATATGTCAGTGAGGAAACGGTTACATCCGATACTCTTTATATCAGAGAGCATATATGGGAGGCCGTAGATCAGTATAATTCTCCTTCGCAATGGAGAGCATGTTTTATAAATTACGGAGAAGGTTATTTAGATCTTTCTTCTTTTAGTTCTTTGAAATTTGAATTTATAGGCGAAGGTTATATAGTAGCCCAACTGGTCGATTTTAGTCGCAGGAATGCAGAAAATTGGCAGGGAGGGGTGAGCCGCGTATATAAGATCGAGCCGGGTAAAAAATCTATAGTTATAAATATGAGTGAATTTTTAGAAAGTGATCCTGATTTAGATCTTAGAAAGATAAATAAAATCGTTATAAATGTAGGTAGAGATTTATGGGATGTTAAACTCAATCTGAAGAATACAAATACTTTTCTTGTAAGAGCAAGCCCTTCTATAGATAGTTTACAGGGGAGTTATGGCACGGCGATTAGCCTGCATGATTCAATACATAATGAAATTATCAAGAAAACAATGGCAGAACAGGAAAGAATCCTGAAGGCTGAGGAGAAAAAAATAATAAAATCAGAAGAATTTAAGATTCTTTCAAGCGGTGATTTCAGTGAGAGATTGAATGTGGTGGATAATTTGAAAAACAAACTGTCATTAAATTCTGAAAAAGAGCGCTTGTTTGCCATAGCCATGCTTCGGTTTTCTTTAATGGACAGTTCCCAAAATACCAATCTACGGAGGCATATTTATTATCTTCTAAAAGATATAGCTGGGGTTGAAATAGCGGATGAAACCTTGGAAGATTTTATAACTAATGGACCAAGACTAAAAGAACCTTTTGTAATGGAATTACCTTTGATTTGGTACAGAAATGGTATAGATTATTTTAAATATCCTGATTGGGATGGAAATATTGTCATGAAGCGCTTCACGGGTAATGGAATACAATATGGTACTGAAAGGATTATAACTCATGATTCCATCAGCGATGAATCCAGCTTTACGTGTATTTTAGACCGCAATATAATGAAGCGCCTGGCTTATTGGTCTATTATCATGGGAATAGACCCAATGAAGATCACATACCCTATTGTATATACCGAGACTTTGCTAGGCATGCATCCTGAAAAGACTTACAACATAATGGCTATACATGTTGCTGACTTAAGTTCTGCGTTGGATCCTAGAGGCGTAGATATTAGAAATAAATTATTGGATAAATATGCTAAAAGCAGCGAAGATTTATTTTTGGATAAAATTATCACTACTGGTCTTATTTTGGCTGAACAGGGTTTTAACAGATTTCCTAATAGTGAAGATTTAGCTTTAAGGTTGCAAGGATATAATGGTTATGGAATAAATCCTGCTTGGCGATATATAAAAATGCGGGATGAGCCCATGATAGGCAAGAGGGCAGTTTATGTTGCGGGTAAAATCTCAAAAGGTCCTTTAGTAGACATAGCTAAAGAAGTATCAGAAGAGCTGAAAATAGAAATACCTGAGTTACCAAAAGATGTAGCTGGTTATAGAATAAGAATTACATTTCCTGAAATATTCGATTCTACAAAATTGGGTGGAATCATAAAACAAAAAGTCATGGATACATCTTTATAGTTTAATTTGGTGCCCAAATAGGTGCCAAACTATGCGACCAAATTGCGACCATTTAACACAGTAACGGATGTAAACGGATGTAAAGGGATGTAAACCCTCGCACTCTGCAATCCCTTGATATTCAAAGACTTAAGTCGTAATTCATTGAAAACACGAGAGTTACAAAAACCCCACTTGCAAGAATCCCTCCCTCTCCGCCAGGATTTTTTAGTTTTTCCAACCTATTATATTTCAATTAGTTATAAACTCTCCTAAAAATAAATCTTCCATTATGACTATTCTGTGATTAAGCCATGCATTTTCTCATTGAAGCAAAACTTATTTACACCAATGCAGATACCAGTTATAATATTCAGTATGAAATTAGCAAAAGTTTTTAAAATAATAGCGTTAATTTTAATAGGAATTGTTATAGTTTTTTTGTTTATCGAGATAACATTTAAAATAAACAATAAGTATAGAATTTCTGGAATGACATATGATGGAAAATTAGGTTGGAGACTAAAGAAAAATCTTTTTATAAAAAAATTGAAAGATAATTCCAATGAAATATACTATTTCTCAACTAATAACAGCGGTTTTAGAGACAGAAGGCATCGTTTTTTCAAAAAAATAGATACTAAAAGAATAATTATTTTGGGTGATTCATATACAGTTGGCGGGTATGTTTCAGATGAAGAGGTATTTGTTAGATTGTTTGAAAAAATTCTAAAAGAAAAGAAAGGAGATAGTGCTAAATACGATGTTATGAATGTAGCTGTCAGTGCATGGGCTACAGATCAACAGTTTCTATATCTTAAACAAGAAGGCATGAAATATGAACCTAATTATATATTTTTAATGATAGCACCAAATGATATTAGAGAAAGTTATGTAAAGAGATTTTTTTATTTAGACAGCAAAGGCTCATTGAAAAGGAATCCAATGTCACCCATACATTGGAAAAAACGTTTCTTTTGGTTTCTCTCCAATAGCTTTTGTTCTTATCAATTTCTGCAGCAGAAAGTTTTTAACTCAAATTATGGAACATTTGGCGATATTTTTCGTCATTTTCCGGTCGGTTGGGAAATAGAAGGTAGTGATTCTGGAGATCATGCTTTATTTTTAAAGAAGGCACCTGGTAAGGTAAAAGAGGCTTATGGTTTATTTAGAACGCTTTTATTGAAAATGAACGGACTATGTATAAAAAACAATTGCAAGTTGATTTTAGTTGTTTTACCGACAAAGATGGAATTTGGAATCGAAAGTAATTTATATGAACCGGGAAAGGTAGGTAAATATGTTAGGGATATTGCGTTAGAGAACGATATTTTATTTTTAGATTTATTTCCACTTTTAGCATCAGAAGAAGACCCCTTGGACGCGTTTATTTCAGATGAGTATCATTTTGATCGCGAAGGTCACAGCTTTATAGCAAAAATGTTATATGAGTTTTTCTATAGTAAAGACTTATAGCTTTAAAGCTTAAAGTTATTTTCTTACATGATTGCCAGCCAAAGCTTAAATTTTTCCAAGTGCCCAAATAGGTGCCTAAAAAACACCAAAACAACTGCATACAAGTGTAGCCAAATGTAAGCATCCGCACTCGTTAACCCCAGGAGGCATAACAACTTAAGCTTGTAACATTAGATATATCAACAAGTTACAAAAACCCACTTACGAGAATCCCTCCCTCTCCGCCATGGTTCGCCGCGTCTGCCTTCGGCGGACTTGCTCACCATTAGTCGAACCAAGTGAGCGCGTCGAAGGACTTACCCAATATCTTGTATATCAATAAGTTATAATTCTTCTAAAAGAAATAAATTTCTATTTGGGCCGCTTGACAAAACCGGTGTAATATGTTACACTTATCGGTGTAATAGGTGGATAAAATGGTTTCTTTAAAATCTAAAGTAACAGGCAAAATATTAAATTATTTTTTCATTAATCCTGATTCGTCTCTTTATGTAAATGAACTTTCTTCGAAATTGGGCTTAGACAAGAGAAATCTTGTCAAAAAGCTCAAAGAGCTAGAAAAAGAAGGTCTCCTAAAAAGTGAATCAAGGGGCAATTTAAAATTATATTCCAGCAATAAAAAATACCCACTATACAATGAATATAAAAAGATTGTCCTAAAAACGTTGGGCCTTGAGAATAGATTAAAAGATTTGTTTAAAGACGTTAAGGGCATAAAAATGGTTTACATCTATGGGTCTTATGCGGAAGATAGATTGAGTGTTCACAGCGACATAGATTTATTAGTCATAGGCAGCCATAAGATTATAGCGTTTCAAAAAAAGCTGAACAGCTTACAAAAGGAGATAGACAGAGAAATAAATGTTGTAAATATGGCTGAAAGTGATTTTAATAAAAGAAAAAAAGCCGGTGACCCATTCGTGAAGGGAATATTGAAAAACAGGTACATAGAGATAACCTTATGAAATTTGATGATAGATATTTTAAGCATTTTAATTTTAGCAAAGAACAAATCGGCAAGAACTTACAAAATGCTTTTAAAGATTTCGAAATTTCCAAAAAAGATAACATACTTGAGGTAAAATTTAATTATGCCTATACCTCTCTGATTAAAGCTGGAATAACGCTGCTCAGTTTTTATAAGCTGAAGATAAAAAGTGTCCCCGGACATCATATAAAAATAATAGAGAAAATATCTGATATTTTAAAAAACGAAACCGTTGATGAAATCGGGAACGCAATGCGTTCAAAAAGAAATTTAGATTTTTACTCAGGCGGCATAGAAGTTACGGAGAAAGAATGCAATGAATATATTGATTTTGTTGAAGAGGTATTAAAGGATATTCAAAAACATATCATAAAGTGAGATTGTGACATATTTGTGACAATCCAAAGTAAATAAATAGGAAAAGAAAGGAAACAATAGGAAAAACTATTGAATCGCAATTTCTTACCGATAAAAAACTTAGCTTCATAACTCTTTGAATTTACTGGAATTACAAAAACCCCCTTGCAAGAATCTCTCCCTCTCCGCCAAGATTTTTGACATTTACAACCTATTATATTTAAATAAGTTACAATTCGCCTAAAAAATAAATTCTGCCATGCGACCATTTTGTGCCCACCCATTGCTGCAATACCATTCATATAGTATAATTAAACTGCAGATGTGTACGCTATATAGCTTTCTAATAGGGCTATTATTTTAGGTGGATTATGTGGAAGATTAGAAAAGTATGGAGTTTAAAGGTAATATCTCTAACGATAGGCATTGTATTATTGTCTACAAATCTTACTTATTCATCCCAAGATGGTTTACGCCTATCAATGGGAGAAGAGGATGATACTTATGAGCGTATAGAAATAGTAGAAAACTATATTTCAGGACCTCAAAAATCAGATTATCTTTCTTTGAACTATGTGTCCTTAGGATGGAAAGAAAGAGCTCTTATAAGGGAAGCGCTGCCTACTATAACAAAGAGAAAGCTTATAACCGTTAAAAGTCTTGGGATAGGAGGTAATGGTCATGAACTCTATCAGACAGCTGATATTATACTGAACTACATTGAGGCAAATAATATACAGGGTATAAAAATACAGCTTATAGCTTATGAAAAGATGGAAGGTAAGATTCTGTCGGCAAAAATAAAGATAGAAAGCCAGCTATCGGGGAGGTTGGATAATATAGAAATCAAATATATCTTCATTGATCTTAATGACAAAGAAAAATATGAAGTTTTGGTTAGAGAGAAAGCCGACATCTTGTTTTGCAGACATACTTGGTTAGCATTGCATAATAACTGGGATTTCAATAGACAGAGAGAGTTTACCAATATGTTGGCAGATAATGTAAATGAAGGTGGGGTAATAAATATAGAATATCTTAACGCAGGATTTCCACATTATCATATTACAGAGATAAAAAAGGTAAGAACTGGATTATAATAAATAGGGGTTTCTTTATTTTTACCTTATCTGAATACCCCCCCTACAATTTCCTACTCCACAGTGGTGCCCAAATAGGCGCCGGCTCTACATTACTTAAAATAAATAGTAAAATTATTAAGTTTTACCCTTCTTGAGCTATAAGCTATAATATGAAAAATAGAAGATAATAAATACGAATCAATGATTAATGATTGGAGCGGGCATTATTTTTGTTGTGATGGGCAAAGTATAAGGGCGGAAGAAATAGGTCAAACTGTATTTATTACCAAAAGAGGACTCTATGAAAAAAATAGGTCTCATTTTTACTTTAGTAATTGTTTTTATCGCAATATGTTCAACGAGCCATGCTGGCCCCTGGGATTGGATAAAAGAATTCTCGAAATCCGTGACATCGAAAAGTTTAAGCGATACCAAGATCGGTTCTGGACTCAAAGAAGCGTTGAGGGTGGGGACAGAGCGGACTATCAAACAGCTAAGCAAAGACAACGGTTATTATGACAGCCAAGCGGTCAAGATACTTTTACCTGAAAAGGTAGAGCGCGTCGAATCGATGCTGCGAAAGATCGGTCTTGGACCGAAGATAGACGAGTTTATCCTGAGCATGAATCGCGCCGCCGAAAAGGCTGCTCCGGTAGCTGCGGATGTCTTTTCTACTGCTATCACCGAGATGACTATTGATGATGCCCGAAGCATCCTCGGGGGCAGCGAAACAGCTGTAACAGATTACTTCAAAGATAAGACGTATAACAAACTTCTTCAGGTGTTCCAGCCTGTGATCAATAGAGCGATGAGCGATTACGCGGTAACAAGAAAATTTGATGAGATATTAGGGGGAGTAAGTTCTATTCCTTTTGGGAATATAGATCTTACCCAATATGTCGCTTCCAAGGCCCTGAACGGCCTATTTTATACCCTGGGGCAGGAAGAGAAAAAGATCCGTCAAGATCCTGCAGCTCGCGCCACTAATCTTTTAAAGCAGGTATTTAAGGATTAGAAATAGCAAGATATCCTGTGCACCACTTCTATTGCTTAATCCCCACATTCTTATATTAGGTATCCTCAGGACCGCATGGATAAATCAGCTTGAAATTACCAAGTTTTAAGACTATAATAAAATCGGTTCGAACTCAGAACAGTAAATGGTGTAAAAAATGAAATACAAACACGCCTTATTCCTAAATCCGTATATCGAAAGCACTGCAACAAGCATCATGGGGCTTTTTCCTGCTACAGGCCTTGAGTATGTAGCCACAGGCGCCAAAGGCCTTGTAGATAAAATAACCCTTCTTGATCTGAGATATGAAAGAGATCTGAGAGACCCTGATAAGCTGCTTGATTTTATACGCAGGGAAATAGATATTATATGCGTCGGCATTGGATGGGACCGCCAATTTAAAGAAATCTGTGACCTTCTTAGGCTGATGCCAGATAATATACCTTTAGTCGTAGGCGGGTATAAAGCAACAGAGCAGGTTGAGGAGCTCTTTCAGACCTGTCCACAAATAGACATTATCGTAAGAGGAGAGGGCGAAGAGACGACAAAAGAGATACTAAAAGGCTTGCCGCTTGAAAATATTTTGGGTATTTCTTATAGAAAAGATAGCAAGTTAATCCATAATAAAAATAGGCCTTTACAGGAAGTAAATGCTATTCTAACGCCCGATCGCAGTTTAAGGAGAAATAAATATCGCTTAATATTAAACGGCATCAACCTGACAAGTTTAACGTTTGATACAGTCTTGAGCGCGAGAGGATGTCCTTTTAAATGCAAGTTTTGCACATTCAGCCTGAATCCGCTGGGGCAAAAGAGGCAATATGCAGCGCGCAGCGTTGGATCTGTAATCGAAGAGATAGAACAAATAACCGCCAATACCGTGCTTTTCAGTGATGACAACTTTTTCACAAACATAAAAAGAGCAGAAGAGATCTGCGATCTGATAATAGCGCGCAAAATAAAAAAACGTTTCATAGCGCAGGCCCGTATTGAGATAGCCAGACATCCTTTGCTTCTAAGCAAGATGGTTAAGGCTGGGTTCAAAATACTCTTGATAGGCATAGAATCTCCGCACGATCGTATACTGGCTGAGCTTGACAAGGGTTTTGACTCAGACAGCATAAAAAAATGCTTTGCCGTGCTAAAAAAATACCCCATCTACTACCACGGTTACTTTATTTACGGCAACATAGGCGAGACCGAGGAAGAAATGCTGTATATATCGAAATTCGCAAAAAAGATAAACCTCGATTCCATTACGTTTCAGAAGTTGAGAATAGAGAAATTTTCGCCCCTTAAAAAGATAGCGGAAGAAACGCCTGGTTACCATGTTAGCGATAAGGGGGAGCTTTATTCGGATACTTATAGCCACGCGACCTTAAAAAAAATAGGCAGAAAGATAAAATTTTCTTTTTATACGCCTCTTCGCCTTTTAAAAATATTGAAAAAATGCCTGGTAGTAAGATTTTTTAGTTTTGGTGAGTTTGTTTCATTTTTAGGAGCGAGTCCGCGCTTACTAATAAGTATAATAGCCAGAGAAATGCGGAAAAACCGGCTCGGCGACTCCCTGAAACGTATATTCATAAAAAACACATAATCACATTATTAAACTCCCCACCTCTCTCCGCGCGAACGACTTACTTAACAGATTATCCTGCATATAGTTGCAAACATAGGTAAATTTCAAACACTTCTTGTGCCTTTTGCTGGAACATGTAAGGAAATAATAGTTATATACAATGACATCAAATAGTGTTATTATAAACTACGATGACACAAAATACACACCAGACAAACACTTCTTTTTACGGCCTTGGGATTGCCCCGAGAATACTGGAGATACTGGATCGGATGAAGTTTACAGTTCCTACGCCGATTCAATATAAAACCATACCTATTGCCATAGAAGACAAAGATGTTATAGGGGTTGCGCAGACTGGCACTGGCAAGACGCTTGCCTTTGCCGTTCCTATTATTCAGCGCCTTTCCCAGAGAAAGGGCCGCGCGCTGATCCTCGTTCCTACAAGGGAACTTGCTATCCAGGTTAATGAAGCATTCCAGCAGATCGCCCCGTCGTTTGGTATAAAGACAGCTGTTATTATAGGCGGCGTATCCATGAACCTGCAGTTAAACGCGCTAAGAAAAAACCCGCGTGTTCTGGTTGCTACTCCCGGACGTCTTGTCGATCACATGGAGCGACGCACAGTTCTTCTGGCTGATATAAATGTCCTGGTTTTAGACGAGGCGGATCGTATGCTTGACATGGGATTTCTGCCGCAGATCGAAAAGATCCTTAAATTTATTCCACGAAACAGACAGACCATGCTTTTTTCCGCGACTATACCAGGAGTAATCGTGAAAATGGCAGCCGCGCACATGAAGCTTCCTATACATGTTGAAATCGCTCCCTCAGGAACTACTGCGGATCACATCATACAGGAAGTCTTTATTGTCAAGAAAACCTCAAAGCGCCAGCTTTTAATAAAACTGCTTGACCGCTATCACGGTCCAGTACTTATTTTCTCCAGGACAAAAATAGGCGCTAAAAAGATTGCACGCGACTTACAACGGATGCACCACAGAGCTGCTGAGATCCACTCAAACCGGTCGCTTTCCCAGAGAAAAGAGGCCTTGAATGGTTTTAAATCAGGGAAGTACAAGATACTTGTTGCCACTGATATTGCTGCCAGGGGCATTGATGTTACAGGTATAGAGCTTGTTATAAACTATGACCTCCCGGATGACACTGAGAATTATGTGCATCGTATTGGCCGCACAGGCCGTGCAGGACACGAAGGCCGCGCTGTATCCTTTGCAACGCCTGAGCAGGGCAGTGATGTCAAAAGCATTGAAAGACTTATTAAGACTGCCTTGCCGATAGTAGAACACCCTGAATTGCCAAAAGAAAAATTTATTGAAGAGTCAAAATATCACCAGAGCCCAAAACCGTACCAGGGAAGACGAAGAAGACCCTCTGGATTTCACGGGCATGGACAACGTAAATACCAACGCCGCAATTTTTAGATTTTCATTAATTTAGTTGACAATAGTAACAAATTAATGTATACTACTTTACAGTAAATAGTAGTAAAT
>Ga0208902_1001241_pt1 | contig 12449 bp, 17 predicted proteins | sample AntAceMetag02UKH_FD_184767 | JGI IMG/M metagenome (GOLD analysis project Ga0208902, IMG submission 184767) | Saline lake microbial communities from Ace Lake, Antarctica - Antarctic Ace Lake Metagenome 02UKH (SPAdes) (version 2) | ecosystem: Environmental > Aquatic > Non-marine Saline and...
CTGAACTGCTAAAAATACGGGAGATAAAAGATGAAAATAGCCATTGGAACGGATGACAGAAAGACTGTCCGCAAGGGTCATTTCGGTGGGAGCAGGTATTTCGTGGTGATTGAGATACTCAATGCTGAAGTTGTGGGTAGAGAGGTGAGGGACAATCCCCACGTTGAAGGCCAAAAGACAAAGAAGAGGCATGGGGAGGCCGAGGCAATTATTCACCTACTGGGGGATTGCAGTCTGTTTATGGGGAGAACCTTTGGCAAGGATTCAGTGGATAAGATATCGTCTCGTGGTGTTGACTGTATCAGCACTTCTATCGAAGGAATTGATGATGCTGTCTGTTCTTATCTTGATGGGAGGCTTGAAGGGTTCAACTATTACAACTCCGACTCAAAAGAGCACCTTCCATGTGCCCAAAGGGCTTATACCTAATCGGGTGATAGGCAGAGAAAAGATGATCGAAGAAATGGAGCACAGCGAAAATTCGCATATGAAGTCCTATTGAATCATGGGGCCTTGCCTGAATGAAAGGAATGCGGTAAAAGCAAAATCAGGTTCTGAGGATCTACGTTTTTTGCTCTTAAGCAGTTTTGTAAACGCATTACGATTTCTGTAAATCCAATGCAGCCGGATAGGGAGGATATATGGAACCGATCAAATTTGTGCAGAGTTGGGATCCTGTTGCGGGAAGAAAGCAGGAGTATGCCTCCTTTATTACCTGGGAGTTCCAGCCTAACATGAAAGCCTTAGGTCTGGAGGTGGTTTCGGGATGGTATACCCTCATGGGACGAGGGCCTCATATCCTTATTGAGAGCCTGGCCGCGTCGTTGGATCAGGTGGAAAGGGCACTTTGTGACGAGGGGTTTCGGGAAATGCTGACCCGGTTTATGAACCTGGTGACGGGCTATTCGAGTCGTGTGCTTGAGCCTGCCGAATGGAAGACCGGGCGCCGGCGGGAGGCACCTTCACAGGGAGAGGTAAAACTTGTCCAGGCCTGGGATGTCCTCCCCGGGGAACAGGAGGCCTATAATCGCTTCATGCGGGAAATATACCTCCCGCAGATGGAGGCTATTGGTCTGGCGGTGAATTCCGGGTGGCATCTCATGATCGGTTCCGGGCCTCAGTTATTTTCTGAGGCCCTTGCCCTGGACCTTGCCAGCCTCTCAAAGGCCCTCAGTGACGAGCGATACCTGCGGCTGATCATGAGGATGGAAGACCTGGTGACGCACTACGAGAGCCGGGTGCTGATTCGATACCGGACTTTTCTGGACGTGCTCCATGACATCTATGGCCGGGCCATCCGGGCGGTTGCGCCCGATGAAATGCACTCTATGGTGGGGCCTGTTATCGATTATGGAAGGAGGGAATGATGCGCCAGGAAATGAATCATCCAAAGGAGCGATATCCTGTGCCGGAGGCCTTTCGGCGCCAGGCTCGGGTCTCTGGACGCGAGGCCTATGACCGTCTGTATACACGATCCATCCAGGATCCGGAAGGATTCTGGTCAGAGAAAGCCATGGAACTGTTGTCCTGGCATGCCCCGTGGGAGAAGACCCTGGAAGGTGACTTTAACCAGGGCCGTATTGCCTGGTTTCAGGGCGGGAAATTAAACGCCTCCTATAATTGCTTGGACCGCCACATTCAAACCTGGCGACGCAACAAGGCCGCCATTATCTTTGAAGGAGAACGGATTGGCGACAGCCGCACCTTCACCTATCAGGATCTCTTTTACGAAGTTAACAAACTGGCCCAGGTGCTAAAGAAACTGGGGGTGAAGAAAGGGGACCGGGTAACGCTCTATCTCCCCATGATCCCGCATCTGGTCACCGCTATGCTTGCTTGCGCGCGCATCGGGGCGATTCACAGTGTGGTCTTTGGCGGATTCAGTGCCGAGTCTCTGGCCAACCGCATTCAGGACTGCCAGTCTCGGCTTCTTATCACTAGTGACGGCGGGTTCCGTGCAGGACGAGTAGTGACCCTTAAGCACAACGCCGATGAGGCGTTGGAGCATTGCCCTTCGGTGGAGAAAGTACTTGTAGTCCGCCGTGATGGGAGGTGCCTATGAAGGCAGGGCGCGATGTCTGGTACCATCGGGAAATGCGGGCCCCGGATCTCAAACCTTATTGTGCTCCCGAATGGATGGACGCCGAGGATCCGCTTTTCATTCTCTATACCTCGGGCAGCACGGGTAAGCCCAAGGGTTTGGTCCATACAACGGGGGGTTATCTCCTTTATGCTACAAGTACTTTTTTGGACGTATTCGATTATAAGGATGAAGACGCCTATTGGTGCACGGCTGATATCGGCTGGATCACCGGTCACAGTTATCTGGTTTACGGACCACTCTGTGCAGGCGCGAGCAGCATCATGTTCGAGGGGGTTCCGAGCTATCCCGCCTATGACCGCTTTTGGGATGTGGTGGAAAAATATCGCATCAGCATTTTTTACACCGCGCCTACTGCCATCCGGGCACTCCGTAAGGAGGGAGACGATTTGGTCCATAAGCGAGATGTGAGCAGCCTTCGTCTCTTAGGGTCTGTCGGGGAACCGATTGATCCCGAGGCGTGGCGCTGGTACTTCGAGGTGGTGGGCCAGGGACAATGCCCCATCGTGGATACCTGGTGGCAGACCGAAACGGGTGGCATCCTGCTTAGCCCGCTTCCCGGTGCCATTGACCTCAAGCCCGGTGCTGCTACGGTGCCTCTCTTCGGGGTACAGCCATGCCTTCTTGACGAGCAGGGAGAGGAAATAGACGGGCCAGGGGAAGGGTATCTCTGTATAAAGAGTCCCTGGCCGGGCATGGCCCGCACGATCTATAATGACCCGCTTCGCTTTCAAAAGACCTATTTCTCTGATCATCTTGGCTACTACTTCACGGGCGACGGAGCCCGGCGTGATGAGGATGGTTACTACTGGATTACCGGCCGGGTGGACGACGTGATCAATGTAAGCGGGCACCGTTTGGGCACGGCAGAGGTCGAAAGTGCCCTGGAGGCCCATCCGGCCGTGGCAGAGGCCGCTGTGGTGGGATTCCCCCATGATGTCAAGGGCGAAGCGATTTATGCCTTCGTCACCCTGGAACCTGATCAGACCCCGGGCGATGTTCTCCAGACCGAACTCATTCAACAGGTACGCCGTCTCATCGGACCCATCGCCACGCCTGAACGGATCCAATGGGCTGATGCCCTGCCCAAGACGCGCAGCGGCAAAATCATGCGCCGCCTCCTGAGGAAGATTTCCACCGGTGATATATCCGATATGGGCGATACATCGACCCTATTGGACCCGGACGTTGTGCAGCAACTCATCATGGGAGCAAAAAATCCCGAAGATCAAGGGCCTTCCGGACGATGACCATGCGCGGCACTGTTTTCAGTTATCCGAGTAGCATCGGCAGATCTCACTAAATGCACCTATTTTGGCATGGATGAATTTCAGGATGAATTCCGTGATTGCCGTCTTGAATTCATTACCTACTCGACTATTCAACCCAGTAACGAAATCCGGAGTCAAAAGTGGACACACGGCATGAGGATCAGACTAAAAGTATTCAGGAACGAATGGCTCAAGAGGCGCTGGTTAAAGAGCGTGTCGATGATGAAGGAAACGGGTGGACCAAAGCCTATTTCGGCGGAGGAGAGCACTTTAAGAACTGGCTGGAACAGTGCAAGGAGTTAGGTGAGGTCATAGTAGAAGAGGTTGACTCGACAGGATACAAATGTTTTGAGGAAGGCGGGGAGAAATTGTACAGGATCTGGATGAAAATGGATCAAACAAAGTAAGTAGAAGAAGCTTGACATTCAACTCCCCTATCAGGATGGCCGCTCGGCTAAGAATAGTTGATGACCACCGATACCCACAATCCTGCTCATGATCTCATAGGAGAGGGGACACGCCAAAACGCCCCTTCATCTTTCTCTATCTGCCTATTCTTAGAATTTTGATACTATCAGTTGAATATCTTATTTAAATTCCGGTATAATCTCATAATCCAATTACATTCGGAAGGATCAGCACGATGTCCTATCTCTCGTTTACACCGGATGCTATGACGGGTTACAGTCCAAAACAAAATGAAAAAGGGCATACGGGTGGCAGATACGAATAAGATGAAAAAACATGAACAATATCAAATACCTGACCACGTGACGGACATCATCCTCGAGAGCATCTCCGATGGCGTATTCACTGTGGATAAAGAGTGGCGCATCACTTCATTCAACCATGCTGCTGAGAAAATCACGGGAATCCAGCGTGAAGAGGCCATAGGGAAAGAGTGCAGGGAAGTTTTCCGATCCAACATCTGTGAAAAAGATTGTGCCCTCCGTCGCACCATGAAGGAGGGGAAACACTTTGTCGATACATCGGCCTATATCGTCAATAATCAAAGGCGCCCCATCCCGGTGGTGATTTCCACCTCATTGCTCAAGGATGAAAAAGGGATGGTTCTGGGTGGTGTTGAAACCTTCCGCGATATGAGCCTTGTGGAGGAACTGCGTAAGGAACTGGATGCCCGGTATCAGGTGGGTGACATGGTCAGTCGCAGCCCCTCCATGCACAGAATATTTAAGATTCTGCCCCAGGTAGCTCAGAGCGACAGCACCGTGTTGATTCAAGGGGAGACTGGGACTGGCAAGGAGCTTTTGGCCCGCGCCATCCACATGTCAAGCCCGCGGCGGGATAAATCTTTTGTCGCGATCAATTGCGGCGCCTTTCCTGATACCCTGCTGGAATCGGAGCTTTTCGGATACAAGGCAGGAGCCTTTACCAATGCTACAAAGGATAAGTTAGGGTATTTTGCCCTTGCCGAAGGAGGGACCATTCTTTTAGATGAAATCGGGGACCTGAGCGTTCCGTTTCAGGTCCGGCTTCTCAGAGTCCTGCAGGAACGGATATTTCAGCCACTTGGGAGCACACAACCTGTCAAAGCCAACATACGTGTCATTGCGGCTTCAAATAGGGACCTGAGCGAACTGGTAAAGACCGGAGCCTTTCGGCAGGATCTTTTTTATCGCGTCAATGTGGTCAGGATGGATTTACCTCCACTGCGCGAGCGAAAAGAAGATATTCCAACCCTTGCAAAACACTTTATCTCCAGGCTTAACCGGTTGCGGGGTAAGTCTGTTACCGGTATAGGTCATGAGGCCCTTGCACTCCTCATATCGCACGATTATCCGGGCAATATCCGTGAACTGGAAAACATCATTGAGCACGCCTTCGTGCTCTGTCCCGAGGGGAGGATTGAGCCCGATTGTCTGCCAAACATCTTTAAGGACGAAATTCTTCAGCCTTCGACCCACTCCACCATGGGTGCCGCCTTACAGTCTGTGGTTCAGCCTTCGACCCACTCCACCATGGATGCCGCCTTACAGTCTGTGGAAGCACAGGTGATCATGGACGTACTCAGACGCAACCAATACAATCGCCTGAAAACGGCTCGGGATCTTGGCATACACAAAAGCACCCTGTTTAGAAAAATCAAAATGTTGGGTATCGATCTTCCAAAGATCGATGGACGCGCTCACCGAAAGAAGGCTGATTAGGGTCGCATAAAGGCGACTTCAACTCTTCATATCGTTGCACTATTGCGACTCAACCCTCCACATTCCCAACCCCCCCACAAGTCCCACCGCCAGGATAACTCCTTGCTAACAAGGCATTTATTTCCTTTAAAACGTCGCCATTTCAACCATGGCACAATATTTGCTTAAGGTAGTTTAGATTTTGGAGGGATATTGGGAATGAAAGTGGCCTTGACCGTCTGGGAAAAACGTATTTCTCCGCTCTTCGATTGTGCAGGCATGTTGCTTGTTGTGGAGATCGTTGATGCCACAGAATCCGACAGACATTTTGTGCCCTTTCATTACGAATCGCCTTTTTCCCGAGCCGCGAACCTGTCAGATCTGGGAATAAAAGTTTTGATTTGCGGCGCTGTCTCAAATCTGTTTGCCAACACCATTGAGAGCTATGGCATCAGGATTATCCCCTTTGTCGCAGGTCAAGTCGATGAGGTGATTGATGCCTATTTAACCAACGGACTTTCCAATCCAAAGTTCCGAATGCCCGGATGCGGAAACAAGGACGAAGGAGATTTCAGAGAGGTGCATTAATTTATGGAAGAGTACAGGTATCTGTTTGGTCCGGTGCCATCCCGAAGATTCGGCAGGTCTCTCGGTGTGGACCTGAATCCTTACAAGACGTGCAGTTTCGATTGTGTGTTTTGCCAGTTGGGACGAACTACTGAAAAGACAATCACTCGGCGGGAATATGTCCCCACAGAAAGGGTATTATCGGAACTGCATGAGTGGCTGGACAAAGACGGCAGGGCCGACTACATCACCCTTTCCGGTTCAGGTGAGCCCTCGCTTCATTCACGCTTCGGAGAGGTGCTTGAGTTCATACGCTCACAAAGCACCATTCCTGCGGTGCTTTTGACGAACGGTACCATGCTGAATCTCCAGGAAGTGCGTGATGCGGCTGTCTGTGCTGACGTCGTAAAGACCTCTCTAAGCGCCTGGGATCAACACTCCTACATCTGGATGAATCGTCCCCATCCTCAACTCAGATTTGATCACTTGATTGAAGGCCAGAAAGCCTTCCGTGCACAGTTCAAGGGAGAGCTATGGATGGAGGTCTTCTTGGTAGAAGGAATCAACTCTTTCCCTGGTGACATCCAAAAAATCGCAACCCTTGCAGGGGAAATAGGCCCGGATCGCATTCATCTTAATACGTCTGTTCGCCCCCCTGCGGAGGATTTTGCCGCGGCCCTTTCCAAGGAACATATGGAAGAACTGACCCACCTTTTTCAACCGAGGGCAGAGGTTATTGCGGAGTTCAAGGCAAAGGACTCAGAGCGTGTAGAGGCGAACCAGGAAACAATTTTTTCCATGTTGCAGCGCCGACCGTGTACAGCGGATCAAATTGCCGATGTGTTTGATATGCATCTCAATGAAGTGTCGAAATATATCGGAATTTTGATGCAAAGTGATCAAATTCATGTGGAACGTAAAAGCCCTATGGTGTATTACGCAGCCAAGAACAAAAAGGGGGAAAGCTATGCCCACATATGAATATGAGTGCAAACAATGTGGCTTACACTTTGAGCGATTCCAAAAAACGTCTGAGGAACCCATTACAATTTGTCCCGAATTTTGAGAATAAAATATTAAACATAGGAGGAGATGGATATGAAAATTGCTGTAAGCAGTAGTGGAAAGGACATGGATTCACAGATAGATCCACGTTTTGGCCGGTGCGCCTTTTTTGTGATTGTGGAAACCGATGACATGAGCTTTGAAGCCTTTGATAATGAGAATATCGCGTTGGGTGGAGGGGCCGGTATTCAATCGGCCCAGTTCGTGGCATCTAAGGGTGCAAAAATGGTAATAACGGGTAATTGCGGCCCCAATGCGGTGCAAACCCTTTCCGCTGCCCATGTTGAGGTCATTGTAGGGCAATCGGGGACGGTCAGAGAGGCTATAGAAAGGTACACGAGGGGTGACCTGAAGTCCACTGACACGGCCAATGTGGCTGATCACTACGGTATGGGAGGGGGAGCAGGCCTGGGCCGTGGGGTGAGTATGGGTAGTGGCGGCGGAATGGGGAAGGGTCGCGGGATGGGAAGAGGCATGGGTATGGGCCGTGGAATGAGCGGATCATCAATGGGTGGCGCAGGTCAGCCCGAACCTACCCCGTTATCAAAGGACGAGGAGTTGAAGCGCCTGAAGGATCAGGCAAATGAGATGCATAAACAGATTGAAGCCCTTGAAGCAAGCATGAATGCCTTAGAGAAAAAATAGAAACCGTGGCTTCAAATAGAGGACCCGAAAAGGGTCGTAGAAATGTTTTGGAGCAAAAATTGGAGGTTAAGGACTTATGGAAAAGGTAAACATGAGCCAGCAGGATCAACAGCAAAAGCAGGACATAGAAATAAAGAAGAGTCTGGGCCAGATAAAGAATAAAATCCTGGTTATGAGCGGCAAAGGGGGCGTGGGCAAGAGCAGCATCGCGGCCTATCTCTCGGTGGCCTTGGCCAAGAAAGGTTACAAGGTGGGTCTCATGGATGTGGATCTTCACGGTCCCAGCATCCCGCGTATGTTGGGTCTCAAAGGAGGTCTTGAACCAGGCGCGGGCAAGGCCCATGCGATCAGGTACCTTCCAAACATGGAGGTGATTTCCATTGAACCGCTCATGGGAGATAATAAGGATGCGGCAACAATCTGGAGAGGTCCGCTCAAGATCGGGGTGATCAGGCAGTTTATATCAGATATTGAGTGGTCGGATCTTGACTACATGATCATCGACTCGCCTCCCGGCACGGGCGATGAGCCGCTGACCGTGGCACAGACCATACCTGACGCAAAGGCCCTGATTGTAACAACGCCCCAGGAGATCTCTTTGGCAGATGTGCGAAAGTCCATCAACTTCTGCCGCCAGGTCAACATGGAAATCTTAGGCCTCGTTGAGAACATGAGCGGTCTTACCTGTCCTTACTGTGGAAAAACGATCGATATATTCAAGACTAAAGGCGGGATGCTCACCGCAAAAAAGGAGGGGGTAAGACTTCTCGGAACCCTGCCCCTTGAACCTGAGGTGGTATCAAATGGCGACACCGGGAGTATGGCAGTTCTGGAAAACAACGATTTCTTGATCACCCGGGAATTCAACAAAATAGTGGATGAAGTTGTGAAACTGACAAAGACCAGGACAGCGCCTGTCCCTGAACCCAAAAAGGAGGTTTCAATTAGAAAACAACATTCAGCAGATACAAAAGTGCTTGTGGTTCCTGTATCCGGGGGAAAACTCGCCGCTCATTTCGGACACTGCGAGGAATTTGCATTCATGGAAACCCAAGACCATAAAATTGCAGGCACGGACATGCGCACGCCGCCGGGCCACGAACCCGGGGTGCTCCCCCAATGGCTCCATGATCAGGGGGCTGATGTGGTTATCGTCGGCGGTATGGGTGAAAGGGCCCAGGAGCTTTTGCGGGAAAAGGGGATTGAGGTAATCATCGGCGCCCCGATGGACCCCCCGGAGTCCCTGGCAAACCAGTACCTTTCTAATACCCTGGTATCGGGTGCCAATGTCTGTGACCATTAAAACACGGGAAAGGGGTAAATAATGATTATCAGTATAGCAAGCGGAAAAGGTGGTACGGGAAAAACGACTGTGGCTACTAATCTGGCCGTTTCTCTTGGATCCGATGTCCAGATCTTGGACTGTGATGTGGAGGAACCTAATTCGCATCTCTTTATTCAGCCTACCATTGAAGAGGTTGAGACCATCACCACCCCTGTTCCCGAGGTGGATATGGAAAAATGCAACCTGTGCGGAAAATGCGGGGAGATATGCCAGTTTAAGGCCATTGTAGTCATAGGTGAAACCGTCCTCCCCTTTCTTGAACTCTGTCACAGTTGTGGCGGTTGTATGGAGGTCTGCCCCGAAAAGGCCATAACGGAAACAGGCCGGGAATTAGGGGTTATTGAAAGGGGGCATAGAAATGGCATAGAATTCGTTCATGGGAAATTGAGGGTTGGCGAGGCCATGTCTCCCCCTCTGATAAAAAAAGTACGAGAATATACCAAACCTGACATATTGACCATCATTGATGCGCCTCCAGGCACTTCATGCCCCGTGATCGCTTCTATGAGAGGCGCAGATTTTGTCCTGTTAGTTACGGAACCTACCCCCTTTGGTCTGCACGACCTCAAACTCGCTGTCGGCGCCGTCAAGATCTTGGAAATTCCATGCGGATTAGTCATCAACCGGTCAGATATGGGTGATGATCAGGTGAAGAAATATGCGAAAGAGGAGGATGTGCCGGTTTTGATGGAAATTCCCTTTGACCGACGCATTGCAGAGGTCTACTCAAGGGGGGAGATGATCGTGGAGGTGATGCCGGAGTGGAAAGAAAGATTCTTGGAATTATATCATAGTATTGAGAAAATCGCTGTGTAAAAAGGAGCCAGTTCAATGAAAGAGATCGTTATCATAAGCGGTAAAGGTGGGACAGGAAAGACCAGTATTGTTGCTGCGTTTGCCTCATTGGCCGAAAACAAAGCCCTTTGCGACGCAGATGTGGACGCGGCAGATCTTCATCTGATCATGGACCCTGAGATCAAAGAACGCCACGATTTTGAATCCGGGCGTACAGCGATCATTAATCAGGATAAGTGTACGGAATGTGGTATTTGCCGGGACTTGTGCAGGTGGGACGCAATCAGCGCGGATTTTGTTGTGGATTCCATTGAATGCGAAGGCTGTGGTGTCTGTTATTATTTCTGTCCTGAAGAGGCCATCGACTTCCCGCTTAATACCTGCGGAGAGTGGTATCTTTCTGATACCCGTTTTGGTCCCATGGCCCATGCCAGGTTAGGCATTGCAGAGGAAAATTCCGGAAAACTCGTCTCCCTTATCCGTCAGGAAGGGAAAAAACTTGCGGAAGAAAAGAATCTGGACTTGCTTCTTACAGACGGACCACCGGGGATAGGTTGCCCGGTCATTGCATCTCTCGGCGGGGCCGCGTCAGTGCTCATCGTGTCAGAGCCTACGGTTTCGGGAAGACATGACATGGAGCGTGTAGCCGAGTTAGCCGCATTTTTTAACATTCCGGCCATGCTTTGTGTCAATAAATTTGATCTCAACCCGGAGCAGGGAAAGGCCATTGAGGCCTTTGCAAGAGAAAAAAATATAGGCGTGATAGGGAGGGTCCCCTTTGATCCTGCCTTCACCAAGGCAATGGTTCAAGGCAAGACCATCGTGGAATTTGACAACCGATCTGAAGGTTCCGAGGCGGTCAAAACCATATGGAAAGAGCTGGCGCAAGGTCTCGAGATTTGACCCACTTCAAAAGAACTTCTCCGCCGAAAACTTAGGAGAATTTTGCTAAATAACCCATGAAAATCTGCGACATTTGCAGATTGAAAGGAGAGATAAAATGCCAAGAGGAGACGGAACAGGACCAAGAGGTCAAGGAGCTGGGACAGGTAGGGGCGGTGGTGGCAGTGGACAAGGAGGCGGCGGCCAAGGAGGAGGCGGTCGAGGCCAGGGAGGAGGTTTTGCGGCAGGGCCGGGTGGTTATTGCGTTTGCCCGAGCTGTGGTGAAAGGGCCGCCCATGAATTGGGTTCCCCATGTTATGAGCAAAAATGCCCCAAATGCGGCAATGCTATGACACGAGAATAGGGCCGCATACCAGTTGTATTCTTCATGATGCAAAGAATGTTGAAGTACTGAAATGCAGAGGATATTATCTGCTGCTTCCTTTATGGATTGAATATCCGGGCGCGCTTCGGAAAAGACCTGCTCCGGTCGTCTGGAGCGTTGTGAGGCCCTTTCATGCTGTAATGGTGGGGCACGCAGGCGTGCATAAGCATCTTGACAACAAATAAAGACGGTGATGACCATGGATTATTACATGACTCTCGGGCTTACTCCCGATTCGTCGGCAGAGGAAATCAAGAAAGTTTATCGCAAGCTTGCAATGCAATACCACCCCGACAGGAACGGGGGTAATCCTGAAAGCGAAGAACGACTGAAGGAGATCAATCAGGCCTATCAGATCTTAGGAGATGAGGAGAAGAGAAGGCGCTATGACCTCCAATACCGGCAGCATTTCGGAAACTATGTATTTTATGAAGGAGGTATGGACGACGATTTTGTAAACGTGCTCAGGAAGTTTTCTCAAATGGGTCTTAATACAAAGAGGACCGGGGGTTGCATGAGGAGAGGCTTCGGCAGAGGTGGGTGCGGAAGATGGAAAAGATGAATTTTGCGCCGGTGCCTGAAGACGAGATATCCAGAGATGTATTGGCTGTGGCCGCTGTGTCTATGAGTGTCCGAAAGGTGCATTTTTTCTTCGGCCATCCGGTCCCCCTGCTCTATACGAGATCGGATCATGGAGAAGGGACAATCTGAGCGCGATTCCAATTTTCAAATAAAACACAGAAAAGGGGGAAAGAATATGTACAAACCTGAAGTGGATGCTGAAAAATGCATCGGTTGTGAGGAATGTGTGGAAGTATGTCCTGTTGATGTATATGAAATTCAGGAAGAAAAATCCGTACCTGTCAACGGAGAAGAATGTATTGGATGCGAAAGTTGCATAGAAGTATGTGAACAGGAGGCGATTACTATCACAGAGATCTAAGCCGCTGACCCCCTGCTACCACCTTTCGGTTTCGGGGGGGGAACCTGGGAAGTATAAGCTCTGTGAGTAATAGATGTTTGTAACCATAGACGTGTTCAATGGTTCATAGTTCACCAAAAATCTGAACTGCCCTACGAGCAACGTCAACCAAAGGAAAGTAAACCTGAATAAAAAACTTTGAACCTGTGAATGTCTATAAATACTTTTGTAGCCAGTAACACAAGGGGATATGCGAATGAAAATATCGGTTTGCGGAAAAGGTGGAAGCGGCAAAAGCGTTTTAACCAGCTTGCTGGCTAACGA
>Ga0208902_1001243_pt1 | contig 12431 bp, 10 predicted proteins | sample AntAceMetag02UKH_FD_184767 | JGI IMG/M metagenome (GOLD analysis project Ga0208902, IMG submission 184767) | Saline lake microbial communities from Ace Lake, Antarctica - Antarctic Ace Lake Metagenome 02UKH (SPAdes) (version 2) | ecosystem: Environmental > Aquatic > Non-marine Saline and...
TTTCATCTAACTCCAGGTCTTCCTCTTTGCTCTCTTCATTCTTGGCAATGTGTGAAAGAATCGCCGCGTCATAATCCGGTTTTCTCTGCTTTCTCAGAAAATCTGTAACATTTTTCACCTCTTCTTCAGAGACATATGCCCCATGAATTCTTATGATACGGCTTACACCGGGTGGCATAAAGAGCATATCCCCGTCTCCCAAGAGATGTTCTGCGCCGTTGGTGTCGAGAATGGTCCTGGAGTCCACTTTGGATGAGACCTGGAAAGAGAGACGGGTAGGGAAGTTGGCTTTAATAATACCCGTTAGAACATTGACTGAAGGGCGTTGCGTGGCGATGATCAGGTGAATGCCGGCCGCACGGGCCATCTGGGCCAGACGTGTGATTGCCTCTTCAACTTGTTTGGATGAAACCATCATCAGATCTGCCAATTCATCAATGATGACGATTATATAGGGAAGCGTTTTATCGATCCCCTTTGAAATATCCGCTGGAACGGTTTTTGTGTCTTTGACGATTTTTCGGTTGTAGGTTTCGATATTTCTGACCCCCCTGTCAGACAAAAGCATATAGCGTCTCTCCATCTCCTCAACCGCCCATCTGAGGGCCTTGGTCGCATCCTTAGCCTGGGTTACAACCGGGTGAATCAGATGAGGTATGTCGTGGTACATAGAGAGTTCAATCCTTTTGGGGTCCACCATGAGTAACCTGACCGTCTCCGGTGAGACCTTGAACAGAAGGCTTTCGATCATGGTGTTAATTGAGACGCTTTTACCTGTTCCAGTGGCCCCGGCTACTAATAGATGGGGCATTTTTGTGAGATCTGTAACCACTGCAGCCCCGGTTATATCCTTACCCAGGGCGATCGGCAGCCTGTGCTTGGAATTCTTATAAGCGGCGCTCGAAAGAATCTCCTTCAGATAGACTCCTTCCCGCTGGTTATTCGGAATTTCAATCCCGATGGCGGCCTTTCCAGGTATCGGCGCCACAATCCGTATGGTCTGGGCCCTGAGGGTCAGGGCAAGGTCATCGGAGAGGTTTGCCACCTTGCTTATCTTGACTCCAGGGGCGGGTTTGTACTCGTACATGGTAATTACGGGCCCTGGGAGTATCTCAACAACCTCTCCTTCTACCCCAAAGTCTGAAAGCTTTTTCTCAAGACGACGGGCACTCATTTCGAGACTGTCACGCTGGATCTTGATATTTTTTCTCTCAGGGGGGTCTCTCAAAAGATCTAAAGAAGGGAGCTTGAATTCCCCTGCAACGTTCATAAAGGGGAACTGTTCCTGCTGGGGCGTTTTTTCTGGTTCTGATTTTGATTTAACAATGGTGACTTTTGGCCTTGATTTAATCTTATCACGCGCTATCAGGGTCTTTCGGGTTCTTTTCCTACGCTCCTTTATCTTTGTCACAATATCTCTGAATCGTTTCAGCAAGCCAAGGATCCAGAGACCTAAGCTTGAAAAGATCCGCCCTAAGGAGAGGTGGGTTACCACCATAAGGGAAATCATAAAGACGGTTACGAGTAAGACATAGGCCCCGAAATGATTGAGGACTTTTTCCGTCAATCCGGATAGATGGAGGCCCACCAGTCCACCTGCCGTTATCTTTCCTCCACGATAAACCACTTCACCGGCAAACTGGAGGTTCAGGATTGCTGAAAAGGAGACGAGCATGGTGATGGTCGCAACAATGCTTATTAGCGGGGATGAGAGAGGTTTTCCCTGAAACGAAATGAAGGAGATAGCGAGGAGTATGGCCGCCAACCAGAATGCTGAAAATCCAAGGAGGTCAAAGAGTGCACCAGCGAGATGAGCGCCCACCGTGCCGAAAAGATTATGGGCCTTACCCACAGACCCTGTCACATTCCAGAAGAGTCTGTCGTTAGGGTAATATGAGAGGAGACTGCCAGCAAGAATGATCGCTATCAGCAAAAAGAGAAGCCCTAATATCTCTTTCCTCAAAGGGTGTGCTGGTTTGGCCTGTTTATTTTTGGCAGATGATTTGCGGCTTGATTCTTTTTTTTTCTTTTTCATATTTGATACCCATGTAAAAAATCTTTTTTACATAGATTTAGTATCTATTTATTAAAATCAACTCATGTTTGCGAAAGATTTTTCATATAGCCATTGTGAGCAGAATGAAACGTTTTTGCCCTGCGGCTTTGCGTCTTTGCGTGAGACCTTTTTTTTTCCGGTTTAGGGACTAAACGGCAATGATGACCGGTGTTATCAGAGGGCTTCTCTCTATTATTTTATAAAAAAAGCGTTTCAGTCTTCTCCTTATTTCCGATTCGACCTTAGCGCAATCAACGGGCGAAGGCCGTTCAAGCTCGTCCAGAATCTCTAACACAATACATTCCGCGTCCTCAAGGATAAATTGACCTTGATCATCAAATACAAAGCCCCGCGAAATGATTTCAGGTCCGTAGATGGTTTCCCCTGTCTCTTCATCGACAATTAACAGGATTACAACCATACCGTGCCCGCCAAGTTTTCTCCTGTCCCTCAGAACTGTTTCCCCGATATCACCGACCCCTTTGCCATCCACAAGAATCCTCCCAAAGGGAACAGGTTTTTCCAATTGCATTTGGAGATTTTCAAAACAGATGACGTCCCCATCTTCTGCGATCAGGATACGGTCATCTGCCATTCCCATTTCCGAGGCAATCTGAGCGTGTTTCACGAGATGTCTGTATTCACCGTGGATGGGCACAAAATACCGCGGCTTGACAAGACTCAGCATGAGTTTTAATTCCTCTCTCCTGGCGTGCCCGGATGTATGAATATCAGAGACTTTTTCATAGACAACATCAGCTCCCAATCGATAGAGCCTGTTTATGACTGAGGTGATAGCCTTTTCATTGCCCGGTATGAACCGGGATGAAAGGATTACGGTATCCCCGCTCTTTATCTCTATCCCCTTGTGTTTGCCCTGAGCCATACGGGTCAAGGCGGACATGGGTTCCCCCTGGCTCCCGGTGGTGATAATAAGGATCTCTTGGTCTGGGAACTGTTTAATCTGTCTTTCGCTGATTTCTCTATCTTCAGATATATGAATAAATCCCTGTTCTTTGGCAATCCCCACGTTCGTGATCATACTCTTCCCGTTGAAAACCACTTTACGTCCGAACTTTGCAGCCAGGGATATCACCTGCTGGATACGGGTAATATTAGATGCAAAGCTCGCAACCACGAGTCTTCCACGGCAGGTCTGGAACAGGTTATCTAAAGTCTTTCTGACATCTTTTTCGCTGAGCGTGTATCCCTCCTTCTCCGCATTGGTTGAATCAGAGAAGAACGCCAGGACCCCCTTTTCTCCGAAATGGGCAAAACGGATCAGATCAGTAAACTGGGAATCCACCGGTGTGGGATCTATCCTGAAATCACCCGAGTGTAAAAGCACGCCTTCGGGTGTATCTATGGCAAGACCTACCCCGTCAACGATGCTATGATTTACACTGATGTATTCTACGTTGAAAGGTCCGAGACTGGTGATATCTCCCGCCCTTATTTCACGAAGTTCGGCCTTCTCGGGCAAATGATGTTCCTTAAGTTTTGCCCTTAAAAGCCCCAAGGTGAAGCTGGTTCCGAATACAGGAACCGGGAATTCTTTGAGAAAAAAGGGGATGGCACCTATATGGTCTTCGTGACCGTGGGTGAGGATAAGTGCCCTTATTTTTTCTTTGTTTTCCCTGATATATGTGAAATCAGGAATTACCAGGTCAATACCAGGCATATAATCATTCGGGAACATGAGACCTGCATCTACAATCAAGAGGTCAGGGCCATGTTCTATTACCATCATATTAAGCCCGATCTCTCCCAGTCCTCCGAGAGGTATTACTTTCAGCATCTTTTCTCCTTGTGTATTAGGCCTCCAAAGGACGTAATGAGACATCCTAATGATGGGGTTGGAGCAGTAGTACAATTATTCTTTTGAATAAACAAGAGCTTAACTGTTTAGAGAACTTCAGTCAATAGAGAATGCTTGTTTTCTAATGCCTGTTTCACGCAAAGGCTCAAAGTCGCGAAGGTTTATCCCTATTTCAAATGCCTTTGACTTGGCTCCTTTCATTATGGTATGAAAGAAATCAATATATAATTTGAAGGTTTTCAGGGCGCTTAATGAGATAATGAGAGAAAAGGAGACTAAGAGATGGCTGGGGTAAATAAGATCATATTGATTGGAAATTTGGAGGCTGACCCGGAAGTGCGATATACGCCCAGCGGCACTGCTGTGGCTAATTTCAATATGGCTACCGAAGAGCAGTGGACCGATCGGGAAGGTCAAAAGCAAACTCGAAAAGGATGGCATCGGATTGTGGCATGGAGACGACTTGGAGAAATTTGCGGGGAATACATGCGGAAGGGGAGTCAGTGTTTTATAGAAGGGCGGCTACAAACGAAATCATGGGAAGACCAGGATGGCAACAAGCGATGGACCACTGAGGTAATCGCCCAAAATATGCAGATGTTGGGTTCGGCGGACAGGGGTCAAAGCGAGCAATTTTCGGATGGGCCTGATTCCGCACAAGACGCAACCCCGCAGGGCGGGGTCAACAAAGTTATCTTACTTGGAAGATTGGGTAGTGATCCGGAGGTCAAGCAAATACCGAGCGGCAGTACGGTGGCTAATTTTAGTATTGCTACTTCGGAAGAATGGAAAGATAAGAACAGTGGCGAAAAACAAGAACGCACCGAATGGCATAGGATTGTGGCGTGGGATAAACTGGGACAAATGTGCGGCCAGTCCCTTCACAAAGGGAGTCAAGTCTATGTTGAGGGAAGGGTGCAGACAAGGTCATGGGAAGGCCAGGACGGCAACAAGCGGTGGACCACTGAAATAGTTGCTCAGATGGTGCGTATTTTAGGCGCTGCAGGGAAGGGGGGAAAGGCGGAATCAAGAGAGGAGAGCTTCCCTACTGAAGAACCGATAAACATTCCAGAGGACGAGATCCCCTTTTAGGAGAAATGGGAGGTTTCCCTGTTCTTTAGCCACTCAGGCAGGGATCTCTTACTTAAGTCTCACTCTCTGTCTTTTTGTCGTTCTCGCCGGGAGCTGGAATTTCATCCTTAGGCTCATTAGTGGCCTTTTTGAAATTTTTAATCCCCTTGCCTATTCCACTCCCTATTTCGGGCAGTTTACCTGCCCCAAAAATGATCAGGATGATGATCAAAATAATGATCAACTCCGGCATCCCTATACCAAACATATCACTACCTCCGCTTCAAGAAACACAAATCCAAAAATTTAAGGGTATTCAGTTTCTGGAAGTGATTCATTGGCTTAATCTGTCAACTGTTTGAAGTCAAAAGAATTTCTGAATTTGCTAATCGAACGCTGGTAATCGAGCCAACGTGCCCAGAGTTCTATCCATTCGTCGTTGTGCCAGAAGATATCAGGCCCGCCTCGACCCTCTTTCGATATTTTTTGAAAAGCCTCGAATTCGGATCGGCAGCCCTCACACAGGTTAGAATCGATAGTGGCCGGTGGCGGCGGACTCGATGAATCAGCCCCCTTTATGTGGCGCCCGCACATGGCGCATTTGAAATGACATGCAGAGCATTGCAAAACCCTCTGCACAGCTTCAAATTTATCGCGATATGCCTCAACCTGCTGTTTACGCCGCTTATCCTCAAGCCGACCCGTAATACTCAGTACTTTTTCCATGGGATTATAGCTCCATTTTTAATTGGGAACTATTTAAATAATAACACCATGGTAAGCCCGAGTCAAGGCAGGTCCCTGGTATCTTCTCAATAAATCGGGGTAAATCCTCTGCTGTGCCATTTTTCTGGATTCTCGCTTTCGTGGGAATGACAGATACTTATTCTATTTCGTCATTCCCGCGAAAGCGGGAATCTCCCGCCGCGGCGGGATTAGCGCTACTTATTGAGATGTTACGGTCCCTGCGGGTATCAGCTTTTTTCCATAACTTTTTGAACGGTTTCCCCAAGGTTGCCGAGATTCAAGGCCACTGTAATTCCGGCGGCCTGAAGGGCGTTTATCTTGTCTTCCGCCTTTCCCTGACCGCCCGAGATTATGGCGCCCGCATGTCCCATCCGTCTCCCCGGAGGGGCAGTTTGGCCTGCGATAAAGGCAATAACCGGCTTATTAAATTCTTCACGAATATAATCGGCGGCTTCTTCCTCGGCAGTGCCGCCTATTTCTCCAATAAGGACAACTCCTTCTGTTTGAGGGTCTTCTTTGAATCTTTTCAGGTGGTCAATAAAGGTTGTTCCTATAAGGGGATCTCCACCGATACCGATGCATGTGGATTGTCCAAGGCCGTTCCCGGTCAATTGATCAACCACCTCGTAAGTCAGGGTGCCGCTCCTCGATATGACCGCCATTGGGCCAGGTTTGTGTATTGGACCAGGCATTATCCCCACCTTGGTTTTTCCTGGCGAGATGATGCCAGGACAGTTGGGGCCTATGAGGACAGACTTTTCGTTCTTCAGAAAGGAGGCCACTTTGACCATGTCAAGCACTGGAATCCCTTCTGTGATGCACACGATGACGTCAAGCCCTGCTGAAGCCGAGTCTATGATGGCATCTGCCGCAAATGGTGGAGGAACAAAAATACACGAAACATTTACCCCTTCCTCCTCTACAGCCTGATTGACTGTGTTGAAGACAGGTACTCCTTCAACCTCACGGCCGCCTTTTCCAGGTGTCACCCCTGCGGCTACCACTGTGCCGTATTCAAGCATCTGCTTTGTATGAAAGGCGCCTTCCCGGCCTGTGATGCCCTGGACAACTACCCTCGTGCTCTCATCTACTAATATGCTCATAATTCGCAATTCCTCAATTTCTATGAAGAGACCTGTTTTGAAACCAAATCGGCTGCTTCGCTCAGATCCCTTGCCACCAAGAATTTCAATTCGGAGTTCCTGAGAATCTCTCTTCCTTCTTTCACATTTGTCCCCTCTAATCTCACGATTAGGGGTACCCGTATCCTTGTCTTTTTTGCCGCTGCAACCACCCCTCTTGCCAGGACGTCACACCTCAGTATACCACCAAAGATATTTACCAGGATAGCCTTGACTCTCCTGTCCTTAAGAATTATTTCAACACCTTTGGTGATCATGTCTTCGGTTGCTCCCCCGCCGACATCGAGGAAATTGGCAGGTTCTGCTCCAGCTATTTTGATGACATCCATGGTGGCCATCGCAAGCCCCGCGCCATTTACCATTGCGCCGATATTCCCATCTAAACGGATATAATTTAGATGATATTTTTCCGCCATCAGTTCTAAGGGGTCCTTCTCCCTTGGGTCATCAAGGAGCAGGAGTTCTTTTTGCCTGAAAAGGGCGTTATCATCAATATTGACCTTGGCGTCTAATGCAAAAACTTTACGATCCTTTGTCAGTACAAGGGGATTGATCTCCACGAGGGTACAGTCAAGGGTCATGAAGATCTTATATACGTTGGCCATGACGGACATCAGCGCCCTGAGGGCGCCGACAGGGGGCGGAGGTTCCTGGCTGTAAAGAAGGTTCCGGGCATTATGCATCATCCATCCGACTGCGGGATCAATATATTCTTTTAGGATAAGCTCAGAAGATCTGGCGGCCACCTCTTCTATTTCCATGCCGCCTGCCTGGCTGAAGATCATAGTGGGACACGCGGTTGACCTGTCAACGATCATGCTGAGATAGTATTCACGGTTGATCTCGATCCCCTCCTCGATGAGGACCTGATTGACGGTGACGCCTTCAGGTCCGGTTTGCGGGGTCACGAGGTGTTTGCCTAAGAGCGACTCTGTGGCCGTCACAACTTCATAAGGATAATGGACGACTTTTACACCGCCTCCCTTCCCTCTACCGCCTGCATGGACCTGGGCCTTAACTACCCATGGGGGACCATTGATAATCTGAGTAGCCTTTGTAGCCTGGTCTACAGCAGTAACAAGCTGGCCGTTGGGAATCGGTATCCCCGATTTCCCAAAAATATCTTTGGCCTGATATTCATGTAATTTCATTTTAACGCTCCATTGTCAGATTGCGGCTATTTGCAAGCATAAGTAGAAAAATTTTGTTGCCATAAATGCAAAGGGCAATTAATAAAGGTTATTATTCTCCTTTAAACCGATTGTCAAGAGGGAGTAATCTGATGGTACGGTAAAAGGCAAAAAAAACACGATTCGGATGATTTGCAGTTTCTGAATCCTTAAACGGGCCTCCCATTAGAGCGTCCTGTCAGAGTTCACCATCATGGCAAAAGTGTATCCGGAATGACCATGAAAAATCCAAGCTTGTAAAATGAATGATTCCCGTATAGAATCTCTTATTGCCGGAGCAGGGGGAGCAGGTGGAATAGGTTGTCCCCGGCAAAAAGGTGGGCTAAGTAAAACATCGGGCCGATCAGTATCCGACCTATAATCCCGGTATGGGCGAAATTGTCAAGCAGTATGATCCCGATTAGGACGAACGGTCCGTACCGTCCAAAAGCCCGGTACTTTTGTGCTGCGACAGGCGGAAGGATGTTTTCCAGGACGTGTGAGCCGTCAAGAGGAGGAAGGGGGAGCAGGTTGAAGATGCCAAGCCCAATGTTCATGAGTATCAACCAAAGCAATGCCTGCAGGTAAATCTCCAAAGGGAGAATAAAGAAACGGATGAATATTCCGGCCAAAAAAGCCACACATATATTGGCGAGAGGGCCGGCGAGTGACATAATGATGATATCTCTCCGGGTATTCTTGAAATATCTGATATCCACAGGCACAGGCTTGGCCCATCCGAAGTTGAAGAGAAAAAGACAGATTGCCCCGAGAGGATCAATATGGGGCAGAGGGTTGAGGCTAAGTCTGCCCATCTGCTTTGCGGTAGGGTCTCCCAACCAGAGTGCTGCCCTGCCGTGTGCATACTCATGAATGGTAATTGCGAAAAGCAAAACAGGTATTTTGACGATCCACTGGGCAATATCAAAGGACATAAGCGAATTCTCTCTATGATTTTAACTAGTGCCCGAACGAAAACTGTCTTTTTAGCCAATCTCTGCGTCAGATAAAAATTTTAATCCTCAAAATACTCAATGTATTCCTGCGGTTAAAATTTTGATCTTCCTTGACCTTGACAAAAAATCCTAGTTTTCGTTCAGACACTAACTTTGATGGTCTCGTAAAAAGTCTCCAAGGCCGTCACTCCCGCGAAAGCGGGAGTCCAGAACTGGTTGATTTTACTGGATTCCCGCTTTCGCGGGAATGACAATAACAGGTGCTTTCTGACTTTTTACGAGTTCATCAAACCTGATAAAGCCGCAAAAAGGCACAAAATTCTCAAAAAGTTGAATTTGGACTTTTTCGACTTGAAGGGGGGATAACTATGACAGACAGCAAAGGGGTAAAACCGATTGAACAAAAAGACCGCAATCTGGGTGGGATGGATTTCTTTCTCCTCTGGGCCGGGGCCGCAGTGTCCCTTGCCGAAATCTGGGCCGGGGGGCTCCTGATCCCGCTCGGATTTCTTACGGGCTTCCTGGTAATCCTCGTGGGACACCTCATCGGGAATACTCCCATGGCCCTCGGCGGGATCATAGGAACAAGGCTCGGCATCCCCACGATGGTAGCGGTCAGACCATCCTTCGGAATTCGCGGATCATACTTCGCGACGGTACTCAATCTGGTTCAGCTTGTGGGGTGGACAGGGGTAATGCTTTGGATCGGGGGTCAGGCCGCACAGGCGGTGTGGCCTTTTCCCGTATTCGGGTTTCGAGGGTGGGTCGTCATCGTCGGCCTTGCCACGACCCTTTGGGCGATCCTGGGGCATCGTTACTGGAAGTGGCTCCACAGGATAGCGGTAACCGCACTCATAGCCCTCTGTTGTCTTATGACTTATGTGGTACTTCATGAGTACGGTCTGAGCCGTCTCATGGAGGCGCCCTCAAAAGGGGGGATGCCCATTATGGTAGGTCTTGATCTCGTCATTGCCATGCCCATCTCCTGGCTCGCCCTGGTGTGTGATTACTCGCGATACGGCAAAGGCACGAGATCGGCCTTCTGGGGTACCTGGATAGGTTATTTCATCTTTAGTTCCTGGATGTATGCCGTTGGTCTCGCAGCGGCTCTTGCCACCCAGTCCCCTACACCGGACAGCATGGTGTTGGAGTTGATGGTGGGTATGGGGCTTGCCGCGCCGGCCATCATCATCGTCCTTTTCTCCACCTTTACCACTACCTTCCTTGACATATATTCCACGGCCGTCTCTGCCCTCAATATCTGGCCGGACTTTGGCGAGAGACGGGGTAGCCTTGTATGCGGAGTGTTGGGAACCGCGATCGCCTTAATGTTCCCTGCCACCGCCTACGAAGGTTTTCTGCTCTTTGTCGGTTCGGTGTTCTGCCCCCTGTTCGGAATCGTTCTTGCAGACTATTTTTTCCTTCGGTCACAGAAGTCTTTTAAGACCGGCTTCGATAAAGAAGATGGGTACTGGTATTGGAGAGGATTCAATCCCTGGGCGTTTGTGGCGTGGGGGATGGGGTTTGGTCTCTATCACCTCCTTCAGAAGGCAACCACGTGGGGTTCTTCCATCCCCAGCCTCCTCGCAACAGGGATAATCTACCTTATCCTTATGCGCCTCCTGGGCAACTCGCCCGGGGATCGGAGGTAATTTATGAAACGAATATTGACCATAGCCGGTTCCGATTCAGGGGGCGGCGCAGGAATCCAGGCGGATTTGAAGACCATCACGGTGTTGGGCGGCTACGGTATGAGTGCCATAACCGCCGTCACGGCCCAGAACTCAATAGGAGTGCAGGGAGTCCATCCCATACCCGTCGATTTTATCAAACTGCAGATGAAATCAGTCCTTTCCGACTTTGGCGCTGATGCGGCAAAGACAGGGATGTTAGCCTCTCCGGAGATCGTTACGGCCGTGGCCGAGCAGTTGAAACATTACCGGGTGGAACAATTGGTGGTGGACCCGGTCATGGTGGCAAAAAGCGGGGACATACTCCTGAACAAAGCAGCACAGGTCACGGTGAGGGAAGTGCTCCTCCCCATGGCCTATGTGGTTACCCCCAACGTCCCCGAGGCATCGGTGCTCTGCGGATTCCTCGTGAACGATCTCAATACCATGAAGGCTGCGGCTAAGAAGATCCATGAACTGGGCCCCCCCTATGTGCTGGTCAAAGGAGGGCATCTGGTAGGAGATGCGGTGGACATCCTCTTTGACGGGGAGGGCTTTCAGACCTATCAGTCCCCCCGCCTGAACAACCGGAACACCCACGGTACAGGGTGCACCTTTTCGGCGGCCCTGGCCACCTTTTTAGCCCAGGGCATGACCGTACCGAAGGCGGTATCGGAGTCCAAGAGGTTTATTACCCGTGCCATTGCCCTCGGACTGGACCTGGGCGCCGGGTGCGGCCCCACAAATCACTATGCCCACGTGCTTCAATGGAAGGACCGGGAACGCGTGCTTAAAGACCTGCGAGAGGCTGTGCATCGGCTGGTACATCAGCCTGTGGGGAAGTTGATCCCGGAGGTCCGTTCCAACTTAGGTTACGCCTTGCCCGGGGCCCTTGACCACGAAGACGTTGCCGCCATACCCGGGCGTATCTCACAGGTGGAAAAAAGCCTCCTGATCTGCAATGACCCCATCTTTGGCGCCTCACGGCACATTGCTAAAGTGATTCTCGCGGCAATGCGGTTTGACTCAGAGATGCGCTCTGCCATGAACATCCGCTATTCCAAAAAATTGATTGAGGTCTGCCAGGGACTGGGGTTTCGGGCTGCCTCCTTTGACCGGGCCCAGGAACCGGAAGATGTGAAGGCCAGGGAAGGCTCTACCCTGGAGTGGGGAACCCAGCGGGCCTTGAAGGGTCTTGGTCACATCCCGGACCTTGTCTATGACGAGGGAGATATGGGCAAAGAACCGATGATACGGATCCTGGGAAGGAACCCCTCGGAAGTGGTGGAAAAGGTCCTGAGGATTGGGGTCCGATCCGTAATATAGTGGCCGCATCATCTCATCTTGACAGGTTCATGTTGGAGACCAGGAAAAAATAGGGGAATACGGAGTGATTTTCCCAGACATTGAATTTTTTCGTGTCGTTGAGAAATTTTTGGTAGTAGGCCTCATCGGGTATCAGTGAAACTGTGACGCCGACCCTTTCATAATCAAATGAATTCATCACCGACGGTTCGATGTATCCCGGAAGGCGTCTACTCTTGACTTATATCACTGTAAATTTGTTCTAACGCCGTAAGCTGTAGCCACAGGAGTTTTTAGACATTCGCAAATAGTCAAATACCTGAAACGAATTGATTTGTGAGAGGAACACAAAAATGAAAAGAAACGTGGTAAGGATCTGCCCAAAAATAAAATTACATTTTATCGAGGGTTAATAGTGTAATTCCAATTTGGAAAAGTTACATGTCGATCAATTGAAATAGATTCCATTTGTTCGTCAGTTATTTTTTGCCCAAGT
>Ga0208902_1001244_pt1 | contig 12422 bp, 6 predicted proteins | sample AntAceMetag02UKH_FD_184767 | JGI IMG/M metagenome (GOLD analysis project Ga0208902, IMG submission 184767) | Saline lake microbial communities from Ace Lake, Antarctica - Antarctic Ace Lake Metagenome 02UKH (SPAdes) (version 2) | ecosystem: Environmental > Aquatic > Non-marine Saline and Alkaline...
TTCAACTTCTACTGATTTTTTTTGTAATATCTTGTAATACTATTTTGGCAAAAACACCAGACTGGGTAAAAGAGCGACCGATAGATTCAGAGTATTATATTGGAATTGGTTTTGCTCAAAAGATCAAAGAGAACAACGACCATATCGAAATAGCAAAAACCAACGCTTTAAAAAACCTCTCTTCGGAAATTACAGTCAGTATAACCGGACAAGCAATCAGCAATATTGTGGAAAAAGCCGGTATGGTAGAAGATGAATTTAGATCGCAGATAAGATCCACTACTCAAGCTGAATTAGATGGATATGAACTCATTGATACCTGGCAGGACAAAAATGAATACTGGGTTTATTATCAGCTTTCAAAAGAACTATACAAACAACTTAAGCAAGAAAAGATCGATAAAGCTATTAGTCTGGCTTTGGATCTATTTTCTGAAGCTAAAATAAATGAAGAAAAAAAGAACATTGAAAAGGCTCTACTCTATTATCTTCAATCTCTGAATCCAATTGAAAAATATATTGGTGAAAGTCTGGAAACTACATTCAGAGGATCAACAATCTATTTGAATAACGAAATATATTTTTCCATCCAGAATCTGCTTTCAAGTATAGATTTAAAACCTCAAAATCCCACCTTAGAAGCCAAAAAAAATAAACCGATAAAACAATTTTTAGAGATCACAGCAATTTATAATGATAAAGATGGGAGTCAAACTCCGATCTCAAATCTACCACTTTATTTCTCTTTTCTCAGTGGTTCCGGAGATTTGCTGCAGGATGTAAGAACTGATGAAAATGGAATTGGTAAATCAAAAGTCAGCAGAGTTATATCATCCGAAAAAATGCAGATTATTCAAACACAACTGGATATTTCAAGATTTATTAATCAAGACAGCACATCTTTCATTTATCAGAATATTCTCATAAGTTTTCCGGTTCCAACCACTAAAATAATTCTAAATGTTTCCGGATTAACTTTTTATATTGAATCCAAAGAAACAAATCTTGGTGAGATTTTGACAGTTTTACATATCGAACCGGAACTAAAAAAACAATTAGCAGAAAAGGGATTCACTTTTGCTGAGGATAAAAGCAGTGCGGATATTTATATCACAATCAATGCTCATTCGAGAGAGGGTTCAGAAATGTTCGGTATGCACACTTCGTTTGTAGATTTATCCTTCTCTGCAATAGACATGCTTTCTGAAGAAGAAATTTATAAGAACTCCATTAATAACATCAGTGGACAGGGATTGAGCTTTGAGAAAGCTGGATTGAAAGCTTTCCAAAATACTGCAAAAACTTCTTGTGACGAGATGATTCCTGAACTGTTAGAAATTCTTCAGAATTAACTATTTCAAAAGTAACATCTTTCTCGTTTCTTCGAATTTACCTGCTTTAAACTTATAAAAATAAATTCCAGATGAAACGGGTTGGTTGTTTTCATCGGTGCCGTTCCAAACAACTGAAGTCTGTCCTTCGACTCCGCTCAGGATGACATGAAATGTTTTTATTTTCTGTCCTTTTAGATTGTAGATTTCAATAACCGGATTTTCGATATTAATAGGAAATTCAAAACTGATAGTTGTTGTTGGATTAATTGGATTGGGGTAATTGTATAATTGAAAACCATTTAATTTGATGATACTTTCTGAAACACCAGTCTCATCATCATACTTAAATATACAATGATAACCCGCAATTATTCCATTATCCTCATCAAAAAAGAAAGATTTTGTTTTAGTACCTAGTGCTGAATATAAATATTCAAAAATCTCCCAGGTATTGCCGCCATCTTCTGTTTTGATCAATTCATTGCCACTGCCTGTAACAAAACCAACTTCATCAGAAATAAAAAAAGCTGAAGTATTGAATATTAAGGGACTATCCAAAGAAAACCAAGTGTCACCGCTATCCTCGGTTTTGAATATATTATTATGTCCAGTACAATATCCTACTTCATCTGAAGGAAAATAAAAATTCCCGCTTACACCAATATTTGCATAATAGCAGATTGACCAAGTAGAACCACCATCGTTTGTTTTTAAAATACTACCAGTATCAGCTATAAAACCAATATTCTCTTCAATAAAGTAAATATCTCTTATATAGGACAAGTCGCTAACAATTATTCTCTGCCAATTTTCTCCCCCATCCTCCGTTTTTAATAGGAATTGATCATAACAAGGTCCTCCTCCAACAAAACCAATTTCAGAATCAACAAAAAAAATTTCTCTATAATGATCATCCTCAAAAAAATATGACAATTGCCAGTTTATTCCTCCATTTATAGTTTTATATATATTATCTTCGTTTATCCCATATCCCAAATTCTCATTTATAAAGAAAAATTTATTGATTGGCGTATCGGAATCTACTAATACCCATGTGTTTCCGCTATCTTCAGATTTGAATATATTATTATCAATTGAAGAAATATATCCTAGATCATCATTTACGAACTGAAGATCTACAAAATCAGAATGTAAGTTTTCACCTATTTCATTCCAGTTTGTTTGGTCTATTTCTTGTTTAAGTATCATTCCATCTTTTCCAACAGCAATAGCAACATTATCCAATAACGCTACCGATTTTGGAACATTTGGACATTGACCTGCATCAAACCAGTTTTCTCCGTAGTCATCTGATTTCCTAACATTTCCATAAATTCCAACATTTTTACAAGCATATACATAATTTTCTTTATAACTGACTGAAATTAAATAATACATATAGCAAGAATATTTCAGTTCCCACGAATCTCCGCCATTATAAGTTTTATATGCAACTCCATATTGATCAGGCAAACCTACCCAAGGATCATCAATAAAACCTCCTACAAAAATTCCGGTTTCAGTATCAAAAAAACACAAATCATAAATATCATTTTCATCTCCATCTGTAAGAATAAAATTTATAGACCAACTTTCTCCTCCATCAATAGTTTTATAAACCTTTGCATATCCACATAAGTATCCAATCTGTTCCGAAGGAAAATCAATAGACCTTATGTTTCCAGTAAAATAACAATGAGTCCATTCATTTCCTAAATCAATTGATTTGTATAATCCCTGACTGGTTCCGACATATATTAGAGATTGGTTAATAATCTCAATACAATTTATATCAGCAGTTATTCCACTATCTAAACAATTCCAGGAATTTCCTCCGTTATCAGTTTTCAATACAACACCTTCTTCTCCTACAATTAAACCAAAATCCGAATCAAGGAAATCAATATCTTTAAGATGGGATTCAATTCCACAGACTTTATTTTCAAAATCCCAGTTCTCTCCAGCATCTGTTGATTTCATAATTGTTCCATATTCGCCTACGGCAAAAACAGTTCCGTTAAGATTAAATGTTGAAAAAAGTGAATTTCCCTGTGGAAGTGGATTAATCCAGGAAATATTACTTGAACTAATTGAAGTAACAAAAAATATTACTATAAATAAAGCAAGATAGTATTTCACTTTTCCTCCAATTATTTCAGCAGCAAGCACTTTTTCATTGCTTCGGTTTTACCATTAATATTTAATTTGTAGAAATAAATTCCACTTCCAACAGGTTGGTTGTTTTCATCGGTGCCGTTCCAAACAACCTGATTAGGAATTTGAAGTGAGGAGTTAGGAATTGGAAAAGTTTTTATTTTCTGTCCTTTGAGATTGTAGATTTCAATTCGTGTTTCTTCGTGTAAATTCGTGGTTTCAAAATAAATCGTTGTTTCCGGGTTGAAGGGATTGGGAAAATTTTTTAATTCAATTCCCAATTCAGCAACTGAATTTTCATCTGTATCCACAGAATAATCTGTTAGCATATAAGTTCCATTGTCTGTACAGCAGATAAGATTTGTATAGATCAGGAAAGGATGATAAGTTAGTTTATTGATATACACATTTGGAAGTCCATTATTCATGAAAGTTAGATCATCCGTCCACATAGCAACACCTTGACTGGTTCCTGTAGGTTCTTCCCAACCCACAAAAATATTTCCGTCTTCATCGATTCCAACAGAACTCATCATAGTTTCCCAAAATTCAACCTCCCAATTTACGCCATAATCAGATGAAATCCATAGTCCTGAAGAATACGATGTACCAGGGAAAATACCATATACAAGTTCATTTTGGCTCATTTCCAGATCGCTGATATTTACTAATGTATTTGACGGATACCAGTTTTCTCCAGCATCATTTGAATAATAAACTCCCTCACTGGTGGAAACTATGTAATTGCCATAATAAGAAACCATATCATAACAATACTTCCCGTTAAAGAAATCTATAGTTTCCCAAACTGAGGGAACTTCTGCTCTCATCAATCCCTGTTCACCACCTACATAATATTTACTGTCATTCCAACAGTAATAGATGAATCTCGGATTTAAAAACCATTCACTAATAAAAAACTCAAAAGTAATAAAATTGAAAAAGTAGATGCCATCTGAATAAGTACCTTCTCCCATAGCAACAATAAGGTCTGCAGTTGCCATGAAAACCTGTTCTGTATCCCAGACCGGCAGATTACTGTAGTGATATTGCTCCCAGTTTCCACCAATATTTATCCAGAGCCCATCCGAAGAACTTATTATTTCGTAAAATACTCCACCTCCCCACAGATTGAAGTTGTTACATTCCACATCTGCAGGACCGAAATTTTCCCAAGTGTATGATAAACATAAACTCGGAATAATAAAGATAACTACTAAAAATGAAAAATTCTTAATTGTTTTCATCTGTCCTCCTTTAGAAAACTTTTTTAGGACAGCTTGGAAAGCTGTCCCTACTTGATTAAAAAGGAAATGTTGCCCCTCCGAAAAAACCGGCGGGGCTAAATTCCCTTATTTCATAAGGATCATTTTTCTAGTCTTTTCGAAATTATCGGTTTTTAATTTGTAGAAATAAATTCCTGAACTGACAGGTTTACCTTTATCATCATTACCGTTCCAGACAACTTCTCTCGTTCCTCCCGATAAATCGGGATTTGGGAATGAATTAATTGTCTTCACTTTTTGTCCTTTGATATTATAGATAGAAAGCTCCGTGCCCTCCGTGAGCTCCGTGGTGAAAGAGATGGTTGTAGACGGATTGAATGGGTTGGGGAAATTTGAAAGCCCTATTTTTGTAGGAATAATATAATTTTCTGCTAAAACTGAACTGTTTAACTTGGCTACAAAAATATCAGCAAATCCACTACTGGTAATAGAATAGGAACCAAAGGTTGCTGTTCCATCAAAGCGTCCTGTAACATAACAGTTTTCAGCATCATCTATTGTGATTCCATATCCTCTATCCTCATAACCACTTCCACCAGCTTGGGTTGCCCATAACCAGTTTCCATTTGCATCCATCTTTGCTACAAAAATATCAGAAGAACCACTACTGCTGATAAGAGAATAGGAACCAAAGAATGCTGTACCCCCAAAACGACCTGTCACATAACTGTTCCCTGCTTCATCTATTGTGATTGCATATCCTACATCATAACCATATCCACCAGCTCTGGTTGCCCATAACCAGTTTCCATCTGCATCCATCTTTGCTACAAAAATATCCTCCAATACACTGCTGGTTAGAGTATAGGAACCAAAGGTTGCTGTATCCCAAAAAAATCCTGTCAAATAGATATTCCCAACAGTATCTATTGTGATTCCATTTCCCTCATCATCATCAGCTCCACCAGCTTGGGTTGCCCATAACCAGTTTCCTATTGCATCCATCTTTGCAACAAAAATATCATGCTCACCACTGCTGGTAAGAGAAAAGGAGCCAAAGGTTGCTGTATTTTCGAACTCTCCAGTTACATAACTGTTCCAAGAACCATCTATTGTGATTCCATATCCAAAATCATTATAACCTCCACCAGCTCTGGTTGCCCATAACCAGTTTCCATTTGCATCCATCTTTGCTACAAAAATATCTCTATTAAAATGGCTGGTAAGAGAATAGGAACCAAAGGTTGCTGTTTCTCTAAAATATCCTGTTACATAACTGTTACCGGTATCATCTATTGTGATTCCATATCCGCAATCACCATCAATTCCACCAGCTTTGGATGCCCATTGCCAGTTTCCTATTGCATCCATCTTTGCTACAAAAATATCATTCTCACCACTACTGATAAGAGAGTATGAACCAAAGATTGCTGTACCTTCAAAATATCCTGTGACATAAGTATTACCAGCATCATCTATTGTGATTCCACCTCCGGAATCATGCCAAATTCCACCAGCTTTGGTTGCCCATAACCAGTTTCCATTTGCATCCATCTTTGCTACAAAGATATCTAAAGAACCACTACTGATAAGAGAGTATGAACCAAAGGTTGCTATATCCTGAAAACTTCCTGTTACATAACTATTCCCTGCATCATCTATTGTGATTGCTCTTCCATAATCAATCCAAATTCCACCAACTTGGGTTGCCCATTGCCAATCGGGTGCTTGTGCTATTAAGATCACTTTTACTATCAATATTAAAGTAAATAATAAAATAATTCTTGTTTTCATGATTTCCTCCCTTAGAAAACTTTTTTAGGACAGCTTGGAAAGCTGTCCCTACTTGATTAATATCATTTTTCTCGTCTTTTCGAAGTTATCGGTTTTAAGTTTGTAGAAATAAATTCCACTTCCAACAGGTTGATTATTTTCATCTTTCCCATCCCATACAACCTCATTAATTCCTAATTTCAAATTTCTAATTTCTAATTTCTTTATATTCTGTCCTTTAAGATTATAAATTTCTATCTTTGCGTTCTTAGCGTCCTTTGCGGTTAATGAAAAAGAAATCGTGGTGCTTGGATTGAAGGGGTTGGGATAGTTAGAAAGCTCCATTTCTATTGGAATTATTTCATTTTCGGCAAAAACAGAACTATTTAACTTTGCTACAAAAATATCAGAACCACCATTGCTGGTAAGGTAATGGGAACCAAAGGTTGCTGTACCACCAAAACTTCCTATTACATAACTGTTCCCTGCATTATCTATGGTGATTCCATATCCGCAATCATCACCAGTTCCACCGGCTCGGGTTGCCCATTGCCAGTTTCCACTATTATCCATCTTAGCTACAAAAATATCCTGACTGTTACTGCTGGTTAGAGAATAGGAACCAAAGGTTGCTGTTTCGTTAAAATATCCTGTCACATAACTGTTGCCAGAATCATCTATCTTGATTGCATTTCCTCCATCCCAATTATCACCACCAGCTTTGTTTACCCATTGCCAGATTCCATCTGCATCCATCTTTGCTACAAAAATATCCTCCAATCCGCTGCTGGTAAGAGTATAGGAACCAAAGGTTGCTGTACCTATAAAAATTCCTGTCACGTAACTGTTACTTGCATTATCAATTGTGATTCCGAGTCCCATATCCTCACCAGTTCCACCGGCTCGGGTTGCCCATTGCCAGTTTCCACTATCATCAATCTTAGCTACAAAAATATCCTGACTGTTACTGCTGGTTAGAGAATAGGAACCAAAGGATGCTGTACCGCTAAAATATCCTGTCACATAACTGTTACCTGCATCATCTATTGTAATTGCCTTTCCTTCGTTACTGCCAGTCCCACCAGCCTGGGTTGCCCATTGCCAGTTTCCTATTGCATCCATCTTGGCTACAAAAATATCCTCACTGCTACTGCTGGTAAGAGAATAGGAACCAAAGGTTGCTGTTCCCAAAAAATCTCCTGTCACATAACTGTTCCCGGCATTATCTATGGTGATTCCATATCCGCAATCACCATAAGTTCCACCTGCTTTGGTTGCCCATAGCCAGTTTCCACTATCATCCATCTTTGCTAAAAAAATATCCGCTCCACCACTGCTGGTAAGAGAATAGGAACCAAAGGTTGCTGTGCTTTCAAAATATCCTGTCACATAACTGTTCCCTGTATTATCTATTGTGATTGCTAATCCATAATCATAACTGGTTCCACCAGCTCTTGTTGCCCATAACCAGTTTCCTATTGCATCTATCTTTGCTACAAAAATATCCATATTACCACTGCTGATAAGAGAATAGGAACCAAATGTTGCTGTATCCTCAAAACACCCTGTCACATAACTGTTCCCTGCATCATCGATTGTGATTGCATATCCGTCATCATTATTATTACCTCCACCTGCTTGAGTTGCCCATTGCCATTCGGGTGCTTGTGCTATTAAGACCACGTTTACTATCAATAATAAAGTAAATAATAAAACAATTCTTGTTTTCATCTTCCACCTCCTGTGGAGTGTTCCTAAAGTATTTCGTTTTACTCCTCTGAAAACTTTTTTCGGACAGCTTGGAAAGCTGTCCCTACTTGATTAAAATCATTTTTCTAGTTTGTTCGAAATTTCCAGTTTTAAGCTTATACAAATAGATTCCACTTCCAACCGGTTTATTATTATCATCTTTTCCATCCCAAACAACCTGATTAGGAATCAGAAGTGAGGAGTTAGGAATTGGAAAAGTTTTTATTTTCTGTCCTTTGAGATTATAGATTTCAATTCGTGTTTCTTCGTGTAAATTCGCCTGCCAAGCCGAAGCATTGTGAAGGCTGGTGGTTTCAAAATAAATCGTTGTTGATGGATTGAAGGGATTGGGATAATTTCTTAATAAAATCAAAGAATTTATTTCTGTTAATTCATTCTCTGAAGAAGCTGTTAGATTTGTCGCTAAAAACACCCCTATATCAGTACCAACCATAAAATTGGGAGTGTAAATAGGATAAAATTCAAAACAATAAACTCCATTAATACCAAGTTCTGAACCAATTTCTTGAACTTGTCCGTTTTCTTCCGGTTCAACTAAATATAAATTACTAAAATAATCAATACATCCAACAACTAAATATCCTTCATATTCATAGATACTATTGGGTTGGAATAATCCGCAGATATAAGTCAATCCTGTAATCTCACCGTTTTCATATTCGGCTCTATAAACTGCATCGCTATAACTTCCTCCACCACTTGCGATATAAACTTCATCGTTGTAAGGATAATTTCGAACATATATGTCTGTTATTAAAGATGGAGTTGTAAATGAAGTATAATTTCCATTATTTTCAAGGTAGATTTCATTATCGGCAGCGATAAAAAGAGAACCATCTCCATTTTCTTCAACATCATTAACATTTTTAGAATTGAAAAAATCTATCGCTGTCCATTCATCTCCATTAGTAGAATGTAGAAGTCCACCATACATATTCCAGTCACCATAACCGAAATAAAAACCGGAAGATAGCTTTTTTACGAAATGAGGGAAAAAGTACCAACCTATCAATTCAAATTCTTGTGTTGTCACGTCAAATTCATATAATCCATCACTATTACTTCCGCAACCAAATGCACAAAATATTCGATTGTTCAGGTTATCCGGAACAATTGAGACAGCCCCAAGATTAGAAGCAACATTGAAAATGTTTAAAGAGTCCTGATTTGTAAAATAAGCTAATCCACCACCAGTACCTGGTAGTGCAAATAATAATCCGTATTCGGAAATTCCGCTTATTGTAGAATATTTCATATCTGCAACAGGTCTGTCGATCATAAGGTACAGTTGATCCCAATCCCTCGTTTCAGAAAAAAGTACTGAATAGAATAGACAAAAGAATAAAATAACAATAGAAAATGTATTTTTCATCAAAACCTCCTTATTTACATTAGTGACAAATATCCCCTAATATTTTGGTTTCCAAGCTTCAGCTTGGAAACCTTCTCATCACGTTGATTATTTGTATCCAAGCTGGGGCTCGGATACAAGAGCAAAATGTCACTATTTTAATAAAATCATTTTGTTCGCTTCACTTAAAAAATTATCTGCTTTTAACCTATACAGATAAACTCCTGATGAAACAGGTTGGTTGTTTTCATCGGTTCCGTTCCAAATAATTGAGGATTGTCCTTCGACTTCGCTCAGGATGACAGTAAGTGTTTTGATTTTCTGTCCTTTGAGATTATAAATTTCAATTCGTGTTTCTTCGTGTAAATTCGCCTGCCAAGCCGAAGCATTGTGAAGGCTGGTGGTTTCAAAATAAATCGTTGTTTCAGGATTGAAGGGATTTGGGTAATTTGACAATTTGAAATTTGAAAATGGTAATTCGTAATTATCCTCGGTTCCAACAACAACATTCTGATTTTCATAAGCACCCATATCGATTCTATTACCAAAAATTCTGGGATTTCCAGCCAGGTCAAATTCCGGCAAATTCAAACCGGTTGTATCCGGTGTTCCAGTATTAACACATGGAGAATCATCTAATAAAGAATAAGGATATTCTCCAATTCCCAAAAATAATGGGTCTGAATCAATATTGCCTTCTAACCAGTAAACTGTGCCGTTATTGTTTGTTACAATTCCTGTTTCTCCACCTTGAATGTCTGAATGGGATATTGTGACTGTATTTGGATCCCATATTTCATGAAAAAAAATCTCTTCTGGTGAGTCATTCCAAAGAATAGAACTTATTAAAACAGGATTAGAGTTACCATAACAGTAAATTCCACCTCCTTGTGTACTTGCAGAATTACCTGTTATTGTAACATTCACTAAACATGGATTGGAATAACCTGTACAGTAAAGCCCCCCACCATCATTATCAGAAGAATTATCTTTTAAAATAACATTTTTCAAATTCGGATTCGAACTATTACAGTAAATCCCTCCACCATTATAACCAGCATGATTACCTGATATTGTAACATTTACAAAACTTGTATTGGAACCAAAACAGAAATTCCCTCCACCACTACTTAAAGCAGAATTATTAGATATAGTGACATTTATTAAACTTGGATTTGACCATATACAGTCAATCCCACCTCCATGAAAATCAGCAGAATTATTTGTTATTATAACATTTTCTAAACACGGGCTTGAATTTTGACAATAAATCCCACCACCAGCTTCAGCGTAATTATTTTGCATGGTAACGTTTTTCAAACTGGGATTCGAATTATAGCAAAAAATCCCACCACCATGAAAGTCATGATTTTGTCCTGTAGCCCGTCCATACTGAATAGTGCAATAGGAAAGATGACTGCTGTCCGGTGCGTCAATAAAACGTAAACCATGCCATCCTTCAGTTGTATCTGCAGCATAGAAAAGTATGGAATCAACATCTGTTCCAATTGCTTCCAGATAACCATTGATAATGAATTTGTAATGTCCATTGAAAATCACATCCACACAGGATTCGATATAGAGAGTTTCTTCTGCTGGGATAGTAATTTCTCCAACCACATAAACAGTATCTGCACTCCAAACTCCGCTAACATCACCGGAAACATAAATAATGTTTTCTTGCTTCTTCAAAATAACACCATTGTTGCCAGCTACAAAACCCAAACTTTCGTTTAAAAAAGCTACTGAATTTAATTGAGAAAAAACACCTGAATCTTCAGCTTCCCAAACAGTTCCGCCATCTGTAGTATGAAGGATCGTTCCGTTGTTTCCTACCACATAGCCATCGGTTTCAGTGGAGAAGTCTATACCATAAAATGAAGTTGGGAAGTGTTGCGTTGTCCAGTTACTAAGATTTGAAGTAGATGAAATACAGCCAAAGCCATCCCATCTTCTGCCTGCTGTAATGCCATTGAATCCATCAAAGAAGTGTCCATCAAAAAGCTTGCCTTCATAACTTACAGCACCCAGTACAAAATAGAAATTGTAAAAACTGAAACTTGCACCGGAATTCGTGGTCTTTCCCACAAATGGTTGGAAAATGGAGTTTGAACCAAAGACATATCCGACAGAACTATCCACCATTTGAGCACCTTGCCAGCCACCACCCATATAACCTGTCTGAGTAATAGTCCAGGTAGCTCCCGCATCATCTGTTTTGAGGATTGTCTGATCGGTGCCTCCGGCAATTCCATTTCCGCTGATATCGATATCAACAGAAAAAAAATTTCCATACACCCCAACAGTAATGGGCATCCAGTTTTCTCCACCATCGGTGGAGCGTAAAATGGTTTGTCCATCACCAACCACAACAGCTATGTCTGCATTTACGAAAGAGACTCCATTGAGATTGTTATAAGTTCCGGAAGTTACATTGTCCCAGGTTTCTCCTCCGTTTGTGGTTCTTAAGATTGTACCGCTTTCCCCAACAACCAAACCAATATTGGCATCGAAGAAATCAACAGAATTCAGGTTTTGGACTGTTCCCGAATCTAACAATATCCAGTCGGTTTGGCAGGTTAAAATCACAGGTAATAAAACGAGTAAAAAAAATAAAATTTTGTTCTTCATAAGATCCCTCCACAACAATAATGTTCTCTTACAGGTTGAATTGAACTAATCATTCTTAAAAAGAATTTCTGTATTTGATGTCAAATAAATTATATCAAGTTAAGAAAGTTAATGATGAAGAAGAGTAAAAAAAAGCCATCGAAGACATCGATGGCTTTTTACTTCGATCAGCTCAAAGAGCTG
>Ga0208902_1001245_pt1 | contig 12416 bp, 13 predicted proteins | sample AntAceMetag02UKH_FD_184767 | JGI IMG/M metagenome (GOLD analysis project Ga0208902, IMG submission 184767) | Saline lake microbial communities from Ace Lake, Antarctica - Antarctic Ace Lake Metagenome 02UKH (SPAdes) (version 2) | ecosystem: Environmental > Aquatic > Non-marine Saline and...
TTATTCCTATCAGCTTTAACGGGATTGGGGTCAGGGAAGGGGCATTTATCTATTTCTTTGGCCTCAAAGGGGTAGGGGCAGAACCTGCATTAGGCCTCGGGCTTCTCTTCCTCTCCGTGCAGGTGGCTCTGAGTCTCCTTGGAGGCGTGGCCTATGCTGCCGGTCTTCACCGGCGGTCGATAACTGATAAAGGGGCAGAAGTGCCTAAAGTTTGAAGTGCCTAAAGTTGTAGGCGGGATTAGGGTAACTTCTCAATAAATTCGGGTGAATCAACTGGATTCCCGCTTTCGCGGGAATGACAAAATGAGCTAAGTACCCGTCATTCCCACGATTCAATAACGTCATTCCCGCGAAAGCGGGAATCCAGAAATGTGGTATACCAAACCACTTACCCGAACTTATTGAGAAATTACGGATTAGGCACTTAAATTCACTTTAGTATTCAAGAAAATGACTTTATACAGATATATCATAAACGAAATATGGCCCACTTTTTTGGCGAGCCTGTTCGTTTTTATCTTCATTATGGTGGCGGCGAGAATGCTTTCTATTACCGAATTAATCGTAACACGGGGAGTGCGTGTTACACAGGTAATAGGGATGGTCGTCTACCTATTACCCGACATCCTGATATTTGCCCTCCCGGCAGTGACCCTCATGTCCGTGGTGGTAGCCTTTTTACGTCTCTCCGTTGATAGCGAGATTATTGCCCTGAAGTCATCGGGAATCAGCCTTTATCAGATGCTGCCACCTGTGGTAGGGTTTTCTCTCCTGGTTTTTTTTATTGGACTCACCATAAGTATTTTTGTTGCGCCGTGGGGTAACAGGGCCTTTAAGGATCTCATCTTCAAGATCGCAGAGTCAAAGGCTGACATAGGAATCAAGGAGCGAGTTTTCTGTGAACCATTTGACAATCTGGTCTTGTATGTGAACAATTTTTCCAGGCGGGAAAGGGTGTTAAAAGACGTCTTTGTGGTAGACAGGCGGGATAAGGATGTTACAAATACCATTGTGGCTGAGGAAGGCCGGATCATGATGCGGCCCGATGAAAGAATTATTACCATCTATTTTGTTAAGGGCACAATATTTGTGGTTGATAAAAATCTGAGCGCTGCTCGAACTATCAAATTCAATACATATGGGTTAAACATTGGCCTCAAAGATGTAATGGCTAACCTTGCTTCAAGGCGAAAGGCGCCTCATGAGTTGTCAATGGAGAGCCTGATCGAGCAGCTAAAAATGGTTCCAAAAGGGGATATGAGATACAACAGGATGATGAGGGAACTTCTCGAAAAGGGCTCAATACCCTTAGCAGTACTCTTTATGGGAATAATAGGAGTCGCTCTTGGCGCGCAAATACGGGCCCGGGGACGTTCGGCCGGGATTGGAGTCAGCCTTGCAGTTTTTTCAGCCTATTATATTTGCCTCATGGTCATGAGGAGTATCTGTTCAAGTGGGGGCATGTCCCCGGTAATCGGCGTGTGGATTCCGGATGTTTTCTTGATTATTACTATGATATATTTCCTGCGCCGTGCGTCAAATGAACGGCCTTTCAATTTTTTGGCCTCCAGCTCGTAGTGTTATGCGGAAAAAATTAAAATGGCGTACTCGTGGAACGGTTAAGGTTTTCGGTGAACAATGAACTCTGAACCTGTGAACGCTTATATTTATCTTGCCATTTTCGGATTGGGCTGTGCTTTGTCACTTATACTGACCCCCTTGGCGCGAAGACTCGCAATAAGATCAGGGCAGGTGGCTGTGCCGAAGGATAATAGATGGCACCGCAAAGAGACTGCCCTTTTTGGTGGTGTCAGCATTTTTTGCGCAATGGTAACGGCCTGGTTTCTCGCCGCCTGCTTAACGGACTGGTCCCATTTTGGCAAACCCTATTTTGCAATGATCCTCTGCTCGGGAGGAATATTTGTCTTGGGTCTAATAGATGATATTTTCAATATGGACCCTCAACACAAGTTGGCTGGCCAGGTCATCATCACCGCCATCTTAGTATTTTTTGGTTTCCGTCTTGGTTGGACCGATTCCGAAACGCTCAACCTGTTCCTGTCCATTCTCTGGATCGTTGGCATCACTAATGCTTTTAATCTCTTAGACAACATGGACGGTCTTGCGTCCGGCATCGCCCTTATTGCAGGAGCCTTCCTGTTCCTTTACCTTTATTTAGACCCGAATCCGAGCCACATTTCCGCGCCTCTCCTCTTGACACTCTCCGCCTATCTTGGGGCTATTTCAGGCTTCCTGGTCTACAATTTCAATCCAGCCTCCATCTTTATGGGTGATGCTGGAAGTCTTTTTGTCGGCTTTGTCTTAGCCTGTTTGACCATAACCGGGGCCCCTTCACAGACGAGCGGCCAGGGCTTTCTCCACCTTGTTTCCGTGATTGCAATCCCCATTCTCATCCTCTTTATTCCCATCTTGGATACGGGTTTTGTCAGCGTGATGCGCAAGCTGTTTCGGCGGCCCATCTCTCAGGGCGGACGAGATCACTCTTCCCACCGTTTGGTTGCGATCGGTTTGTCCGAAAGGAAAGCGGTCCTGGTGTTATACCTCTTCTCCGTGGTATCAGGCATCATGGCTCTCGCCTTCAACCGGTTGTCAATTGGAGCCAGCTTAGTGCTCATTGTCATCTATCTCCTCTTTATAGTCTTTTTCTGGATCTATCTTGCGAGGGTCAAGGTCTATTCAGAGAAATCGATTATTGCGGGTGAAGTTTCAGGGTTAATTACTCCTATCCTGATTGATATCACTTTTAGAAGAAGGCTGTTTGAGGTCCTCTTAGATCTCGTTTTGATCACAATAGCCTACTATACAGCCTACCTCTTGCGTTTCGAGGGTTTTCTTGGGCCTAATTTCGCGTTTTTCCTGAATTCCCTGCCGATCGTTATTGCATGTCAGATCCTCTTCTTCTATGTATTCGGCGTCTATCGGGGTGTCTGGGAAAATACGAGTATCAGGGATCTTATTTCTTATGGAAAGGCGATTACGGCCGGCACCATTGCACCTATCCTTATCTTTCTTTTCTTATATCGTTTTTATAGTTTTTCCCGGGCCGTTTTTGTAATCTACTGGGGCCTCATGCTGATATTGGTATCCCTTTCGAGACTCTCTTTTCGCCTCTTGGAGGAAGGGATCAGAGGAACACCTGAGGGGAAGCGTGTCCTTGTTTACGGTGCAGGTTTAGGGGGACAGATGGTCCTCAGGGAGATTGAGACAAACAGGGATCTTGATATGGCCGTAGTCGGTTTTATGGACGACAATACAAGAATCCAACGGAGCAAGATCCGTGGCTACCCGGTGTTCGGAGGGCTGAAAGACCTGGAAAGGATGGTTAGCGACCATGATATCAAAGAAATCATTATTTCCTTCAAGGAAAACAGATCCGAAAAAAAGAGAGAAATAAAGCGTTTGTGCGAAGTGATGGGCGCGGAAGTGGATATAAAGGAGATGAGGCTTACCATAAAGTAAAGTGAGCTAAAGTGCCTAAAGTTTGGAGTGCCTAAAGTTAAGGAACTTCGTGATTTTTTAAGAGGGCTGGCTTCATCAAGGCCTCTAAAATAAACCAGGTCAGAAAACACACGCAATAGAAAGTCAAGAACTTCGACCGGTTTGTCAGCCTCGATTTACACAGGCAGGTTGCCCAACAAACACCTTGTTCTATAACCGTCTATTTTAAAATGTCAAACACCACCTCTAACTTTAGTCACTTTAGCTCACTTTAGATCACTTTAGTCACTTGTCTCTTTCTTGCCAATTCCCGTTTATCGGCCACCTCATCCGATTCATCGACAATCTCCCTTCCTAAGATCTCTTCCAAGATATCCTCTAAGGAGATGATACCGGACAGCCCGCCGTACTCGTCTATGACAGCAAAAAGATGCTGTCTCAATTCTAAGAATTCCGATAACACCTCATTTAACTTGGCTGTTTCGGCGACAAAATGCACTGGCTGCATCAGTTCTGCTAACCTCTTATCTTCATTCCCCTCCGAAAGTGCAATCAAGATCTCCCTTGTGTGGACGACACCCACCACGTCCTCTATCCCCTGGTTATACACAGGTATCCGGCTGTGTTCCCATCCACCGGCCGCCGTAATCGTTTCTTGTAGTGTAAGATGCTCGCTAAGCGAAAAGACAACGGTCCTGGGCGTCATTACATCCTTTGCCATTTTCTCCTGGAGAGTCAAGATCCTTTCAATGGTCTGCTCCTGGTAAAACAGGATGCCCCCGGTCCGACGACTTAAACGCGCCATGACTTGGATCTCTTCGGCTGTTATGGCTTCTTCGTGTTTACCCTGGCTTATCAGACGCGTCACCAATCCGCTTAACCATATGGCAGGCGTCATCACCCAGACAAGCCCTCTCAGGGGATATGCTACCACGGCAACTAAAGACCTCCCGTAGACAACCCCTGCTGTTTTGGGAATAATTTCCGAAAACAGCAAGATGGCCAAGGTGAACAGGGCGGAAAAATATCCAAGCCATTGATGCCCGAAAACAGCGGCGGCGGCAACCCCGGCAAAGGCAGCTCCAGCTGTATTGGCGATGGTATTGAGGGATAAAATAGCAGATATCGGTCGCTCAACATGGCGACGCAAATTTTTCAATATTCTGCCTCCAGGTTTTCCGGCCTGGACCATGGCCTCAATGTGTCTCAGGGGTACTGAATAGAGCACTGCCTCGAAGAGAGAACATACAGCCGAAATTGAAACGGCGAGGCTCACGGCAAGTATTAATTCTGTCATATATCATTTCACCTCAAGATAGGTTGTCAAAATCGTTCAGCCCCTCAGGGCTATTAATATTAAGAAAGGACCTCAGGTCAGGATCAAATATCTTTACCTCCTCTTCATCAACATACCGGACCGAAACTTCGTTAAAAAATCGGAATATTTGGTATGTCTTTGAATTGATAAGACCTTCGATCTTGCTCTGGCACGCCTTGCCATACAGCGCATGAAGGGCCTCCATGTTTCCCGATATTCTCGGCACAACCACATCAAAATCAGCCTTGATTTCAACAATATGCCGGATCAGTCCCTGGCTGAGAAACGGCATGTCACAGGCGACAAAAAAGCCACTGTCCGGGATCACTCGTAACCCGGTAATAATGCCCCCTAAGGGACCAAGCCCTTTAATGATATCCTGGTACATGGGAAGTTCGAGATAGGAATATTCATCCGGGGTGTTTGTGATGATGATTACACGACGAAAGATAGGGCGCATTACATCGAGAACTCTTTCAATCAAAGGGATGCCATGAAGCTTAACTAAGGCCTTGTTTTCCCCGTAACGAGTGCTCCTGCCGCCCGCCAAGACAACGCCTGAAACGTCTTTTATCTTCTCCATAAGCCCATATTTGTAACCGTTTCAAAATCCTTTTATGCGGCGGACATGTGTATATATGCGATTGGTATCTCTCGCCATATCTATTAAGGTAATGTTGTAAAACCTGGCCGCTTCCACTGCCCTTGAAGTAGGCCGGGACATGGCAACAAAGACGGGAAACCCAGCCCTTGCCGTCTTAAGGATCATTTCCAGACTGGCACGGCCGCTCGAAACCAGCACCTTGTCTTCTGAGGAAATGCCTCTAATAAGCGTAGAGCCTATTACCTTGTCTAACGCGTTGTGACGCCCCATGTCTTCACAATGAAGGATCTGTTCCCCCTTGGAGTCAAAGAGGACCGCTGCGTGGGCGCCCCCTGTCCTTGTGTAGAGGGGTTGGAACTCTTCCAGTCTGTTCGAAAGCCCCTCTAACATATCCATCGCAAACCGGTGGGTACTCTTTACTCGCTTCAGTCCGGTCTTCATTTGATTGTAACTTTCAGTCCCGCAAATCCCGCAACTCGAATATGAGACTCTTTTCCCGCTTGTCGCTGAGGGAAGTGGTCCCTTGGAGACGATTTCTATACGGGCTTCAATGGCCTTTTCTCCATCCTTTTCCCGGACATCAGAAACTTTGCAGTCCTTTATCTCTTTAAAATCCTTTATCAGGCCTTCAGTAAAAACAAAGCCACATACCAGTTCTCTGATATCTTCGGGCGTAAACATTATAAGGGTATGTTTTTGACCATTGACTATGATCTGAAGGGGAGCTTCCACCGTAAGGTCGGTTTTTTTCCGGGAGATTTTGTCCCCATCCATGGTAAAAGAGCGGAAAGTCTGATATGTATTATGGTAGTCGTTCATAGGTTCTCCCGTACTTTGTGCGGAGATCTTCGACAAGGTTGATGCTTTAGTAAAAACTGAGTAACTGGCAAAAAAACTTCACACATTTCATTGACATCAGGCTACAAAATGATATGGTTGTCAAAAATTTCAGGTTAGGCCCTTTAATTTAGGGATTGCGGGTTAGATTAAAAAACTCCCTTCAATTCCTCCAACAGCATCTCCGATTTATCCGGGTTAGGTTTTCCATACCGAGAAAGGAGCATTTTGAGTCGAAACGATTTAATTCAATTAGAAGGGGTGGTCGCCAAGGTCCTCGGCGGCGGCACCATGGAAATCCAGTGTGACAATGATCTCACTATAAGGGGTGTGCTTTCCGGCAGGATGAAAAAGCACCGGATCAAGGTTATGGTTGGTGACCGGGTTCAGGTCAGCGTTTCCCCCTACGATACGACACATGGATTAATAACCTACCGTTTTTGAGATCCTGTGACCCTCTGTTAATCCCTTTCGCAGATCTCTACTAAGACACCGTTGGTTTCTTTTGGATGGATGAAGGCTATCCTTGCGCCCCCGGCCCCTTTTCTAGGCGCGTGGTCGATAAGTCGAACCCCTCTCTCTTTCAGTTCCTCAAGGGCCTTATCTATATCCTCAACGCGAAAGGCAATGTGCTGCACCCCCTCTCCCCGCGCACTTATATATTTTGCAATCGGTCCATCCGGTTCGGTGGACTCTAACAATTCCACTTCGCTGTCTGTGATTGGAATAAATGCAACATTCACCTTCTGATCGGCCACGTTTTCGACATCTTCGATCTTAAGCCCCAGGATGTCCGTATAGAATTTCCCGGCCTGCTCAATCCCCTTAACAGCAATACCTATATGGTCAATATGCTTTACCTTCATAATTTCCTCTCTTTCCTCATTCCTAATTGAGACCTTTGAAAAACGAGTTTCATGGCCCACTGTTAAAAGCCCTTGCCTTTAGGGGCCTGGATGATTATCATATCCCGATTCTTTACCAAAAGAAAATATAAATTATATCATAACTTCCGTCTCAAATTCAAGGTCTTATCCATGAAAAACAATCCTTTCAATTTCGCACCGCCGGTCGCTCCGAGGCCTGTGAAGCCCCGGGAGGATTTTGGAGAATTAGAAGCCACCGAACTTTACTGCTCTGAATGCGGCTGTGCTGTGCCGATCAACAAGTTCCTTCTCCTGGTCCTTCCAGATGGAGACAGGTATGAGTACCGGTGTAGACAGTGCGGCGCTAAAGTGGGGGAAAAGATCGATCACTCCGGGCAGTATTATGGTATCCTGAAAGGCTGATACCCATGTAAAAAGTCTCCAAGGCCGTCACTCCCGCGAAAGCGGGAGTCCAGTCCCGCCGCCGCGGGATAATTTCCCTGGATTCCCGCTCCCCGATCGGAGTCGAGGTCAAGCTTCGCGGGAATAACAAGAACAGGTGAGTGACTTTTTACGAATTCATCAAATAAGGAGAGTCATGAAAACAAGAGTAACCGTTTTGTCATTTATACTCACTATTTCGTTCATCCTAATTTTTGTCGGGGTTTCTTCACACGCGGCCGAGTCTCCCAAGAAGATAGCGATCCTCCCGTTTACCATGAACGCTGACCGCGATCTTAGCTTTTTGCGGAAAGGCATAATAGATATGCTCAGCTCGAGATTGGCCTGGAAAGAGAAGGTGGAGGTAATAGAGGAAGAGGCGGTTAAAAAAGAGGCAGCCAAAGTTCCAGGTCCGCTGAACAAAAAAAAGGCCCTTATGATAGGCAAGGCATTAGGGGCTGACTACGTGATCCTGGGAAGCCTCACTGTCTTTGGAGATAGTGTAAGCATTGATGCAAAAATATTAGATGTAGCCAAATCAGATGAATTAGTCACCGCCTTTGACCAGTCAAAAGGGATGGACGGGGTGATTCCTACAGTCAACCAGTTCGCCGAAGACATCAACGCCAAGATCATGGGAAAAGAGATCTACAGACCGGGCCGTGTCTATGAAAGAGAGGAAAAGGAAGGCGGTGCTCTTATTGCCGTGGGGGAAAAGGCAGGGGGCTCAGGACAGAAACCGTCATTTGTTCAGCGCTTTAAATTAGAGATCAGGGGTCTCGATGTGGGGGATTTGGATGGGGACGGGAAGAATGAAGTGGTTATTATCGACAGAGATACGGTCTATGTTTACAAATGGCGTAAGAACAGGCTTTTCCAGTTCAAGGCAATTAAAGAAACCTGGGCATCGAATTATATCTATGTGAGCGTTGCTGATTTAGATGGCAATGGCCGTGCCGAAATATATGTGAGCAACCTGAGCACAACTGTGTCTTCCCTGATTTTAGAATGGGATGGCGGTAAGTTCAAGGAGATATCAAGGGGAGAGATCTGGCTTTTCCGGGTTGTTGACCTGCCTGGAAAGGGGAAGACCCTTGTTGGACAGAAGAGAGAGGTCGACGGGACTTACAGAGGAAATGTCCAGATCTTAACCCGCAAGGGAAACGGGTTTGTTTCCACCGGTCCGTTGGATCTCCCACGATACGGGAACGTGTTCAATTTCGTGCAGAACGACCTGGTAGGAAAGGGGGGAACATACACCACTATGTTAGGTCCTTACGAACACCTTCTTGTGTATGACCAGAAGGGGGAGCGGCTCTGGAAAAGCGACGACTATTTTGGCGGGAGCCTGACCTTCATGGTGGATATGACTACGGAAATTAACCGCATGATTGATACGGGCGTGCGTGTCTTTATTCCGTCGCCCATCTTCCTGGTTGATATGAATGAGGATGGAAAACAGGAGATAGTCGTCTGTCAGAACAAATCAAAAGTTGCTCGGATTTTCGGGGATTTACGCTGGTTTGGAAGCGGTAAGGTCCTATTCATGGATTGGGACGGCACAAGCCTCACAACCCAGTGGACCTCCCAAAAATTGTCAGGCACCGTGGTTGGTTATCAGATAGCTGACCTGGATAATGACGGTCTTAAGGAATTGGTAATTGGGTCTGTTACCAGTGAGAGCTATTTTGTGGGCTTTCCCAAAAGCAGACTTGTGGTGTATGATCTTAATCTAAAGGTTTCAGATAAATAGTGTCGATCCATAAATGGCTATTTTCCGCAATCTCAGCGTCAGACTCAAATTTTAATCCTCGAAATACTCCAATGTATTCCTGTGGTTAAAATCTTCGTCTTCCTTGATCTTGCAAAAACTATCTCATTTCTGGATGGACACTAATAGCGCCTGATCGAAAACTCCGAAATACGATTTGAGTGTAACCTGCCCTCGTTATCTCTTTTTGGTCTTTTTTATTTCCTTTTCAATGATGGACCCGATTGCCCGCAGGTCTCGATTGCTTATACGCCTTCCATTTACAAAAACCGCGGGGATACCTCTCACGCCTATATTGCTCCCCTCCTGATAATCCGTCTGGACCTTTGCCACTATTTCAAGGTTTTTGCGGTCTTCTTGAAATTGAGTCTCATTCAGGCCTAATTTGCGGGCGATTTCACTGAATTTCTTATCGCTGAGCTGTCTGTAATTCTTAAACAACTCATCGTGAAATTCCCAGAATTTCCCCTGGCGCCCGGCTGAAAGGGCTGCGGTAGCGGCCTTGGCAGCAAACTTGTGGTTTTTTAAGGGATAATTCTTGAAAACGATTTTTACCGATCCGGAATATTTCTTGAGCAACTGCTCAAGTTTGGGCTCAAGCCTCACACAGTAGGGTCACTGGAAATCACTAAAGACCGCTATGACCACCGGGGCATCCTGGCGACCCTTGTATGGCGAGCCAGAGACGTTGATGTCTACGATAAAGTCTATGGTGAGGACCTGAACCGTCCTGTCTTTCGTGCTGGTTAAAAAGAGCCGCTTTCCCCCCGGTCCAATCTTCATCTGATCAACGGGATACCCCACGTCGATCTTATCCTCTAACTTCCCATCTTGAGAATATACAAAGATGCCGCTGCTTGTAAGTACAAAAATATGTTTTCCATCGGGGGAAACTGCAACATCAAGTGGTGATTGATCCATCTGCAAGGTATGCTCAAGATCCCATTCCACACTGGCAAAGGAACCTGCTGCAGCTCCCACTATTATTAATAAGACAAACAATAATCCAATACTCTTTGATTTCATTTCATGCTCCTTTGTAAAGGCCTCGTTAGGTGGCCAAGTCCCGCATGAGGCAGGATTGATCCGATCTCTAATCGCCAATCCGTGCGGACACGCTAATCCTTATTTCCGGCTGATCTTTATTGTCTGTCTTGAGCCTGATCATATCGTTATAACTGCCTTTTTCCTTTTTCAAGTTTTCCACTTTCAGAACATAGATCTTTTTTCCTGATTCTTCCACTTCCTTGAGGTCGCATTTGATGTTTTTCCCGTCGCGCGGTTTCACCTCGGTGATTGAAAAGGGGTATTTATCCTTAGGAACAATTGTTACTGAAGCCTTTATCGTCTCCCCTGCATATCCCCTCAACATAACGGTCCCTGGCGGTTTAATTACCGCAATCTGCCGGGCTTTGATATTGCCGTATACCGGGATAGTCAGTTCTTTTCGGATACTGCTCGTGGTAAGGAGCTTAATTGTATCACGGTATCTACCTTTCATTTTCCTTCTGTTTTCCACGGTCAGGACATAGGACTTTCCATCAGTTTCTTTGGATTCAGTCAGGGTCACACGTATGTCTTTCCCTCTGTCTGCTTTGGCCTCTACGATGTCAAATAAGCCCTTAGTCGCAGGAGTTATTTTCACAGAAACCTTTATTTCTGTTCCGGCTTCACCGTTCAAGGACACCCTGGATGGGGAAATGATTGCAAATTTCCTGACGTTGCCCTTGACACTAAGGTCTGAAACAGGGTGTTGCTTGTCGTTCGTAGATACCTTTATGGTCTTTTTAAGGGTCCTTCCACCATAACCTCTTGTGCGTAACTTGACGGATATTTTTCCCTCTCCACCTGGGGGGATTTGCCTCGTAAAGGAGGCTATTATGCACCCTCACCCACCCGAGACTTTTTGGACATCAAGGGTGGCTGTGCCCTTGTTTTGAACCACGAAGTCGTGCACAACATCTATGCCCTCAAACACGGCCTCAAATTCATACCCGGGGTCAGGGAAAACCACTGAAGGTGAATCTTTTACTTTATCCTGTGCTCCAGAAACCATAACCATCAAACAGAAAACAAAAAACAAGCAACACAGACCTGTAAAACCACTTTTTTTCATTATAAGACCTCGCCTAAAGCGTTAATGGTGACATTCGAATATTCCGCAGATTCCTGGTACGATTTTCCGAACCTACCCCGGTTAAATCGTCCCATCTGACCAGCCATTCATCCCTTCAATCTTTACCCCGTGAAATTCATGGTAATGAAAGCGAAGCGCATTTCACCGGGGCCGCAATCCCTAAATACTCCTTTATCCATACTCCAGGCAACAAAAAAGTGTCGCGTTGCTCTCCCTGATGTTTGGGCTGGATCAGACTTAAGACAAAACCCCCGGGGAAGTCAAGAGAGTTGAAGGCCAGGTGAAAATGAGATTTTTTGGGGCTGCAGAATACGACTTGACATCTGCACCGTGGACTGCTATCTAAAGCAAAAATACAGGCACGTAGCTCAGGGGGAGAGCACTACCCTGACACGGTAGGGGTCCAGGGTTCAAATCCCTGCGTGCCTACCAGATGATTTCAATAAGTGAGGGCCGGTTGGAAATTACCGGCCCTTTCTATTTTCGGACATATCTTGATACCCGGGGATTTTGATTCCGACCCCCTCTCTTGACTAACGGTCCCCGATCATTATCTTTTAAGGCTGATTTGAAGGAGGTAATGCTGATGGGGAACTGGTTTAAGACAACCCTTTTGTTGGGCGCAATGACGGCCCTAATTGTCTGGATTGGAGATCTTTTCGGGGGACGGCAGGGCATGATCATGGCCTTCGTTCTGGCCATGGGCATGAATTTTTTCAGCTACTGGTATTCCGACAAGATCGTTCTCAAGATGTACCGTGCCAAAGAGGTCGGTCCAAACGATTTTCCGGGGTTGTATAACGCGGTTAGCCAACTGGCCCACAGCGCAGCTTTGCCAATACCTCGCATCTATATCATCCCTGAGGAGTCCCCTAATGCCTTTGCAACGGGGAGAAACCCGGAGCATGCCGTAATCGCAGTTACCGAGGGGCTGCTCAAATCGATGAATGACGAAGAGGCCACCGGTGTCCTTGCCCATGAGA
>Ga0208902_1001255_pt1 | contig 12372 bp, 7 predicted proteins | sample AntAceMetag02UKH_FD_184767 | JGI IMG/M metagenome (GOLD analysis project Ga0208902, IMG submission 184767) | Saline lake microbial communities from Ace Lake, Antarctica - Antarctic Ace Lake Metagenome 02UKH (SPAdes) (version 2) | ecosystem: Environmental > Aquatic > Non-marine Saline and Alkaline...
CTTATTTCATCTGCTAGGGGGTTTACAACCTGTCTACAGGATACCCCGGAGATAAAAACACCATTACTATCCACACCACCAATCTTCGCACCATTAACCGTTGACCATTTCGTCGAATCATAAGTCCCATCATCTCCTAAATATTCTTGTACTTGTATTTCGTCTTCATCTATGTATGTTCTCCTGTCGGCTGCGGCCGGAGCCAAATAAGTTGACCCGCCAGCGGCAGACTTAAATCCTATTGTTACAGCACCAGGGAAGTTCGCCATTACAGGTTCTATTCTTTCTTCGGTGTTATCGGCCGTAATAATCCATGCCGACCCTGACCATCTATATAAATCACCCTCTAAATATGTACTTACAGCTCCGGTACAGTACCATAAATCACCAGTAGTTTCGGCCGTAGGAACTGTCGCTTGATAGAAGGTTATAACCTTAGACTCTGCCGTAGTTTGAGCGTCTACCGCTTTTCCATCTGCTATAGCCGCATTCGCAATTGCCGTAGAGATATCATCGTCTTGAAGTTCCACAAAGGTTGTTCCATTATGCCGGTAAAGTTTATTCCCATCATCTGTATCTACCCAAAGGTCTCCAACAGTTCCGGTTCCGGGCATTGTGGTTTGAGCGAAGGTTACTATTTTATCATCTGCTGTTGCTTGTGCGAAATCAGCTGCGGCTTGAGCTGTTGCGGCATCAGTTACAGCTCCATCGGCTGTTCCTTGTGCAGTAAGAGCATCTGCAAGAGCTTGGTCTGCCGCCTCTTGTGCTGTACCTATATCGGTTTCAATTAGAGGGATCGCATTAGATATGTTTATAGCTACAACCCATGCACTTCCATCATAGGTTTCCCATCTCTGTTCATCGGCCTCAATTACTATTCTCTTATCATTAAGAACAGGGGTATACGGGGTTCCCGCTCCTGAATATCCAACAATAAGGAAGGTGGCTACTGTATAGTTCATATACCGGCCAACTTCATTTACATATAAGCTTCCAAGGTTTCGGGCTTGAATAGAGTTGTGATAAAGCCCTATGTAATTGTCTTTAACTATAGGCTCTTGATTATCAATATAGATAGTTCCATTTAGGTCTATATAAACATAATACTGGAATGAGTTTACCTTCGGGATTCTCCATTCACATGCTGCTACTGCTATAGACTTGTTTAGCAGGACTTTTCGGCCGACAACATCAGCCGCACCTGGAGCTATATAAGGTTGTTCATCTTCAAACACTAAAGAGAACCCTGCTAAATGCCCTGGGGAGTAATTACTTACCTTTTCTAACTGATCTATAAAAGGATCAGTGGTCTTTGCATTTCTAATGTACTCAGCGGAGGGCATCCATTAACATCCTTATTGTGTCGTTTGTATTTTCTCTACTATCTTTACTTCTTTGTTCACCGCCAGGAGTTAACTTGTTGGCAGCGTCTTTCCGCCTTCGGGCTTCATAATAAGTATTCCGGTCTTTCTGCATCTTCTCATCTTCCATATTCACCGGATACTGTTTAATCCCTGTCCAGAAACTTAACACCTGCAAACCTTGTTCAAGCTTATCATACTTATCTTCTATTCCTGTCATCTCTTCTAGTGTGGCCTCAACCCCAGGAATTGCTGCTGAAGCTGAATAGATAAGATAATCTAACTGTCTAAGAAAGGGTGCTGCGTTCTCTATTAACTGAACCATCTGGGCATCCATCTGAAGGCTCTTGTCATCCATCTTAAGTTCAAGCCCTTCTTCAGCTCCACCGAGCCTTAACAGCCCATCAAGAAACCCTGTCATCTTCGGGTTTCCTAACACTAACTGTAATGTATACGGAGCATCTTCAAAGTCTTCAAGGTCTTTCTTCTTAAAGAAATCGTACCCTTGTCCGGTCATTTTAGAGGCTATCTGTTTAATTACTGGATGTGCTGAGTTTACAAGTTCATCTTTCAGCCCACCGGCAGCCCATCTCGGCAGTATCTTCCCTTCTTCTCGCTTAAAGAGGGTAGGTAATTGTTTGCCTTCTTCCCATTCTAAAGGTATTTTATTCAGGTCGGCAAAAGGCATATCCATTCTCTGCATTAAGGTTTCGCCACCTTCGGTCTTTCCGGAAGGCAGGAAGTTGCCACCCATTATCCATTCAGGTAATAGGTCTTCATCAAAGGAAGGATCTTCTATATCCATAAACTCCATAGCTTTCGGGAACATTGAGTATATGTCCGGATGATAGATGATAGCCTCTACCTGGTTAACAACATTATGTCTTAACCATGAATAGAATGATGTTACGTTCTTCATTGTCTCTTGCTCGAACGGGGTATTGCCACTAATATAGATATGTCCGTTTCTTCTTGCTACAAGAGTATTATTAGCATTGTGTATACACCAAATCTTGCCATTATACTGAACTTCTTTTATGTCTAATTGATTTGTATAGGTTGTAGTATTTCTTCTATATACCGCTATCCTATGACAATTAGAACTATCACACTCATACTTTCTAATAACGCTTCTCCGGCCTAACAAGAAGCAAAGGATCTGAAAACTATCTGAAAACTCTTTACCCTTCTGAGTGAAAGACTCATGAGTCCCACCGTTCTTAAATCTCTTAACACTTCCATCTGCTTTAATCATTACATCATAAAGCATTTCAGCCTGTTCTTTTGTTAACTCACAAACAAACTTCTGAGTCAGTTGCTTCTCAGGAAATATAGCTCTAATCTTTTTATCCAACGGAGTACCAATATATAGCGTCATTATATCTGTCTGGTTTTTAGACTTCTCTTCATATATATTAGTTTCTGCGAAAACACTTCTTAACCTTCTAAGCTCATCACAATTCTCTGGGTTATGACTCTTAGATTGAAACACCTGGATGCTACTGCCTTTCTGTATGTATGTTCCTTCTGTTAAAGCCCATCCTACAAGTTTAACAAAATCGTCACTATATTTTTTATCTGTAGGGAACTTATACTTATCACTTACTACCTTTAACTTTTTCCCGCCCTTTAAAAGTTCTTGACTTAAAATCAGCGAATACTTAGGCTTCTTTATAGAAATATAACCACCACGATTGCCACCATTCTTTACCCATCTATGCCTTGGAGTGACAAGAGCATCGAACGCTGTATTCTTCATTTGAATCATAGGTTTATTATAATCAGACTTATGAATATAAGTTATTTCTTTCCACTCTAATACATCTTGTTCAATATTAAAGGATAAAGCATTATCAGCTTCATTTATTGTATCTATTGTTCTCCATCCATTATCGGTTAATATCTCAGTTTCTGTATCAAAGCACAAATCTTCATAATCGATAAACCATTTCTTAGAACTCATCATAGCACCCTGTTCAGCGGTCTCCATGTAGTTCTTTCTGGCTACAGCATCAGTCGGGGCCTTCTTCATTACATCTTCAAAGTTCAGCATGAAACTCTTAAACTTGGCACTGTTCTCTATAACTGACCCTAACTTCTGTGATCCTCTACGACCAAAGAACTCGCTGCTTAATGGGTTTGCTGTCATGCTCTTGCCCATGCTCTGCAATGACTGTGTAGCAGTAAATCCCATCTGAGACTCTGAGAGTAATCCTTTACGGATAGACTTTTCGGCCAGACTCTTTACGGTCTCCCCGCCAACCTTCTTATTCAAGATAGAGTTATACTTAGCCATTGTTATTCCAGCCTGTTCTAACAACTCTTTAGGTTTATTCTTACTCAGAGCATAGATAGTGGCTGCTAATGCCTCTACGTCTTTCTCCGGGTCTAACCACTTAGCACCATGATTAACAAAGCCTGTCATCTGGTTACTGAGATGATTCCTTATATGGAACCCTGGGGTCATTGTTACCATTCCTCTCCACCATGAAGAGTAAGATTTATAAGCTTGTCTAACAGCAGGTAAAGCTTTGCCACTTGTGCTGCCAGCTATTCGGCCGAAAACTTCTGCAACCTCTTTATCAAAAAGCATGTTCTCAAAGCCTTTTTCACCTATAGTTTCTATACCAAACTCAGGGTACTTAGTTATCCCTTTCTTAAATACACTCTTCTTCAGGGTTCGGTCTCCCTGGATAGTGCTTGCATCTAAGCCAAACTCTTTAAAGGTATCCATAAGGTTTACACGTTTAGCCACCTGAGCCTGTGAATATGCTCTGGCTGAAAGTAGATCATCTAAATCCATTACATGACCTGATACTGTATTTCCACCCTTAGTCTTGGTGGTAAGAATCTTTGCTGCCTCATCATCTGTAAGCTTTAAGTCTTTAAATACCCATTTAAGCTTATCGGCTTCCATCTGCTTAATCTGTTCTCTTGAGAAGCTTCGGGTATGTGCAAACCCAGGCTTAGGGCCGGAACCGGCTTTCCTATATCCACTCATCTTCCTGAAGGCAGGGTCTTTAACTATCGTAGGTATGTAATTCTCTATATATCCTTTACGGTCTACATACCCTTTAGTAGCCCATTCATCATACTGAACACTCCAATTCCTTGTAAGCTTTGTGACCTTCTCAGCCAAGGTCTTTGTCTGTGTAACCAATTCTTCAGGGATATCTAATTTAGCCAGTAGCTCAGGATTATCTAATACATCAAATACTGTTACAGACCCGCCTTTCTTCTTAGCTGCTTTCTGAAGTGTTTCAGCCCTATCCATAGCCTTTACAAAAGCTTCTTTAACCTCATCAGTAGCTCCGTCAGTAGCCTCTAATACTCCTTTCATATTAGTCTGTGCTTCACGTAGGAAGAAGTGTGAGCCTTCATCAAGCTCTTTCATTCGGATAAGTTTCTGGTAAGGGTTACGGACTCCCATAGCCCTCTTTATCTGTCCTATAGGCCCGTTCTGAGTTACTTGCCACCAAGCATCCGCAAGCCCTGCTTTAGCTTTACCTAACATCTGTCCGGTATTAGTCTGGTTTATCATCTTCCCAAGCTGATCCATTCCACGGTTAGCTAATGGTATTCGGCTGTTAACTCCTAATTCTTTACCGAAAATACTGGCTATATATCTCTGTCCAGCCTCACCTTCTGCCCCTCCATATCTACCAGCTAAACCGTCTAATAGTTTCTGTAATACTGGAGGTTTTTCTATCTGTGCCGCCATCGTATCTAACTGCGTCTGGTGTGCTACAAAGTTTCCTATCTCATCAACAGGGGTTTCTAATAGCTTATTATAGCCTATAGCTGCCCTTTTAGAGCCTTGCTCAACAACTGGCTCTGCGCCCTTCCGTATAAGTGCCTCCAGACCTTCACCAGAGGTGTTTAACGCTGTCTTATAGGCATCCTTGTAGATTGTGTTCAATGTCCTGCTTAAGTCACCACCAGCGTTCTTCATTAAATATTCAGTGCCTTCTTTAGCACTCTCCCCAAACAGTTTGCTGAACTTGCCAGCATCCACACCGGAAGAGGCTATCTTAGCTAAATCTTCTACTCCACCGGAACCGATATTCTGAGCCATTCTTTTTACAGCTACTTCTACAGAATCACCGGCAAACTGTTTAGCTATACCTTTAGCTGCCTTTGTTGATTTACCCGCAAGCCCAGCACCTATATAGGTTAAAGGATCAAGGAATATATCTCCGGCCAGCCCTAACAAATCACCAATAGTGGCTTGCCCTAATATCTTATCATCCGACCGTTTATCTACACCACCCCAACTAAAGAGTTGTTTCTCGGTGAAGTCTTTAAACTTACCTGTAGCATGTTCTGATATTACATCTGAGAATTGCCCTTTCTGTTCTCCGGTTATTCCCCTCTTAGCAGCACCAAGGATATCTATTATCTTCTTATCCATTGGTTCATTTTCACTGAGGTTGTCTAGGGCTGCATCAAAGATATTGGCCGAAACATATTGGCCTCTGGAAAGGAGATCAAATATAAACTGTACTGGTTTAAGCTTCTTGCTCTCTTTGCCTTCATCTTCTTCTACTTTCTGTAGCCAAGGCATTAGGTCTCTCTGGGCCTGAGTCATTGTGCCTACACCGGATGGTACACCAAATCCGCTATCAGCAGAGGGGATTCCGAAGCCTTTATTTGCTTTAGGTATACCATAGTCTGACATTATCTAAGTCCTTCCAAGAGTTTTCGTAAAGATACAAGCTCTGGTTTTGAGGTGTTGTCTGTCTGAATAGCTTCTAATGCACTGAAAATCTCAGCCTCTTGCCCTGGTGAAAGATTAATAGTCTGAAGGATTGGCAGAAGCTCCATTATAGCCTTCTCTTCTCTCTTCTTCCCTCCCTCTAACATTCTTGGCTCATAACTATCAAAGAAGCTTTTAACCCCTTGATAGACGCCAGCAGAAGTGTCTACCGGCTGATCACCAAACTCATTAAAGTCATTTATAGCTTCTCCTTGTTCTCCAGGACTTAGCGGAAACAAAGGGTCATAAGGCATGTCTTTGTTGAATTCCCCAAACTCATCCAAAGGAAGGGGTTCGGCATCTCCGTTAAACATATCCTTTACATTGTCCACTACTGCGTCACCAAGCTCTCCAGCTTTACCCAAAACGCTCTGGAGAAGGTTAGGGTCTTTGTCCCCCCGTGAGCTTCCACCAGAACTTCCTTCTGGGTTAACCGGATCTACAGGAGGCTCTATTTCTCCGGAAAGTCTACGCATAAACATATCCAAAGCTCTCTCTGGGTCTGCATTTAGTTCAGGTGTCTTTGCTATGATGTCTTTAAAAGAAGCAATAAGGGCCTCTCGGTTCTCTGGGTTATCAAGAGCTATTTCAAACTCTCCCCTTTTAGAATAATAAGCGGAAGCTAATTGTCCGGTCTGCGCCCAGAAGGCTTTCATAAAGTCTGAGTCGGCATCACCATCTTTTCCGGCAGCCAGAGAAGAGTTTCTGTAATTATTTAGGTCTTGGCATTGCTGCCATGCTAAGTGCAAGGTTCCACCCTTAAGCTCTGGGGGCCATTTGACAAAGGGGTCAAAATCTAAACCGTATCCTTCCCTAAGCATAAGCTCTCTTTCAAGTTCGGCTACTCTGGCTTCTTCTGTCTCGCCTTTAAAAGTAAACTCTTCATCCCAACGCCTAGTGTTTTCATCGATGTCTTCACCACGCTCTCTTATTCTTGTCTGTTCATCTTGAGCATCTTTTGTTAAGCCTAATGAGTATCTTCGGGCATTTTCTTCAAGGTCTTCACCACGCTCATCTTTCCTTGTTTTCTCAGCAAGATAATCTTGACCAAGCCCTACAATTTTATTACCAAATCTTTCACGCCTGTCAGCTCGATCTTTCTTTTGAGTCTCAAATCTATCTTCAGCTCTATATCTTGACTCTTTCTTTCCTCTTGCATTTTCTGTTATAACATCTAACCAACCCATCTATATCTCCTTATTATTCATTAGAAAAGCCCAGAACCACCCTGAACAAGCAGTGCGCCTGCCAATGGGATGAGTGCCGGAACGAAAATGCCTACTGTCAATGCGACTATCCCTGCCCCAAAAAGCAGCGCATCCATATCCTTCTCATGGTCTGCTGCTTCTGTTGCTGCTGCTGTTGCTGCTGTTTCTTTTGCCTCATCTAAATTGCCTTGTGCTATTGTCAATGCAGCCGACAGCGCGTTAAGATCGAAGTTCGCCTGTTCATACATGTTGCTTATATAAGTCTGAGCCTGACTGAACATGGCCTGGTCTACACCTAATGTTGCCATAACTCCATTATAGGTAGCTTCCATTGCATTGCTAATAGCCTGTTGATCGGCCTGGTATATATTTAAGTACTGCTGATTTTCCTGAATTGCAGCGTTCATGCTTGCCATATATCCCTGTAGCTCCATAGCCTGAGCCTGAAACATATTGTCAAGAAATTGCTGTTCTCCCATAGCTCCTTGAGAGACCATGTACTGCCACATCTCCTGTTTAGAAGCTATCTGAGATTGTTTAAGGGCCATTTCATCTTCTATCAGTTGGGTCTGGGCCTGAATAGCATAATTACTAATATTGTTAGTATAGTTGTCGGCAGCTGCCAATGCTGGTGTCATTGCTCCGGTTGAAGCCTGAATGTTGTTAACCATACGGGTAGCATACTCACTCATCTCAGCCATTCTTCTTGATATCTGTCTATCAAAGATTGCTCTATCCTGATCTGAATATCCCTGGGCTTCAGTCGTTCCGTCTATAACATCCTGGAGACTGTTAAGGGTCATATCAAACTCATCAGAAGTTAATCCAAATAAGCCTGCACTATAATCTGAGGCTGCTTGCTGTTCGGCTGCATCTATAGTTCCCATATCAGCTGCAAGGGCATCTATGTTGTCTCCAGTGTCCCCAATAGCGTCTATGTTATCAAAGTAAGTATCATCATATCCATTAGCTTCAAGCCATGTATCAAGGTCTGTGTATTCATCAGCATACCCACCTAAAGCATTAAGCCCCTCTGCTAAATTAGAAAAGTCTGCAATTTCTTCGTCGTCTTGATTAAATATCTTCAAATAATCAGGATTTGCAGTAACCCCGTCTTCAAGAAACTCATTCATATCTGGGGTAGCATTAGGGTCGTCAAACTTGTCTAAAAAATCCTGTATTGCATCTTGAGCTGATGTTACTTCAGCTTGGGACTCTTCTACAGTAGCCATTCGTGGCCTCCTCAATATGGTCTTAAGTCTAAGTCTACGGATACAGCGTAAATAGCACAATCATTTACTGTATTGTTCGCAAACTTAAAACTAAGGGTGTCAGAATCAACCGTATATGGCAAGCTGATATCCTGCGTATAATATGTTCCACCAGTACCAGAAGCCAATGTAACTGCTACGGTGTCTTCATCTCTGCGTGTTTGTATTGTAAATGTCCAGTCTCCGGACTGAGAAACTAAAGGTTTAACTCTCTTATATAGCTTCTTTGCGGTCTGTAGGCCGAAACTATACATTTTAGTTTCTAGAGTTATGGGGACGGTCGTAACAGTTTCATCAAAAAACTGTTCCCCATACTCCAGACAGACAAGATCTAATGTTCCTGACTCATATCCTACTATTCGATCATATAACTTAACATCTGAAAACTGATTAACCCCAAGGTATCTGACTATCCCACGGATATCAGCAGTATTAGTAAACTTGAATACTGGCGCATAAAGATCTCTATTCCCGGACGTTTGAATCTGTTCAGGGTCAAACACTAATATCTTATCGCTTGCTATCAGCCAATACATTTCAAGGGAGGCTGCGCCATAAGCCGTAGCTGGGACATCAGTCTTTACATGTTCCCCTACCTCTATAAGAGTAGACCCGGACAGCACGAACAGCTGATCCTTATCACTAAAACATAAAACACTCTTACATACAGCACAAGTCTTTCCGTAAGGCGTTCCCTTGTTAGCTACAGTAGATATAGTAAACTCGGTAGGGTTAGTTCCTGACATCTTATGTATTGCTTCATGTTTAACTATAAATAAAGCCTGTTGCATGCTTACGGCAGCATTTATGGTTGGCCCACCTTTCTCAAAGTATTCAGCAAAGTAAGGCTCAAAGCCTTTTGCCTGGCCATACAGCCCATAACTAATCGAGTTGCCCTCAACAAGAAACACTCTGCTGTTATGTACCACTACATCTGTAGCGTTTTTATTGTTTAACGTTAATGATACTGATCGAGTCTGAGATACTTCTATGTATGCACAGTCTACTGCGGCTGTAGGATGAGTAGTGAAACTTACTCTAATAATATAAGCACCAGTCATTCCGCCAGGGACTTCATCTCCACCACTATCTACTGAATCATCATCTTTCCATATCTCCCAATCATCCGGTATATTAAACTCCATAGTTCTATCACCAGCGGCAGCAGTCCATGTAGGAGTTGTAGACAGAGTTAGCGTTGTCCATGCTGTCCCATTCCAATATGTATAAGCAGCTACAGGAGATCCTGCCATCTGTTCTGCGGTCTTCATAACTACTTTGGAGAACACCTTAGCACTGGCTATATAAAACCCGTCATCATCAGTGGCTGTAGCCATATTAAAGTCTGAAGTTCCAGCATCTTGAGCATCTACGGTATCATCTATATATTTATTAGCTGCTGAAGCATCATACTGTCCAGCATACCAGAAAGGATCGTCTATATCTCTGCTGTCATAAGTATCTAAGCTTTCTATATTCAGGCCGGAATCATAGTATAGGATAGCCGGTTTATTAGTTGCTGATTCATCTACAAGTATAAGCTTTCCATCTAATACATCAGCTTTAACGGCTCCGGTTCCTGTCCATGTAAAGCTTGAATCTACCTCTGCCATTGTGCCTGAATAGTTGGTATAGAATGTTATTACACTGGAAACCTCATATGCAATAAAGGTGATTCCTAAATCATTGAGTAGATAAAAATAATGACCGACAATCTCTCCATCGGCCACATCCAGGGGTTCAAAAGTCTTATACCCCTTTCTCTTCCTAAGTTTTCCGTCATAATAAACATTGGTAGCGGCCTGCCCCATGTTGTCAGGAAGATCATCAGGGGATAGGTCGGTTGCATAGCCTCGGCTGAAATCCTTAAGCTCTTTAACAGCCATTAGGCCCCCTCAACATAGTAAGGAAGAACTTCTATGCCTCTTCCTGCTCTTGACTCTGTATTCCTATTTGCCTTCATAACGTTATAACGGTTAACATATGTTCTGTATTCATACTGCCTTCGGCCGGCCAGTTTATCCTCAAAATTGCCTATCAGCATCTCCGCTGAGAGTTTCCAAGCTATTCCATCATGGAACTCTTCCGGCAGCTCTGTGGGCAAGGCTGTGCTTGTTGTGGGGCTTGTTACCAGTGTTGGTACACCATCATATGCTATTGTTAAGGGTTTCTGAGTTGTTGCTATCGGGTAAAGTAGTATGTACCCCCAATTATCCTGATAGTAATAAGCCGGAGTCCCCGTAGGCTGTGGGTCTAAAAAGTGAACAGCTCCACCCTCTGTTAATGGGAATCTATCCCAAGTAACCGATTGTATTTTCCTTAAACCTGTAGGGACTGGCGAACCAACCGTACAGCCTTCAGGAAAGTCTGCTACTATACTTGTGGTTCCAGACTGAACTCCACCGAAGTATTTAGCTGTTGCATCAGTATAAGTAACCTCTGCATCGGGGGCTGTTATCACTATTGAAGTCGAATCTATCCCATCTATTGTAAAGTAAAAGTTTGTCCATGCTACTGTAAGGTCTGCCCCTGCGCCTATAGCTGCCCTTATCTGAGCCTGTAATTCTGTAGCTATTTCTGTTCCGGTAGCTTTAGTGCCACCGACATCGGTAATTGCTATATCTGAGTCTATGTCATTATTTGTAGACCCAGCTATAACTAAATTAAAACCCTCAAAGGTCTCCGGTACGAAGGTCGCTGTGATCTGCAACTTCCTTGTATACCGGAACCCGCCAACTTCCATAAAGAATTGACGGAGAACCTTCGAAACTAACAGCAAAGCACTCGCATCAGAGAGTCCTTGCGTCGATACTCTGGCCAATCTTCGGGCCTCTGTGATTACTTCACCGTAGTTCATAATTAAAATCCTATTGCTATGTACTGCACAGCGGTCAGAGCCGAAAGATTCCCAGCATTAGTAAACTGTATTAACGCTCCATCTGCTACTGCATTGTAATCAGCAAAATATGCTAATACCTTCCCATTCGTTGCGTCCCATGAGAACACATAACCACCACTTGACTGAACCATTACCGCTATAGGGGTGAAGCCCTCAAAAGTGAGAGCCTCTCCACCTGTAGGATATGAACTGTCAAAAGCAATGGTGCCAACTTCAACGTGCATACCTCTAGCAATATTGGAATTGACAGAAGTATTAGTGTTGTGCTGAACGGCCTTTGTCTTAGTAACTGCCATATCTAACTCCTATTAGGTAATACTTAATATTCTTTCAGGAACAAGCATTAAGTCCTGAGTTGTAGAAGTTGTTGAAACAGTCCTACATGAAGCGAACTCTCCTACAGCTCCAGTGAAATCCGCAGCACCATCAGCGATTGCGCCGGTGTTTATTGTTACTGAATGCCCTACTGAAATAGACAATGATGGTGTTATAGCATCATCTATAGGCCCACCAATCTGAAGTTTTGCAACCGCTCCGCTTGAATAAGCCTGTGCGGGGAACCCTATGAAACAGTATACGGCAAGGTCTGATAATGACTTAGCAACTGGCCCGTACTCATCAGCTATGATGAAATAAGGGGTCTTTGCAACAAGGTCATTAGCACAGACCGCTTCTACCCATACTTTTCCGTCTGCATCATACAGCTTCTCGAAAGAAGCATATGTATCTGAATCTTTAGTAAATATCATCTTCTACCTCCTAACTTGTGTAATCAAGTGCTGTAAACTTGAAGTTTGTTTTACGGCGATCACACTTAAGGTTAAGCGCACAAGTCATATATTTTCCCATTGCGTTCGGGAAACCAACCTGTTTAAGG
>Ga0208902_1001261_pt1 | contig 12343 bp, 7 predicted proteins | sample AntAceMetag02UKH_FD_184767 | JGI IMG/M metagenome (GOLD analysis project Ga0208902, IMG submission 184767) | Saline lake microbial communities from Ace Lake, Antarctica - Antarctic Ace Lake Metagenome 02UKH (SPAdes) (version 2) | ecosystem: Environmental > Aquatic > Non-marine Saline and Alkaline...
GAACAAAAATATTTTTAGATGGAAATGATACGGGATATGTTACTCCCTATATTTTAACTGATGTTCCCATAGGAAGTTATATTATTACCTTAACTCTCCCAGACTATCTAAACAATTCTAATATAGTAGAAGTAAAAGCTAATCAAACCAGCAGCATTAATGCATATTTAACTCCTATCCCTACTTATCCACCAACTTCACCGATTTATCTTATTTATATTACTGCCTCTCCTCCTGTTATTAATTTAACATTAGGAGAATCAAAAGCTATTGGTTCTGTCACTGCTCATTATTCTGATTCCAGTACAGTTGATATTTCTCTTACTAATTGCACCTATGAACCCTATCACACCTATGACCCAACATACGTCTCGGTTAATTCAAGTGGATTAATTACCGGAATATCAACCGGTACAGCTTTTATTTTAATAACTTATACAGAAGGAGTAATAAGTAAATTTGATACGATTACTGTAAATGTGACCTCTTCAACTATTACTCCCGGCATACTTAGTTACATTGAGGCCTTCCCCTCAATTATGAATTTAAGTACAGGAGAAATACAAACTATCAGCTCAGTTACTGCTTATTATTCTGACTCAAGTTCAAATAATATCAATCTTTCTGAATGCAATTACATTTCAAGTAACCTTGATTGTGCTACCATAAGCAATGACGGGACCGTTACGGCTGTATCTGATGGTTCTTCCATTATTACAATATCTTACACAGAAAATACAATAACTAAAACTGATACAATAGAAGTAACAGTCGGTACAGTTACACAAAATGAAGTAGTATATCGTGCTTTGTGTGTAGGAGTGGGAGATTATATTCAAGGCAGCGATAATGACTTATCAGCTCCACCTTATGATGTGAACAAGATGATGCAAGTGTTTAATAACTGTCGATTTGGAACATCAAATACTACTTTTTCGATGATTAACAACTTGAAAGACTGGCAGGCAACAAAATTAAATATATTACAAAGCATCTCTTCTACCTTCTCAGGAGCAGATAGCAACGATATTTCCTATTTCTACTTTAGTGGTCACGGAAGTTTATTAGGAGGCACTTCTTACATTTGCCCTGCTGATATTACTTCTTATATCGATTCAGCCATCAGCGTTAATGAACTGGAAAATGCTTTAAGTTCTATTTCGGGAACAAAAGTGGTGTTTCTTGATTCCTGTCACTCCGGTGGATTTATCGGAAAAGGACAAGAGGAAGTATCGATATCTCAAGAGAAAATAGAATCTTTTAATGAAGAAGTTGTTAATATCTTTTCGCAGAAAAAATCTAAAGGCCTGTTAACCACCAACCAGTATAAAGTTCTTACTTCCTGTCATTATTATCAATATTGTTACGAGCTAATTCCTCAAGAAGGTGATCCCTTCGGTGTATTTACCATGGCTTTATGTGATGGTTGTGGCCTTAATGGTAGTTATCCTGCAGACATTAACTATAACACGCAAGTCAGCTTGCAGGAAGCCTACCTCTATGTAAAAAATTGGGTTTATGGTTATGGAATTGTTCAAGATGTTCAGGTTTACCCGAATAATTCGACTTTTGCAATTGTGGAATATTGAAATAGTCGTTAGTCGTTAGTGAATAGTATTTAGTAAAACCCCCACCTTAATCCTCCCCCTTCAATGGGGAGGAAACAGATGTGAGCATCTGAGGGCGTATGTATTACGCCCCGCCCCTATCAGCTAAAGGCTATCCACTATTTTTCAAGATATGATTCACGAGATAAGAATTTATTCTGGCTTCTTTACTATATACTATATACTAAATACTATATACTAAATACTATATACTGTTTTACTGTACCAGGGCTATTACCGTGGTATCACTTTTAACCTGCAGGAACATTTTTCTTCTATGGTAACATTTTTACCGGGAACTAAAGCTCCGACAATTAATCCTACAGGATTACTAAAGACAACTAATCCTAAAATTCCCACACCAACAGCAACAACGATTCTTTTATTTTCCTCCTCTGCTTCTTCTCCTAATACTAAATTAAGTAATGAACCATCTAAAGCCGGAACAGATCCAAACTCTATCTCTAATTTTCCGGCTTGTAATAAAAGGGTAGCCTTCTTGGCTTTGGTTATTTCACCTAATCCTGTAAAATTTGCCGGAATGATTAATTTATCCTCTAAAAATATATTTTCAGTTATCTGAAAAGGGAAAGTTTCTCCGGTTTCATTTTTTTTAGAGCTTAATTCGGTTAAAAAACGGATTGGTATCAACGTACCCGCCGGAATTAATACTTCTTCTACCAGTGGTTTACCTTCTTTAAAGCATACATCAAAAATACTTTCTGCCCTCATGGCCAGTACATCATTAGATATCTCTCCAAATAAAATACTTTCCAGGTTTTCTATTCGATTTGCCAGGGATTCTGAGGTAATTTTATCTTCCAGTATCCATTGTGAAACATTTATCTTAAAAATAATTGACGGGTCTTCGACTGTTCCCAGAATAATAAATTCTTTTAATTGCTTCACCCTACTGGAAATGGTTCCCGGAAGTGTTCTGCCTACCAATTCTTTTTCTAAGTATTCGACCCTTTCAATTAAAGGTTTTTCCTGTGTCTGATTATACAAGGTAGTTTCTATTAATGTTAGATCTTCAAGTAAAGTTGCGTCAGATGCATCTGCTGCCCAGGAAAATTGAGCGAATATAGTCGTGCAAATAAAAATGATGACCATTAGGAAAGAAAATGATTTTTTAAATAACATTGATTCCACCTGCCTTTTAAATTAGTCTTTAGTAAATAGTCGTTATTTAGCGTACAGCCTATAGTTTTGCGGGTTACAAATACAGTGATGAGTAATGAGTGATAAGTAATAAAGAAAAAGATGTAAGGAACAAATGTGGGATTTAAGATCGATTTTTTGTTTTCTTATATTTTTTTCTTTTTCTTTCTTGGACTCGATACTACATACTATATACTCGATACAGTTTTTACTAGATACTGTTTTATTATAATATGATTCCGTAGATTCCGCAAATATTTTCCAAAAAAAATAACCCCCGGAAAAATTCCGGGGGTTATTTTTAGGAATCTAACTTTAATTTATTAGATTAAAATTCTACTGTGAGTTCAGCAGTTACGATACCAGCTGTTCCAGAAATGACTAAGTCATCATAATCATTAATATCGTCATCCCAATCATTCATCTCAAAATCAAGAGTCAAAGCTGTATCAGTAGCTAAAGTATAGACTAATTGAGCTTCAGCACTCCAAATAGCAGCACCATCACTGTCAACACGGCCTTCTACAATAAGATCCATATCTTCAGCTAAATCATACTCTAAGGTAACTGCTCCAACATATGTACCTACAGGATAATCATATACAGCTGTACCACTTAAAACATATTCTCCGTCTTCGTCCACCGGGTAGTTCATGTATGTAGCTTGTGCAGAAGCAACACCAGTAAATATACTGTAACTTACGTCTAATTCTGCAGTTTCTTCTGTATCAGCATCAACTGTGTAAAGTAAATCAAGTTCTACATCATGACCGATAGCTGTCATCGCTGTATCCATATCGTAATTCCAATTTAATGTTACGCCAAGTTCATCAGTTAATGGATAGGTAGCTTCAACACCAACACCAAATGTGTTATCAGTAAAATCACTATTTGTTGGAACAAATCCAGCAGTGACATAATGAGCATCTACTGATAAACCTAAATCGTCCAATGAAGTACCCACGGTCATTGCGCCTGCATAAGATAATGCGGTACCATAGAATACACCAGCTTCAACAGCTACTGCTGTTTCATCATCATCACCCAATGCGAATGCTAAATCTAAACTTCCGGCCATTCCAACAGCTAATACATCATAAGAAGCGGTAACACCTACTGCTACTTCATCTTCATCGCCAACAGCAAAGGTAACGTTTGCAATATAAAAATCTTCTACGTCTGCAAACATGGTCCATTCGCCGAGGTCATTGTCTGTATCCCACATCCATTGTGCCCAGAAACCGTTAAATTCTTCCTGATAAGTATCATAGGCATAAATTAATCCTAAGCCAAGAGCTCCAGGATCATCTGTAAAAATTTCGCCAACTCTTAAGGCTAAATCTTCGCCTGCGTAATCAATAAAGAAACTATCCCAGGTTATTACAGGTGTACCGGAAAGTACATCAACAGCATATAGGTTTATTCCAGCGGTAGTCTCATCATTGATTGTAGCTGTGAAAGTAAGATCTGTTTCATCAGTTAAAGTTGCGGTTGCCATTGGAACAACGCTTTTGGTATAAAGCGCGGTAAAGTCACCGCTAACTACAACAGGTTCAAAGTAATTGTCTAATTTGGCAACGGTTTCTTCTAATGCGGCAACTGCTTCTGATTGTGCACCAAAAGAAGCTTCCAGGTCAGCTACGGTTACTCCCAAGCCGGCTAATTCGTCAGCAAATTCGATAGCTAATTTCTCTAATATTGCTACATCTTCTGCAGAGGCATAACCCATTTTATCGACTACTGCTAATGCTTTAGCAGTTGCTTCGGAAAATTCATAACGGGTTAAGGATTTTGCTCCACCAAATGTGCCGTCAGGGTAACCAACAATGATGCCTTGAGCGGCTAATGTTTGGACTGAGTCATATGCCCAGTGATTTAAAGGAACGTCTACAAACGGATTAGCTAATGCTGTGAAAGAAAAAGCAAGAACTAATACTAATACTAATACTAATTTTTTCATTTTTTCTCCTTGGTTTTTTTTTAAATTTCCAGTCAGTTTCGCTTTAAGGAGAATCCATTAATTGAGTATCCAAAGTTCCCTCATTAATATCTTCTCTTTCAGCTTACTAACCGGTTTTCTATCATCTGTTTCAACTAAAGCAGGTCCAAGTATTTTTTCACCTCCTTTCTTCCTACTTTAACTAATTTAAGATGATAAAATTTAAATTACATTTTTTCTCTATCTCTATATCGATATATATACTACACCCTTGTTTAAAAATCCTTCTTTTTTTCAAATCTTTTTTAAAAAATTTATTTTTTTGCAGTTTAATTGGGGAAAATTAAATAATTATTTACTTTACTGGATTTATTATAATTGCATGAATGATATAAAGTCAAGGAAAATATTGTAAAATATACAATTATTTATCATTATCAAATAAAAAACCATGAAAAGAGGATAAAAAAAGTTGCTTATAAAAAAATTAAGCGATAATACAAAAATGAAATCAAACCAGGGCTAAATAATTTGTAATGCTATATACTAAAGAAATATTAAAACGGCACCATTAATAAAATAATTATTTTTAATTAGAAGAGGAAGAATTTTAGGAAATAACAGGTGTAGTTTCCATTTTTACTTTTAATGGTCCTACACTCCAGGTGTCATTAAGCGAAATAATTGAGACTTTCATATTGGTTTCAGATTCTATAATATTTCTAATGGTTTGATAAAAATTAATAGCTGAAATTGTACCCACAAAACTGGATTTGGGATTTGGAATAATCCCTTCTTTTACTGCTAAAATATTTACTTTTCTTAAGAGTGAAAAAAGTTGTTTTTCCACTTCCTTGGTATCTTCCGGATTTTCTATTTCTTCAGAGAGAATTTCTTCGTTTATTTCAAAGATTAATTTATTTTCCAAAAGATTAAAATGAGCTACAATAGGTTCTCCCTCTATAACATTAATTGAAGACAAGAGTCTGACTATCATCTCCTTTTCATTTTCATGTATTTTCTGTACTATGTCTTTAAATTCCTGCTCAGAGATAATAAAAACCTGATTACTCCGTTCGTCTTTTTTAGCTCCCATTGCCAATACGATGTTAGAAGTATTATTTAAAAACTTAAGCAACTGCTCTCTTACTTCTTCAATCGGTTTACCGCCCTGAATAATGCTAATAGCAATCTGCTCATCCGGACCAAAAATAACATTTCCCTCTCTTATCCAGGCAATCCCTGAATAGAGAGCCTGTATGGTGGCATTTAATTCTTCAATATCTTTATTTAAAGCATCTCTCTCTTCGGATAAATTTTCTTTGGTAATAATAAGCTCATCTAATTGATCAGTTTTTTCTATAATATCTTTGGATAAATTTTGATATTTTTCTTCGAGTTCCTTCAGTTGAACCGTTCTGGTTTCCAGATCTTTTTTTGTACTGGATAACTGCCTATTTTGAATTTGTACTTCATGCGATAAATTAGAAAGTTTTTCCCTTAATTCTTCCATTCCGAATAAAGCAGTCCTAACATCAATGGAAGCAACGGAAAGAATGGAAATTGTAATTGAAGCAATCAATATACCAGTAAGGATGGTAATAAATATGGCAGTATGGTGTGGACGTAATCCAAATATAGTAACTCTTTTTTTACCCGTTCTAAGACCTACCCAATCACCTGCAACGGCAATCAATCCACTGATAACAATCAAAGCAAAAATTAAAATAAAGTTGGACATGTCTTTGGACTCCTTTCAGTCGTCCATATAGTCGTTAGTGAATAGTCGTTAGTCGTTAGCATTAAATGCAAAGCGAACTAGTCGTTAGTGAATAGTTAGTTAGTACTTAATTTCTTAATTAAGCACATAGTCATTTTACTAATCTCATCAATTTCATTTAATAATTGATTAGCTTCCTTAGTATTTAGGTATCCTAATCGTAAAGCAATAATAATTTGAGTAGAAAATTCAGCACAACTCCCCAGAGAAATAAATAGGAAGTGTTTATATTCTTTATTAGAGAACCTGGCAAATCCTTCTGCTATATTTGATGGAATTGAAACAGCTGACCTTCTTAATTGACTGGTCAATCCGTATATTTCTTCTTTGGGAAAATTTTTAGTTATTTTATATATATCTTCAACTACTACTATGCTTCTTTTCCATATATTTAAATCTTCATAGCTTTTTATTTTCATATTATAACTTATACTTTCTTACTTATTTTTTTAATCTTTTTACTAAATACTATTCACTAACGACTATTCACTAATTCATAGATTAAATCTTTCGCCCAGGTAGATTTTTCGTGTTATCTTACAACTAGACACTTCTTTTGGAGTTCCATGTGTCAATATTTTTCCATTATGCATAATATAAGCTCTGTCTGTTATTTTTAAAGTTTCTCTCACATTATGATCGGTAATCAATATTCCTAATCCTTTTTTTTTCAGATAGGCAATTATTTCCTGTATATCATAAACAGCGATAGGGTCAACTCCGGTAAAAGGTTCGTCAAGAAGCATGAAGGAAGGAGAGCTGGATAATGTTCGAGCTATTTCCACACGACGTCTTTCTCCACCTGAAAGCATATATCCTTTATAATCAGCCAGATGAGTTATTTCTAATTCTTCCAATAACGAATAACATCTTTCTTTTTGTTCTTTTCTTTTGATTCCTATCGATTCTAATATTAGAAAAATATTTTCCTCTACAGTCAATTTACGAAATATTGACGGCTCCTGTGCAAGATAACCTATTCCCATTCGAGATCTTTGAAACATGGGTAAATTAGTAATCTCATTTCCGTCAAAGAATATTTTTCCTCTATAGGGGTTTATCAAACCTACTATCATATAAAATGTTGTCGTTTTACCGGCACCATTAGGGCCTAAAAGCCCCACCACTTCACCTTTGTTAATTTCCAGGCTTACTTCGTTCACAACCCGCCTGGTTCGATAAATTTTTACTAAATTTTCGGTTTTTATGCCTTGCACAAATAAACTCCTTGTTAATTAAATTAGTCGTTAGTGAATAGTCGTTAGTAAAGAAAAGACAAGATACAAGATAATACAATCGACTAGTTGAACAATTGATTAATTCTCCAATTGGTAAATCGGATAATTGGTTAATTGGCTAATTAAATTAGTCGTTAGTAAAGAAAATATAAGATAATATAATTAGCCAATTAGCTAATTTACCAATTAAAACAAGAAAATACAAGAAATAAAATAATTCACCGATTCTCCAATTTACCAATTAAGATAAAACTAAATAAATCAGTTAGCCGGTTGGTTAGTTTACCGGTCGTCCGGCCTAGCAGTCCCCAGGCAAAGAAAAATACAAAGAATAAACATAAAAAAACAAGGGGCAGATCTTGTGCCTGCCCTTACTTTATTGTTATGCAAATAATTTAAAAATTATTGCGCTTTATCCTTATTTTTTGATTCTTCTTCAAGAATTATATTTATTTCGGAAATAATATCCTGGGTAATATCTTCTCCACCATAAAGAGCAATAGGATAATTTAGAATATCGGATCCTGCAGGAATTTTTATTTCGCTATTTATTACTAAATCATATTTTCCTTTATTCCCAACTACTTTTATTGCTTCGATAACATCAGAATAACGGGCAGCTTGATATGATTTCATCTCTGCAATAATTTTTTCTTTAATTGGTTCCCATTCTTTATTAAACTTATCTTCTAATTTTTTAAGTTCGGTTTCATCAAGACCCTTCCCCTGCTTATTTAATTCTTCCTGCCGTTTCTGAAGCTCATCTCTTAGACTTGAACTTACCTGATTAATTTTCTGGGTATAGGGATGATTAGATATAACTTGGGTTAAATTAACCAACCCGATTTTTGCACCGGCTGCTTCAATATTTAGAGTGCCTAAAAATAATAAAATAATTACTGAAAATAGTAAAATGAAAATTACTTGAGATCCTGTTCTTTTTTTTGCTACTTGCATTGTTTCCCTCCTGGAAATTTAGTTTTACGGACAGGCACCAGGTCTGTCCTTATATTTAGGTTTTCGTATATTATACGGTATATAAAATAAAAAATATTAAATTTATTTTTCTATTTTCTTTACTAATGACCAATCTTAAATCCCGCATTTGTCCCATTTATCTTTTTCTTTGTCACTTATCACTTGTTACTCATTACTGTATTTGCACCTTGCAACTTATATTAATTGGTAGATTGGTTAATCGGCTAATTAAAAAGTATGTCCGATACTAAAATATGTTTTTCCCACTCCTGATTCACCTATTCCATAATCCAATCGAATCGCACCTAAGGGAGTATCAAACCGAACACCTACTCCCCGACCAAATTTTAAATCCTCAAAGTCAATGCTTTCTCCGTAATCCCAGGCTTGGCCCCAATCAGCGAACACTACTGCTTGAAAATTATCAGATATTGGAAAACGATATTCAGCATTAAAGACCAGGGATGTGTCGCCGGAAAATTCACCTAAATCATAACCTCTTAAGGTAGCCATTCCCCCTATTTCGTATTTGGTAAAAGACGGTAAATCAGTATCTGCGATACCTCCCATAGCTCTAAATGCCAGCACTCCTTCACTTAATTTTTCGGTTATTTTGTTTATACTTCTAACATTTGATATATCTCCAATGAAGTCGGTGGAAATATAAGCTCTAAGGGTCAAATTGTATTTGGTGAAATTATAATCACCTCCCATAAAACCTCCTGCTTTTTCCATAGACAAACTATGATACATTCCGGAAGTAGGATCAAATACATCATCCCGGGTATCATAGGTGATACTTGGTGTGATACTATTTGTCAATCCTTCATTAGTGTCTTCGGGAAGAACACCTGTAATTAAATCATAAGATACACGTTGGGTCTTTGCTTCCAGACCAAGTTTGATTGAATCACCTATTTTTCTACCAAAAATCAACCTTCCACCCAATTTTTCCTCATCATATTCTCCGATAATTACATCATCTTCTTTATCTTCCTTGTGAAGCATGGAATCATACACTTCAAATCCTAAAGAAGTAGGAGTACCTCCTACCCAGGGTTCAAGAAAAGAAAGTTTATAAGTTGTTCTAGTACCTATTTCTATCTCAGCTTCAATTTTTTGACCTCCGCCAAAAAGGTTATTCTCTTCGTAACTAGTAAACCCTATCAAACCTTCTTCGGAATTATAGCCTGCTCCGACACCAAATTTTCCGGTATTTTTTTCAATCACTTTAATCACTAAAATGACTGAATCATCCTCACTCCCCGGATCAAGTCTCATGGTTACATCTTCAAAAAAGCCCAAATTATATATTTTTTGCAAAGATTTCTTTACAATATTAAAATCAAACAAGTCACCGGGATGAATATTAATTTCCCGGGTAATTACTTTTTCTTTGGTCTTCTCATTGCCTTCAATAACTATTTTCTCCAACATTCCTTCAGCAATTGTAATCCATAATTTTCCCTCATTGTCAAACTTGACATCTTTAATATTTATTAAGAGGAAGCCTCTGTCCTTGTAAATTTGGGAAACACGTTTCAAGTCGTTTTTTAATATTTTCTGGCTAAATATTTGTCCTTCGGTTAATACCATTACATCCCGCATTTCTTCTACGGTTACCGTAGTACTGCCTTCTATAATTATTTCATCAACCGGTAAATATTCTTCTAAAACAAATATCACTTTGTAGCCATCACGAAACGCTTCTAATTTTACGTTAATATTTTTAAAATAACCCAATTCATAGATGGCATTTACATCTTTTTCAATATTATCTTTGGAAAATAAATCTCCTAAATTTGAAGCAATTTGGGAAATGATTAAATCTTTTGAAATATTTTCGTTTCCTTTTACCACAATGGCTGTTATTTTCCCTTGATCTGCAGCTAAAGCTGTGATCATGCTAATTGAAATAAATAAAATGGTTAAAAGCCCTAATAAAATCATTTTACTTCTTCTATTCCTATTCCTATTCCTATTTTTTTGCATTTCATGCCTCCCTTAATAAATTTTCTGATTGGGGGTCAGGTCTCAACATTTGACATAACATTTTTTGCTGTCTTATTTAGGAGTAAGTTATGTCAAATGTTGAGACCTGACCCCATTTTATTTTATTAAAATTCATATTGTAATTCAAATTTTAATTCAAATTCATCATCCTGCGAACCTGTCGAACCTATCTGAGAACTTAAAGTTAAATCGTCTTTTACCTTGTATTCAAATTCAAGATTACTTTTTCCCGCTTCATACAAGGGAGCAGAATATGTCAGGTAGAAATTTTCTGAAAAATATTTTCCCACTTTTAAAGCCAAGCCCGCCAAAGAAACTCTATTGGTTTGATCTAAATCGGGATTCTTTTCACTTTTAAATATTGTTTCAATATTAAATTCATCTAATCCTAAAGTATTTGCCACTTCATTCTCTATTTGATTCAGAAATGTCAAACTTAATCCCTGTGCAAGTAAACTAATCATCTCTTCCTTTAATACTTCCCCTAATTCTCCTTCTGTCAAACCGGCATAATTTTTATTAAACATTAGAAGAGAAATGATTTCACTTTCACCTAAGGAAGGAGAAGAATCAAGAGTAATTGAAAGCTGGGAAGGGCTTCCTCCCAAATGTAACAAAATATCAATATCATCTATTTTAGTTTTCGCATTCATATTTAAAATTAATTCTTTTTCCAATGAATCAGGAAAAATTATTTTACCGTTGGAAATCCGGAATTTTTTATCTAAAAAGTCAATATATCCTTGTTCAACATTTAATTGACCATTTAATCGTGGAGAAGACAATTCACCATTAATTATAACATTTCCCGCTAAATGCAATTTAAAATCTTTTGTTTCAACAATAAAACCATCTGTTGTCTTTACTTCCAAATCAACATCCCCTTTCAAATCGGTTAATTCTGAAAGAATCTTGTTTAAATCAAAAGATGATTCTTTGTTTTCTTTCCAATTCAATTCTACTTGAGAAAGTGTTGCTATTCCCTTTATTTGGGGAGAATTTAAAAGACCGGATATTTCTATATCAAGATCAGCCAGTCCGTTAAAAATATCTTCATATAGAATTTCCTGTTCATGGGTCCACAACTTAATTCGTAAATCCTGAGGTTTTAACTCTTTTAAGGTAAGTTCTCCGGAAGCATTCATCTTAATTTGATCTATCTGAAAATCCATGTCTGTTATTTTAAATAGATTATCTTCTAATCGAACCATGGCATTTAAGTTACTTATTTTGGGAATCGATTTATAAAATTCCATTTCTCCATTAGCTAAAGTGATAGAACCATTTAACAGGGGTTGTTTTAAAGTCCCGGACAATTTTAAGCTAAGATTGGCAAGACCGCTCAATTGTCTAAAGTCATCTTTAAAAAATAACTTTAAAAATTTTAAATCTGTATTTTCCATATTCAAAGTAAAATCCAAAGGTAAATCTGCTAAGCCCGGAGCATTTTTTTCCTTATTTCCAAAGGAAAATCTATATGGTATTTCACCTTTTCCAATAATTTGATTTCCTTCTTTATTTAGGACAAATTGTTTTATTTTTAAAATTTCCTGGTTATAGAGAGCTTCCATATTTAATTCATCAAAGTAAAATTCTGCATATTTCGCTTTTTTTATTTGTGCCGAGA
>Ga0208902_1001262_pt1 | contig 12342 bp, 11 predicted proteins | sample AntAceMetag02UKH_FD_184767 | JGI IMG/M metagenome (GOLD analysis project Ga0208902, IMG submission 184767) | Saline lake microbial communities from Ace Lake, Antarctica - Antarctic Ace Lake Metagenome 02UKH (SPAdes) (version 2) | ecosystem: Environmental > Aquatic > Non-marine Saline and...
CTTGGGTGACACACTTTAGAAATCTATGACGGAGCGAAACAAAGACATCTTCTGGATAGGAGACCGATACTGCGCCCTTTTCAAGATCGGCGCGGGCGGTATGGGAGAGGTGTGGGCCGGCAAGTCGATCGGCGATCAAGGATTCGAGCGGGTCGTTGCGATAAAGCGCCTTCATCCCGATAAGCGCCGCCGTGAGAGTCTTCATCGCGCGATTTTCGACGAAGCGACTGTGCTCCAACATCTATCGGTATCACCCAATATTGTAAGCGTCATAGATCTAAGGGTCGAAGACGGCCAACCGTCACTCATAATGGAATATGTTGACGGACCCGAACTGAGAGACGTTCTCCGCGCGCTGAATCAAAAAAACAAAAAACTCCCCTTCCTCCTTACGGCATATATCGTCACCGAAATATCCAAGGGTTTGAGCAGCGCACATGGATGCAAACACCCGAAGACGGGGCAACCACTCAACGTCGTACACCGGGACGTCTCCCCTTCGAACATTCTGCTATCGAGTTCGGGAGCGGTCAAGCTCACCGACTTCGGCATTGCCAAATCCACGGTTCAAACGACCGAAACGTGCGTGGGTGAAATCAAGGGAAAGTACCAGTACATGGCACCCGAACAAGCCCGGGGCCGGAAAATCGATTACCGCACGGATTATTTCGCACTGGGCCTTATTCTCTACGAATGCCTCGTCGGCAAACCGGCCTACGAGGCGGAAACAGATATCGAGTTCATAGAGCGAGCTAGGAACGGTAAAATTATTCTTCCTGGAGGCATTTCCGACGATCTGAGAGCTATTTTAAAAAGGCTTCTCGCGTTTGACAGAGACAAGCGTTATGACGATCTGGAGCAGTTTAGACGAGACATCGGTCAAATAGCGATAGGTCGCGGTGGAATCGCAACGAGCGATGATCTTGCTCAGTTTCTTGACTATCTTGACCTTCCCCAGCTCAAAGAAGCAGTCGAACGTCGTATATATCTTGAACAAGCGCGCGACCTCCCGGACCATGATGACGCGGCAGAAACGGGTATCTTCACTCCCGACAAACGCGCTTGGGTACGGAGCAGATGGTTTAAGACAATTGCCGCAACTGTGCTTCTCGGCGTCGCGGCTGTTTTGAGTTATTCGTTTGTATTCAACCGGAGTCCTGGCTCAGATCAATCCTTCTTCTCTTTAGCTCAACGAACCCATGGATCTCTCACGGTAGAAACTAACCCCGAAGACGCAATAGTACTGCTCCGATACGGCAATCGTAAAATTGAAAGCCCCTCCCCTGCTTCGTTTAGGGACATTCCTTTAGATACACCGCTGAAAGTTAGTGCGCAGAAGGCCGATTTCATCGAGGTTTCCGACGAGTTGACGCTGACCAAGGATAGCCCATCCATAACACGAACTTTCGACTTGAAAAAAAAGCCACTGGTACGCGTTCGCTTTACGGCAAATCCCCCCTCTTCGTTTACGATCCCCGGACGCATTGCAAATCAGGACGCGCCCTCCCCTCTCATGTCGCTTCCAGCGGGACGTTACAGCGTGATATTCAGCAACCCCCTTGCAACCTCAAAGGCACATACGACGCTTGATGCGCGGAACGGTGGTTCGTTTATCTGCAAAGCAAATATGGAGATTGACCTCGCCGCGAGAGCCCCAACCGGCAAAAAGCCGAAGGCATATTGCCAGCAGAAATAGCGGTGACACACTCGCCACACTTTTGAGGCACTATATTTCCGTAAGTCCTTGAATCTTCGTTGCCATGTCCGATGGCACGCGTATTGCTTTATCCATATGCAAAGAGATCGCCCACTATTTCGGCAATCAATTAATGCGGTACGTGGATAAATCCATGTCCTGCATTAAAAGTGAGAGTTCAGAGAAGGTCTAGTGAGGGTTCACATATTTACGAAAGCGGGTTCATTTATTGAATAGAGATTGTCGCGTGAAACATTTTGAATAGCTACTAGGGACATTTTGACCCTAGTGATTTTATGACGTGCTACTAGGGTCATGGTGTCCCTAGTGATTCGATTATTGTTTTGCTACGGACATTCTGACCCTGGCATTCAAAAAGATATCTACTAGGTGCGTCATGTCCCTAGTCATCGCAATGATAGGCTTGCTAGGGTCATAGTGCCCCTGGTTATTCCATATTACTTTACTAGGGACATGGTGTCCCTAGTAGTTGCTTATATATCGTATTTGCGACCATTATTGTTTGATCTCAATATTACTAGGGACATGGTGTCTCTAGTTGCACTATATGATTTTGCTAGGGTCACTATGTCCCTAGTGGCTACGGAATGATATATACTACAGACATTTTGACCCTAGTGATTTTATGATGCGTTACTAGGGACACCATGTCCCCAGTCCTTCCGCTATCATGTTACTACGGACATTTTGACCCTGGTAATGAGACGGGCGTTTACTAGGGGCATTTTGACCCTAGTATGCCGTGAAACATTTTACCGGGGTCAAAATGTCCCTAGTAGTAGATGATCGCTTTTTGCTACGATCCGTCGATACTCATGGCAGGTGTCGATATGGGAATAGGGCGAGGATACATACTTAACCTTGACATAAGGGGTCCAAACCTATATTTTACCAAGACACAGCAATTCGTTTGGGGCGAATTCTTATGACAAAACAACAACTTACCGATGTGACGCCTGTTTCTGAGATTATTACTCCTACTTTTACGGCCAAGGAGTTCGCGAGTCTTCTCAACGTATCCAAGAGCACCATAGTGAAATGGGAGCGAGAAGGGCGCCTTCCTGAAGCCCGCAGGGTGCAACGCGGTGCCATCAAGTCCCGTTACTACACCGGCTACGACGCTTCAACGGCTCGCCAAAATCTCAACCTCCCAACAATACTCAAGAAGAAGGGGCACGTCCAACTTTTCTTCAATATGAAGGGCGGCACAGGCAAATCCACGATCGCGTACAACTATGCCGCATTCATCGCATCCATGGGCCTCCGCGTCCTCGCAATCGACCTGGACGGTCAGAGTCATCTAACGCTTCTTCTACGCATGGAAACACATCGTGAATCACCGAGCATTATGGATCTATTGGATCCCTATGCCGAAACAAAGTTCAAAGACGTCGTCAAACAGACGTGGGTTCCCAACTTGGACATCCTGCCCTCCAACAATACGTTGACGACGTTCGAGTTATTTTTGTTCAAACTCATACAGGAAAAGCGCGCATCCTATTCGGCAAGTATGATCAGTAACATTCTGCGTGAGCATTTTGATGATTACGACGTTGTTGTTATAGATACTGGTCCCAACCTGGGACTCGTCAACGTCAATGCACTCCATATGGCAGACGACGTGATCGTTCCCGTCAAAACCGACTATCTATCGGTTGAAGCAGCATCGTATCTCTTCGAACAGCTTGTTGAAGTCCAGAACACGTTGAAAGTGAAGTTCAACAAGATCCACTTGTTACCCAACATGTACGATCAGACGAAGAACATCTGCAAGCGTTCGATGATGGCAATTCAACAGAATTTCTCCGAGTACCTCGGCAACACCATCATCAATGAATCAGCGGCAATAACAACGGCGACCTCGAATTCATCCCCAGTGTTCATACACGACAAAAGATCAAAGGGCTCAATCGACGTCGTATCGTTTTCCAGAGAGGTGCTCGATATACCGGTAAGACCAGGCGACTATTGGCAACGTGACGGAAGCTATCACTACACAAGCCAGGAAGAATTTACACCCATGACGAACACAAACGAAAGTTGGGGCAATCAACTCAGGGCACAATGAACAACTTCGACAAATTACAAGTGCAGAAGCCAAAGCAGGGTGAGATCGATCGCAGGACCGCTCGCCAGCGGCCGTGGACTATGACCGACTATGCGGTGCACAAAGCTAAATCCGGCTCCCCAAAGAAAAGTAAGAAAAAATCGCCGCGGCCCGAAATCAAAGTGCAAACGCCCGAGCCAAAGAGAATGCCTGTGAAAACCTCGCCCAAAATGGGGATCACAACCTATTTCACTAAACAGGATAACGATTTCTACGACTTGGCCGCAAGCGAACTCACGCCAAGTGAGGAAAGACTCTACCAACGATTGTTTCGGATGAGCTGGGGCTATCAAAAAAATACTTGTAGAATATCGATTTTAGATCTCGCGCAGATGGTCAAGAGTGATCCACGCCAGATCAGGCGCCTACGAGAGGGTCTTGTAAAGAAGGGGTGGATCGAAATCCTCTCAACAAGGCTTGAGGCGATCACCAGCAAGAAGCCGCTTGAGTATCGCATCTATGCTGCTCGCGAGATCATCGCAGCGCGCAATCAGCAGGATAGTGCGCCTGAAGAAAACCACCCCTCCATGACCGATCACCAGGGTCAAGATGTCCCCAGTCAATTTGACCCGGGTCAGGGCACCCGGGGTAAAATTGCGGCGGATATGTCACCCGAAAGTCCCCAGACACCCGAAAAAAACGGCGGTAAATATTCGATAGATAACATGATTTCAGAACAACCGATTGCCCTAAAGAAACAAAAAGAAAATAAAGAAATAATAAACCCCCTAAATCCCCCAAAAAAAAACGGGGGGGCTAATTTTTCAATACCACCCGAAATGCTTATACGAGCTGAACAGCTAACAGAAACTTTTTACGACTCAATGAATTGGTCCCAACAAACCGACCGTATACGACAATCGGATATAGCCAGTATCGTCAATTGGCACTATTACGAGGGGTTTGAATTTGACGTCATCGAAAGAGCGATTACGGAAATAGCAAAGAAAAGCGATACAAGGTCCATTAAGCGAGCAGAATTTTATTTGGCTCCTATGTCCAAAAATACACCGGAGGCCGCTGATGAGGATCAGCAAAAACAGGAATACGATGAGGAGATACGCCAAAAAGAAGAACGCATTGCAAAGCTCGAACGCATAAAACAAAAGGTGAATGAAGAAGATTTCAACGAACTATTCCAAACGCAATTCGACGAACTACAAGCGGAGAATCCATCCATACCTGTGTTTATCCTGGAGACGCTAGCGCGCCAAAAAGCTAATCAGGAATTATTGAACAAGTATGCCGACGGTTAGAGCAACATGAATCTTATTGGGGGAGAGAAATGAAAAACAGATTAATTCTCGTTGCAGTGATTCTCGTATCTTTTGTCGCAGGTACCATTGTCGGAAACCTATTTGAAGTACGACTCGCTACGGCAAAAGGCAAAAAAGTGCGCATCGAATTTGAAGGTGCTGATGAAAAAGGCCTAGGCGTGGGGCAGATAAAGCGCGCCAAAGTTTTCGGTGGATGGTTGGTTCTAGCTAACGGTCAAGGCCTGACATTCGTTTCTGACCCAAACCATCAGTGGCAATAGGTGGAACGGAAGTTTTACATCCGAAACGTTTTCGGGTTGATGTTAAATGCCTTCATCTTGCGGTAGAGCGATTTTCTGTCTAAGTTAAGTTCTTGAGCTACGTGAGATACTTTGCCTTTTGATTTCTTGAGAAGCTGAATAATCTGTTCCTTCATCAAATCTGGTGTTTCCTCGACGTTGTTGCTCGTGTAAACCGACACATCGCTTTCAAGTTCAAGATCGTGTTCCATGATTACGGAAGCTCCCCTGAAAGATACGTTCAGAATGGCACGCTCGATTGCCGATGCCAGCTCACGCACGTTGCCCGGCCAAGGATAGGTTTCGAGGGCTGAAAGCGCTTGCGGGACTATTTCGAGAGGTTTTCCCGAGTTGGATAGGAAATGATCGACAAGTTGCCGAATATCGCTCTTTCGCTCACGAAGTGAGGGAACGCGGATAGTATTCTGACATCGATAGTAGAGATCGTCTCTGAATTTGCCTGTACGTCGTTCTTCGTCGATATCTCGATTAGTTGCGAAAACGACTCTCACATCGACGGCTTTCTCTTTGTTGGAGCCTACAGGACGTATGAGGCCGTCTTCCAAAACTCTCAATAGCTGAGCCTGGATTTCGAGCGGCAGCTCGCCAACCTCATCTAGGAAGAGGGTGCCTCCATGAGCTTGTTGAAACACGCCCTGAGAGTGATCCACGGCCCCTGTGAAGGCACCTTTTACATGTCCGAAGAGGGAACTCTCGGCGAGTTGTTTGGGCACGGCAGCGCAGTTTATGGCCACGAAGGGGCCTTTCTTCCTTTCGGGGTGATAAAAGTGCAGGTAACGGGCGCAGAGGTCCTTGCCAGTACCGTTTTCGCCGAGGATGAGAACTGTATGCGTACCCGGCAAAGAGCGATCGAGTTTTTCCTTGAGCACCTGCATTGCAGGAGAGCTACCGATCATCCGCTTGGAACCGAGATTGGCGTTTAAGGAAGGTATTTCGATGCCTTCTTCCTTGAGTGCGGTGCTCGTGGGATCTTCAATGACGTAGGGCAACTCGTATCTACCGAGGCAAAGTGTCCCGCCGCGGGGCAGGGGGCGCCCATCGACACTATAGTCATACAGTGTGGTTCCATTCTTGCTCTGCAAATCTCTGATAAAATATTTGCCGTTTTTAGCATATATCTCGGCATGTCGCCGGGAGACGTTTTTTCTGGTGATGGCCTCATCAGGAATTTTCAAATCACAACTTGCGCCGCGGCCAATGAGGATATTGAGCTGGCAGAACGATTTTTTCTGCGGTTTTAGGAGCGTGATAACGGGTAATGCGTCATCAGCTACGGTTCCGGATGTATTGTGCGTAGCTGTGAGCGTCCTTGAGATGACTGAGCGATCCGTCTTGGTTTTTCTGTTGATTTGAAATCTATATTCACCGAGGTCGAAGATGTCTTTTGCCTTGAGGGTTACAGTGCTTTTGATCGGCTGCCCATTGAAATAGACGGTTCCTCCGAGTTCCTTAAGCGTTAATTTATCCCCCGCAACCTCAAGCGAGGCGTGCATAGGGGAGATCGTTCCGCGCAGGCTTATGTCACACTTAGCGTCACTACCGATGGTAAGACGTTCCTCAAGGGGTTTGATAAGGACTAGTTCGTCTCGGCGGATTACATATAACTCGATCATGGGGCGCCTATAGCACGAAGACCGGTGCGATCAAGCAAAAGTGTGTCACACTGTGGCATTTGTGGAAAATAGTGTGGCACTTTGGTGCCACACTTGCCACACTTTTCCGGTTAACAACGAAAACCATTATAGCTCTATCCACTTGATCTTTAGTGCGAATCCCAAATCTTGATCCTGAAATAACAATTGGCATGCCAACTGCATTAATGCGGGCATGCGCAATATCAGACAGAAAAAATCTTGCATCATTCATAACAATATCTCTATAACGCGCGAACTCAGCTGCCATGGGGGTCAGCGGAAAGGCTGGTTGCGAATGCGAAGATTCGCACTGATCCCAATTGTGGCCATGCTGGTTTTCAGCAGTGTCCATCCTTTCGCCCAAGCGGGCGACAAAGGCTCCTCACGAAAGTTTACCTCGGTAGCGATCGTTCCTTACAATGAAACTCCTTCCTCCGAGATCGACAAGACCATCAAAAAAATTGAGAAGAACCTGAAGGATCAGAGGGGTATTCGAGTTCTGGATAGAAGAACTACGAATCAGATTCTGAGTTATTATTTAGATCACGTCGATGAAACCACCCATGACGGCCAGGCGGCTGTTTTTCTGCGGGAAGCTCGCCAAGAATATCTGCAAGCGTCATATGAAGTGGCATTACAAAAGTTGAAGATGGCTGAGGCCCGAATCCAAAGCGGCATGCGCAAGGGAGCTTCAAACGCTTTAATGCCCGACCTTTTAATATTCAAAGCAAAGATTGCCTATGTGATGGGACGAAAAGGTGAGGTGGCGGGAATATATGACGAGCTCCTTAGGCTAAATCCGAATCTTTCGTTTCCTAAGGGACTCTACAGTAGGTGGGAGCATAAAGCGCTTGGTGCGGCGAAAAAGAAACAAACATCCACAAATACCGCGACGTTTGAGATTTCTTCATATCCTAAGAACAGCGAAATTTATGTAAACGGTGTCCATGAAGGAGCCACCTACTACAATAAACCCTTTGTCGTGAACGGAATGCCTCCTGGTAAGCATTGCGTGGAGTTGAGGACCATCCATCACGAGACGTATGTGAAATGTCTCGTGCTTGCCAGCGGCGAGACGAAATCGATTGATGCAAGACTCAAACGTATAGCGATTCCAAGAGGTAAAAACGTTGCGGTCGTGTCGCCGCAGCGTTTCAAAACGGCGCATGAGCTGTCCGTTCTCGTTTCCGGTCTTGGCTACTATATGGGCGTGGATAAGGTCATCCTTGTTCACGGTCGCACGGGTGCCGATCAGGATGCGTTGGCCTATCAAATTGGCGATTCTTCGCTTGGCGCGGTCAACAGACCAAGCGCGCTGAATTATAACTCAAAGAAGGGCGAGTCCATAGCGCTCCTCACGAAGGAGATGCGTGGCCAGTTGCAGCGGGACGTTCTGTCCAATCCGGGGGATCAACTCATAAGCCAAAGCGTGGGAAGTATTCAGCTTCATGAAAAACGCCGCAAGCCGATCTATAAGAGGCCTGTGTTCTGGGCTCTGGTCGGAGCCGGTGCCGCCGCCGGTGGTATAGCGGCGGTTCTTTTGGGCGCTGGCGCTGCGGCTGCAACAACGGGTGGTATCATCATCGGACTATAGGGGGAAGATTATGAAAAAATTATGGATAGGTGTGGGTCTTGCGTGTGCAGTCATCATGTTTTCGGGTTGTGGTGGCGGCGGAGGCGGTGGTTGGATGGAACTCGAAATTGAAGACGCGCGCAAGCCCGCCGACATAGAACTCCCGAATCCTACCGAAAGCGGTGCATCCAAGGCCACAAACACACTTACGAAAAGTGGGATCGATCCTCTGCAAGTTTCGCTGTTTCGCGTGACGATCACCGGTGAGGGAATCGAAGAACCGATGATTACCGAAGCGGACGCCAATGCCGAGCAGATCCAGATATTGGAAATTACTCCCGGCTTGAGGGATGTTCTTATCGAAGCCTTTAACGGGCGGGAAGAAGTCATCAGGCGGCGACTCATAGAGGACGTCATCATCAAGGCGGGAGTTGTTACACCTCTCAAGACGGCACTTAACACCATCCCGCTTGTTCTCAATTACAGGGATAACGCTGTCGTGCTAGCCGATTATTTTAGGATCTATGGTTTTGGCGAACCTGAAGCAACCCTGGACATTCTATCGACCGGCGTAAATCACGACCTAAATCTTTGCTTAAATGTTGCCGGTGATGAATTGGTCATAAGTCCCGACAAAGATACGGGACTTTTCGAGCACATACCTGAAACATTCGCCATCGGAAAACAGGATCTTATTCTTACCGACACAACGAACGGTGAATCTTCGTCGAAGCCCATTACGCTCGTAAACGCGAACAATCGGCCCGGATTCAGATTTGTTACAGCCGGATCGGTCGGCAAGATTGTAACCATAGGCACGGGTTTTGGAGCGGTTCCTGACAATAACTATCCGTTGGTCATGATGGCACTTACGACTCAGTAAATCGGGGGTACGATATGATGAGATATATCAGTACAATTGTAGCGGTTCTTTTGATTGCAACTCTCGGAGGTTGTTCGGGAGGGAGCGATTCCGCCGAGGATAGGGTGGTGAGGGTAAGATATGGCGAACCATCCGATATGTCGGAGTTGAGCAGCGCCAATAGGAACGTCGCTTTTCAGATGACGAAGGTCCTTGAGGCGGATGAGTCGGAGCAATCGGTAACTGTGGTGCTCACGTATGATGGGGAAAACGCATACTACACGACAACTCTCGAAGAATTGCCACCGGGACGCTACCTGACGAAGATATATCTGACTTATCCCGATGCAACTTACACCTCGACGCTTTCGCGTGCATCCAAAGAAAGCGCTGATGCGACGGGCGGCGTTCCGATTGCCATGTATGAGCTTACGATCAATGTCGTGGTGGGGCAGGTGGAAATTATTATAGATGCTGCTCCAACGGACTTTACGCTCGACGTGGATACGGATGGTGACGGGCTCAAGAATATGGATGAGCTTGCCGCGGAAACCGACCCTTACAACGGCGATACGGATGGTGATGGCGTTCAGGACGGTGCGGATTTCTTTCCGAACGAAGCCGCGGAGTTTGGCGATGACGACGGTGACGGCGTTGGAGACAACGCAGACAACTGCCAATTCAGTGTTAACGCCGATCAGAGCGATGTTGACAGTGACGGATTGGGCGACGTGTGCGACGCCGATTCCGACAACGACGGTCTTACGGATGAGGAAGAAGAGGTAAAAGGGTCGGATCCTCTTCTTCCGGATACCGACGGGGACGGCGTGGGGGACTTTAGTGACAACTGTCCCACGGTCGTCAATCCCGATCTAATTGATACCGACGAAGATGGTTTGGGCAATGCATGTGACGTCGATGACGACAATGATGGAGTCATGGACGTCGATGACAACTGCCCGACATTTGCGTCCGACGATTTTACGGATTCCGATAATGATGGGGTAGGGGACGTATGTACGGACGACGACGATGGTGACGGAGTAACGGACGATCTGGATAACTGCCGTGTTGCAGCTAATACGGACCAGACTGACACCGATGGTGATACCGACGGCGATGCCTGTGATGCGGACGATGATGACGACGGCGTGAGTGACGTTGAGGAAAACTCCGCAGGCGTCGACAACTTGCTCACGAATTCGCTGAGTGCCGATACTGACGGTGACGGTATTACGGACGGTAGCGATATTTGCCCGCTTACGCCGAACACACTTCCTCAAGCCGACAATGATGGCGATGGTGAGGGCGATGCATGCGATTGTGATTCGTATGACCCAGCAATCCGCAATGTAAACGGCATCTTTGTTTCGTCGGACCAAGGGCATGATGACGCGCCAGGTGCGCGAAACGCCCCGGTCCGAACGATCGCCAAGGGTATAGAGCTGGCCCAGGAGAATGGCGTATCGCAAATCTATGTGATTGAGGGCGTTTATGACGAGCAGGTTGATATGCTTGAAGGTATATCGCTGCTCGGAGGATTCGGCCTTTCAAATAACGGCTCTCAGTGCAGCCGAAGCCTAGAAAACGGTTCCGCAGATGATAACCCGACGGTTATTACTGCTGCCGTAACCCCGGTGGTGAGCTTTGAGGACATTTCCGAGATTACGAATCTGGAAGGTGTAATCGTAACGAGCAGTGCGAACGGCAATATTTCATCGTTGGTCGAAATATCCGGCTCTCCGTCTCCTTCCGAGAATTTCGTCAGGATCGAGCATTCCTACGTCATAGCGCCGTCGGTACCCGGTGGTTCCACGGTTGCTGTATCGGTTCATAATGCGAGCGCCAGATTCATCAACAACGTGATATTTGGAGGGGATGCGCAAAACTCGGTTGGTATCAAGCTTGTGGATTCTCCGGCGACAAAACTTTATCACAATACGATCAGTGGCGGAACATCGACGCATTCATCGGTTGCGCTGCAAAGCCTCCGCTCGATCCCGAGCATAGCCAACAACATTATCTATAACGAACGCGGCGGGTCACAAATAGCATTACTCTTTCTGGATGAGACGCCGAGTGCGAACGTCACGATTAGAAACAACATGCTCTTCGGTGTGCAGGACGGCGTGGACACTCCCAAGCTATACATGGACTACGATCCGGGATTTGCGCATGTCTATGAGACAGTTGGCGATGTCAACGCCGCTTCCAGTAATTTTAGCGCCAACGTTGGTTACGGCGGCAGCTTGAGCAGCCTTTTTCTCAACTCCGTTTATCCGAATAATAACTGGCGTCTCAAAAACGGAACGCCTGCAGAGGGAGCGGGGCTTAATACGAGAAATATATACGGCACGGTCGTTTCCGACGATCACGATTTTGCCGATAGATACGAGTACGCGCCGGACCTGGGGGCATTTGAAAGATAGGAAACTTATGACGAACCGATACGTTGTAACAATGATCGTTCTTATTTTGGTGCTGGTTTCTGGCTGCACGATGCAGAGAAGGGCGAAGACTGCCCGAACGCCATTAATCACGATAGATGTCACTGTGCTCTTTGCCTTCGATAAGCACGTGCTTAAAGAAAGCGCCAAACCGATTCTCGATGAAGTTGCCGCGAAGCTAAAGCGAAATCCGAGGATGTTCGTCGTGCTGGAAGGGCATACGGATAAGATAGGGCCGGCAGCTTACAACGAAGTATTGGCCGAAAAGAGGGTGCGTGCCGTTGGGGCGTATTTGATCCAGGAGGGCGTAAGACACGATAGAGCGACCTTTATATCGATGGGGGAGAGGACGCCGAAGGATACGAAGAATACAAGAGCGGCTCACCGAAAAAATCGCAGGGTCGAGATATACGATCGATAAAACGG
>Ga0208902_1001264_pt1 | contig 12336 bp, 10 predicted proteins | sample AntAceMetag02UKH_FD_184767 | JGI IMG/M metagenome (GOLD analysis project Ga0208902, IMG submission 184767) | Saline lake microbial communities from Ace Lake, Antarctica - Antarctic Ace Lake Metagenome 02UKH (SPAdes) (version 2) | ecosystem: Environmental > Aquatic > Non-marine Saline and...
ACCTTTCATCTTAGACTCCATATTATTATCCACCTGACAGAACCGGAACAATTGTAATGATAGCTGAATCATCCTGCAGGTTGGGATAGGGGAATTCTGACACCCTTTTTTTGTTTATCAAAACTGTAAAATTCTTATCTATTCCATATGCACTGCGAATATAGTCCTGGATTAATTGAATAGCCTGGTTGACCTCTTTGGGAACAAAAAAGATCTCATCTCTCTTTTTTGTGATATCTGACAATAAGCCTATATATTCAATTGTGACAAATTTCTTTTCTTTCATCTCTCCCAATTAAGTATCCTTACTCCCATTTTGCATAATGTTTATTGTCTGATTATATTACAATATTTTTATATGTCAAGACACAAACGAGGATTATCTGTATCCGGATCGTGTAAAGTCTCACGTTCCTGTATTAGCCTACTCACTAATTATCGACAAATCTGGTGACCACCAGTAACGAAAACAGGCAAAAAACAGCTATAATACCGAACATGATATTAATTCCAAAACGGTCAGCCAGCACCCCGCCTATCCAGGGTCCTATGAAAATACCAAGGGAATAGAGTGACTGATGAAAACCAAGCGCTGTTGAGCGTTGACTAATATCAACTTTCAGAATACTTAGTCCAATAAAGGTGGATTGAAGAATTCCATATCCTAATCCGCTGATTATACCTATTATAAAGAGCCAAAAGATCGAAGGGGCTATTACAGCAAGAACATTCCCCAAAGAAAAAACAAGAGCTGCCAAGAAAACTCTCTTTTTTATAGTTACCGCTGAACCAAGACGCGAATTGATAAAATTACTCAAGGTGAACGCCGCCAGATGAAGGCTCAAAATCAGCCCAATTTCAACATCTCCCGCACCCAGAATCTCCGCCTTTACCGGCAGGAAGCTTAAGGTTATCGCCCATAGACCCACCATTGCAGAACCATGACCAATTGTTGCTATGACTATTTCCCGTCGTTTAAAAAGTTGTGACATTTCGGAAAATGAGAACTTCGTTGGCTTACTCTTCTCAATCTTTGTAGAAAGAATCAGGATGACTGCTACTGCTGCTGCGGCGGCAGCTACCAGAAAAACCAGAGAGTCCCCGCCCCACTCATTTAGAAAACCGGTAAAGAGGGTCGAAAAAGCTTTTCCCACACCATTGGCTAATGTAATCAGTGCAGTGGCTGAAACTATTCTCTTTACAGGAAACAGCCGTGTAAAGACAGATACCAAAAGTACCCAGGTGGCTGCACCAAACCCCGTTAAAGCCCGACCAGTCATGAGAGCCCCTAATGAATCCCCATACCCTAGAATCAATGATCCAGCGCCCATAAAAAGAAAGCCAAAAATAATAAATATTTTAATATTACCGGTAATGTCTGAAAAAAGACCTAAAGGAATTCGGAAGATTAATTGTACTAATCCATACATAGACAGAACCAAACCTACAGAAGAGAGATTTCCCATTTTGTCATTCAGGAGGGTCGGCAAGGTCGGGAGGTATATAAATAGAGAAAACCAGAGGAGCACGGAAACTATGAACAGAAGAATTATTTGAGTTCTGTTTGAAGATACTGTATTAGGCATAGTATTTAGGTTTTCTCCTCAAATATACTTTATAAAAAAGATTATTCATTATATTCTGAATATCGGCTTAACAGTTGAATATTATTCAAGCATTTTTTCAAAAGAGTGCATTCCAATAGGGGAAAATATACAGATTTTTATTAGTTTTTGATAGCGGGCAGAGCTTTGCTGCTGGGTTTTTATTAGTATATTTTTATCTATATATGATGTATAGCTCAATTTATTGATATTATTTTTATATTTTAATCAATTTTATCCATTTTTTCGACACATTACTCAATATGTGTGATAATATGATGCAAATTGCAGCTTTTTAGAAAAATTAAGAAATGAATACAGGAGGCATAAATATGGCACAGATCAGGAAACTTGATCCAACAAAAATGAAAGATTGGGAAATTGCTCAGGCGTGTGAAGCTAACATGAAAACCATTACGCAGCTTGCTGAGGATCTTGGTATAGAACCCAAAGAAATTTTTCCTTATGGACATTACACGGGAAAAATTGATTATATGAAAGTTCTTGAAAGACTTAAAGACACACCAAACGGAAAATATATTGAAGTTACTGCTATAACACCGACGCCCTTGGGCGAAGGGAAATCAACCACAACCATGGGACTAGTTCAGGGACTCGGGCATCTTGGAGAAAAAGTTACCGGTGCTATCAGGCAGCCCTCAGGCGGTCCCACTTTTAATATCAAAGGTTCTGCGGCCGGCGGCGGTCTTGCACAGTGTATTCCTTTAACAGATTTCAGTCTTGGTCTTACTGGTGATATTGATGCAATAACCAATGCTCACAATTTGGCTATGGTAGCGCTTACCAGTAGAATTCAGCATGAGTTCAACTACTCAGATGCCTTTCTGGCAAAGAAAAACCTTACCCGACTTGATATTGATCCCAACAATATTGCCATCGGCTGGGCAATAGATTTTAGTGCTCAGGCTCTCAGGGATATTATAATCGGCATCGGCGGTAAAATGGACGGCTTTATGATGAAAAGCGGATTTCAGATAACCGTTTCTTCAGAAATTATGGCAATTCTTGCTGTAGCCACAGATCTGGCTGATATGCGAAACAGAATTGACAAAATGATAGTCGCCTACAGTAAAAAGAAAAAACCGATAACTGCCGGTGACTTGGAAGTAGCAGGTGCAATGACCGCAATTATGGCAAAAGCAATCAACCCGAACCTGGTGCAGACAGTCGAAGGTCAGCCAGTGCTTGTACACGCAGGACCTTTTGCGAATATCGCTATCGGGCAATCCTCAATAATAGCAGATAAAGTGGGTTTAAAACTTGCTGATTATCATGTTACCGAGAGTGGTTTTGGAGCTGATATTGGTTTTGAAAAGTTTTGGAACTTAAAATGCCGGTACAGTGGACTGGTTCCTGATTGTTCAGTCATTGTTGCTACGGTTCGTGCCCTCAAAATGCATGGCGGCGGTCCGATAGTTAAGCCTGGAAAAAAAATGGATCCCGTATACACAAGCTCCAATCCGAAATTAGTTGAGAAGGGCCTTGATAACTTGATGGCACATATTGAAACGGTTAAGAAAAGCGGAGTTCCACCAGTTGTGTGTGTAAACCATTTCTATACCGATTCTGATGAAGAGGTTGCTGTAATAAGAAAGGCGGTAGAAGCTACAGGAACCCGTGTTGCAGTAAGTAAACACTGGGAGTTTGGCGGAGCTGGAGCTGTCGAGCTTGCAGAGGCTGTTCGTGATGCCTGTCGTGAAGAGAAGGATTTCAAGTTCCTTTATGATAACGAGACCCCAATCCGGGAGCGTATTGAGAGAATTGCAACGGAAGTCTATGGAGCTGACGGAGTCTCCTATTCCCCTGAAGCAGAAGAGAAAATGCAGCGTCTGGAAAGCAACCCGGAGTCTATGGCAATGGGAACTTGTATGGTTAAGACCCAGCTCAGTCTTTCTCATGATCCAACAATTAAGGGAAGACCTAAAGGGTGGACGCTTCCGATTAGTGATATTCTGGAGTACAAAGGCGCCGGGTTTCTTGTTCCTGTAGCAGGTGATATTAAACTCATGCCGGGAACTGCCTCAAATCCTGCTTTTAGAAATATTGATGTAGATGTGGAGACTGGGAAAGTTACCGGCCTGTTTTAAGATTTTGAAATTGACTCAACTTCATAGGTTAATTGAACAAAACCAAAATCATATTTTTTTACGGTAATAGGGGTAAGATGAATATTCTTCTTCGTCTCCCCGAATAACGGGATTCCTTTACCGAGAATTACTGGAATGAGTGTAATCGTGATGTCCTCGATAAGCCCCTCAGCAAGAAACCGCTGTATGGTAATTCCACCATCTATATAGAGTCGCCCAGCCCCCTCTTCTGACAAACGGTTCCACAACTCTTTAGGTGTTTCTGATGAGTGTGTTACTGTTTGAGCCAATTTTTCCGGAATTTCAATAGCATTTCTGCTTAAAACAATAACACGCGTTTTGCCATAGCCCCAGGTATCAAACTGCAGCACTTTTTCAAAAGTATTTCTCCCCATAATCAGAACATCGACAGTTTCAAAGAAAGCTTGAAAACCACAATCTTCACCCTCGGGAACTAAGGCATTTGCAACATCCAGCCAATCAAGTTCTCCCTTCTCTCCGGCAATAAAACCATCCAGGCTTGCTGCAATAAATACTGATGCTCTTAGATTCATCTGCTGCCTCCTTTATATTCTTATTTTCAACAAAAAAGCAGCCCTTAATTTACAAGAGCTGAGAAATTACTTCGTTTCCTAAAGTGGAATATTACCATGTTTCTTATAGGGTAAAGAATCCTGCTTATTAACTAAGGTCTCAAAACTTCGAATTACAATCTTTCGCGTCTCAGCAGGATCTATCACTGCATCAATATAACCTTTTTCTGCAGCTCTATACGGATGAGAGAACTCTTTCTGGTACTCTACCTCTTTCTCCTGCATAAATTTGTTAACATCTTTAGCTTTTAACGATTCTCTTCTAAAGACAATTCCTGCTGCACCCTTGGCACCCATTACTGCAATCTCTGCTTCCGGCCAGGCATATACATAATCTGCACGCAAGTGCCTGCTGTTCATTACAATATAGGCACCACCGTAGGCTTTTCGCATGATTATTGTAATTTTGGGAACTGTTGCCTCTGCATACGCGTAGATAAGTTTTGCTCCGTGCCGGATAATTCCATTATGCTCCTGGTGGGTACCCGGCATAAATCCCGGTACATCTTCAAGTGTCAGTAATGGGATATTAAAGGAATCGCACATTCGGACGAACCTTCCCGCCTTTACCGATGAGTCAATATCCAGTACACCTGCCATGAACATAGGCTGATTTGCAATAATTCCAACTGAAAATCCATTCATCCGGCAAAATCCGGTAACAATACTTTTCCCAAAATCTTTTGCTATTTCAAAGAAAACTCCATCATCAACAATTGATTTAATAACACTCTTCACATCGTAAGGTTTTTTCACTGCGTCAGGCATTATGGTCTGCAGCTCAGGACACAACCGATCAGAAAGATCTGAAGATCTATAATAGGGAGGTTTTGCTCTATTATTCTGCGGCATATAAGAGAGCAGAGTTCGAATAGTCTGCAGAGCTTCTTCTTCATCCTCCGCTACGAAATGCGATACACCGCTTTTTTCTGTATGAACAGCTGCTCCGCCAAGCGTATCTACCGAAACATCTTCATGAATTACCTCTTTCACTACTTTCGGACCAGTTATAAACATATAACTATTTTCCCTGGTCATTATAATAAAATCCTGAATTGCAGGAGAGTATACGGCTCCACCAGCACAAGGGCCAAGTATTGCCGTTATCTGAGGAACAACCCCGGATGCCATAACATTTCGATAAAATATCTCACCATATCCTGCAAGAGAATCAATCCCTTCCTGGATTCTTGCCCCTCCTGAATCATTCAGTCCAACTACCGGTACACCTGCTTTTACAGCCATATCCATAATTTTGCAGATTTTTTCCGCATGTGTTTTGGAGAGCGATCCTCCTACAACGGTGAAATCCTGTGCATAGATAAATATTGTTCTTCCATCAATCTTTGCACTACCTGTTACTACTCCATCCCCAGGATATTTATCTTTTTCCATCCCGAAGTCATTACAGTTGTGTATTTTAAACATGTCAAACTCCTGAAATGAGTTTATATCAACTAATTTTTCTATACGTTCACGTGCAGTAAATTTACCCTTTTTATGTTGTACCTCAATCCGCTTCTCCCCGCCTCCACGCAGAGCCTGCTGCTGTTTGTTGAACAAGTCCTGCTCTGCAGTTAAGCCATCTTCTTTTTTTAACACTATTTACGCTCCTTAAATTGAGTCAGTAATCTGCCGCATGGTATCATAAGGCTGATACTATTTTCAAGCTGTAGAGAGCATGGTAAACTTGCTGTAAACCTTAGTACCCTGTAACACTTAAATCTTAGGATTCTCCCTTGTACGCGACAAGCTTTTGCTGCGTCAGAATACATCACCTTAGCGGGCTAAGGTTTCGTATTCTTCCTTGCAAATACCTATCGGGTACTGCAGGAGAACCAGTAATTTTAAGTGTTACTGGATACTAGTTATAGTCTTCACTCATGACATCAGCACCAAACAACTCTTCATCAGTCGGCTGATTACTTTCAATGGGAAAGGAGACCCAGGTAGTATTAAGTAAGTGCTTCCAGGTAATATTTTCACTAGTGCTGTTTCCTCCCCAGGTTCCACAGCCAAGGGTCATAGTCATCGGCATTCCGTTTGTCCAAGCTCCGCTATTCGCAAGGCATTGAGGTTGGTTGATCATAATTCTTGATATCTTAACCTTTTCAGCAAGCTGTAGAACCCTTTCGCGACTTTCTGTGTGGATACCGCATGAGTGTCCAGGACCTGACCAGCTTGTAATGTCATTTATCATCTGCACTGCATCATCAAAATTTTCCCACTTATACAAGGTAGTAACTACAGAGAGTTTCTCTTCTGAAAATGGAAATCCTTCGCCAATCCCTGTCTCTTCTACCATGAAAAAAGTTTTATTTGGGGGAAGGTTAATTCCAGCCAATACGGCAATTTTAGATGCTGGTTGTGCCACGATATCTCTGTTCAGGTGCCCATCCACCCACATCGCCGACTGCAGCATTGACTTTTCACCGGCTGGTACCAGATATCCTCCGACAGCTTCCATTTCAGCAATCAATTTATCATACACAGTGTTCTGTATAAGGCAGGAGTTCTCTGTTGAGCAGCTCGTAGCATTATCAAATATTTTGGATCTCATTATTTTATCTGCAACTGCAGAAAGATCTGCTGTGTCATCTACTATAGTGACCGCATTACCAGCACCTACACCCAGAGCAGGTTTCCCGCTGCCGTAAGCCTCTTTCACCATTCCGGTACCGCCGGTTGCCAGAATTAGATCGCTCTGTTTCATCAATTCCTGACTAGCTTCCATAGAAAGTTCTTCAACTATCTGGATAAGATCTTCAGGAAAATTCATTTTTTTAAGAACCTTTCGCATCTGATCTACTGCCATTTTTCCTGTTTTTTGAGCGCGAGGGTGCGGAGCCATAATTATTGCATTCCTTGTTTTTACTACACTTATTCCCTTACAAAAAGGTGTTGCTTCAGGGTTTGTACAAGGAATCAAAGCTCCTATAACACCAACCGGTTTTGCAAATTTCAAGAGTCCCTTTTCAACATCTTCTTCAATAATTCCAACTGTTTTTGCATCTTTACAATCCCGCCAGGTACCTTTAATTTTTGCCATTAATTTCGCATATTTACTCGATTCATTCCCAAGCTTTGACTCTTCAACAGCAACCCTGGAGAGTTCTCGGGCAAATGAATCCTGAACTCCAGCCCATGCCATTCTTGCGCATACAGAATCAACCTCTTTCTGTGATGCAAATTCAATCTGTTCTTGCGCCTTACGTGCTTTTTCAACCAATCCCGCTATGTATGCTTTTGCTTCAATTTGTTTCTGTGTTTGTTCCATCTTTTGTATCTCCTAAAAAAAATAGGCATAGAATACAATATTGTACTCTATGCTGTTTGTGTAGACAGTGTATACCGAATGACTCTTTGTCAGCAGAATTCTCTATACTTCAGGATTTGGAATCATTAACTCTCTGATTATCAGAATTAATTGATCATATCCACCGATAAACCCTCTGAGTGTTCTGGCTGTAGCCCCATATAGATCAAATTCTGAAGGTGCCAAACCATCAGCATCATATGCTTTTCTGAACTCCTCAAATTTACTATAGAGATCTTTTACTACCTGGGGATCAAGAGGTTCGTCTGTTGTATTTTTTACTTCAACTGTAGATGAGTTATACCTTTTTTGCCATTTGTAGGGTATGGTGTGCACAATTCCACCACCAATCAGTTCAGACCAGTGCAGTTGTGAACGGTAAGCGGCAACAAGAAGCTTGGCTCGTAATCCACGTTTCCGAAAAATCTTAACAGCCTTCTTCATAACAGCAACACCTGCAAGATCCAGATATGCAGGATTAATTATTATATTCTCTTTATCAGCTACAATTTTTAGCCAGTCATCAAGTCTACCGACCATGATTGTACAGATTGGAGTCATCTTTGAAACATCCAAACCTTCAGCCTCACGCCTTTTTAAGCCTCTTTCCACCGCTTCTCCGGCTGCTAATGCTTGAGGTAGAGTAAAACATACGGTTGCGTTGATATTAACTCCACGATAGGTGGCCTCTTCAAAGGCATCAACTCCAGCCTCGGTAACCGGCATTTTTACCTGCATATTTGGTGCAAGTTCATTAAATTTTACTGCCTGTTCAACCATAGCCTTTGTGTTTCGATAGAATTTAGCATTTGTCTGAATCGATATGCGTCCTTTCATGCCGTTTTCTCTCTCAAAAACCGGAAGCAAAAGTTCAGATCCTTTTATTGCCATCTCCTCAATCACCTGCCATGCCACATCGTCCTCACTAAAAATAGGATTATCTGCTGCAATTTCCAGAATTCGGTCTTTCCAGAGAGGCAGCTCTTTTTTTAGTACGTTATACACGATAACGGGATTGGTAGTAGCTCCAACTGCCCCGTTTTCTATTGCATAGGCAAGTTCCCCAAGTGAGCAGGAATCATTCCAGTAATCTGTATCAGTAGTCTCCACCATTAATTTCAATGGAATTTTGATCGTAGGCATAAGCACTCCTTGTTCTTATATTCTTATTGTCTGATATTATGATATAGTTATATGAAAAAGTAAAGCCCCAAAAAGAGTCTTTTTCAAATATATTTGCTACGGTGAAATTTTCTCTGTTACATCCTGATCATATTTAAAAAAACTTATTGTCTGATTTTATGACTTTCACTATTTAGAGATTGACAACCACTATTGAATACCGATAGTATTCCCCTATGTCAGTTACAAAAATTCGTCAAAAAACAGTAGTAGAACAAGTTATGGCTCAAATTAAGGGACTTATTGCATCCGGTGAGTATAAACCGGGTGATAAGATCCCTACAGAACTGGAACTAGCTGAAATCTTTGGAGTTGGGCGCTCATCCATCCGTGAAGCCGTAAAGATATTTAACTATTTAGGCGTGCTAAAATCACAGGCTGCCAAAGGAACCTATGTTCAGGAACGGTCAAACATCTCCACGGAGGCATTGACCTGGTCACTGCTGCTGGGAAATGACGAAATGGAAGAGATGATTGATTTGCGCGGAGCAATTGAACTGTGGAGCATTCTGGCACTAACAAAAAAAATATCCAACGGCAGCAACGAAGCTCTGGAAGTAGTGAAAGCGTTGGAACATATTGTCGATCAAATGAATATTTCTGTTAAAAAAGGTCTTTTTGAAGAGCTTATCGAGGCAGATTTCCAGTTTCATAACACCATTATTAAAGCTCAGAAAAATGCCCAGTTCTACTCACTCTATCAAACACTTCGTTCTTTCTTAGTTGAAGAAATGCGTACATCTCAGGAGGATTATCAGAATCCGGCTCAGATTCCGGAAGAGCATGGCAGTATTGTTAAAGCTATATCCTCAGGGAATTCTGAAACTGTTCTCCTGAAATACACCGATCATATCGAGAATACAAAACGGCGTGTACAAAACAGAACTGCTGCTCTATAGTCCTATGGGTGGTTCAAAAAATTTTCACCAACTTTGCCCGCTTTGTGGTTCTGATAATACAATACTAATTCCAAATACGGGAAAACAGACCTATTATTCCTGCACTACCTGCGGGTTAACTTCTCTTTCACAAAATCAGCTGTTGGAACCTGATGAAGAACAGTTCAGATACGAGCAGCACAATAACAACCCCGATGATCCACGATACAGGGAATTCCTTGGAAAGTTATTTCTCCCCCTTCAACCTTTACTCGAGCCAGGCACTCTTGGGCTCGATTTTGGGTGTGGTCCAGGTCCGGCTTTGGCGCACATGTTTATAAAATCAGGGTACAGGATGAACATCTACGATCCCTACTTTGCTTATAATCCAACTGTGTTTCAGGAAGACTACGACTTCATCACTTCAACAGAGGTTTTTGAACATCTATATAACCCCTTCAAAGAGATAAATCTGCTGTTTTCGCTTTTAAAACCACAGGGCATACTGGGAGTTATGACAAAACTACTAAAAGATGAGATAGACTTCCCTACATGGTTCTACCGGAATGACTCCACACATGTCAGTTTCTACACGGAAATAACCTGGAAATGGATCTGTAGGCAATGGAATGCTGATATTCTTTCAATGGATGATAATATTGTTATTATGCGAAAAACTTAAGAATCTATAATCTCTTAATAATTCTCTCTGCATATTTTGGATTTCGATACATGACTTTCATACAAGACTCTCTGGCGGTTTCTGTCATCTTTTGCTCATCAAACCGGGTGAATTCACCGTCTTTATAGACAACTTCTCCATTTATGATAGTCATATCAACTGTACCGGAAATCCCTACTTTTACCGGCAGGCTGGCGGGATCATGCAGTGCTCCAATATATTCCAAACGGTCGGTATTAATCATAAACATATCAGCAGCCATTCCCGGAAGTAGTTTTCCAATATCATCTCTACCAAGTAAAGCTGCACCGCCGGAGGTTCCTATTTTCAGGAACTCAGCAGGTTCCGGTACTGGATAGTCCCTTTTCCCTGCAGTCAGGCATTGCAGTAAGTAGGCATTCCTAAGGGAATCAAGTAGGTTCGAGTTATCATTTGAGGCTTGTCCATCGCAACCAATGCCTAACGGCATGTCCATAGCATACATTCTTGGAATGTCAGGAACAGTAAATCCACCAAGAAATATCGGGGCAGGACAATGAGAAACTCCGGTTCCGGTTTCCGCAAGCAGATCAATTTCATCTGCCTGCAAATCCCAGCCATGGGCATACCATACATCAGAACCAATGAATTCATTTTTGAGACACCATTCCAGAGTTCTCATCCCATAACGTTCAACCATTGCAGGATTTTCACCTTCACCAAGGTGGGTGTGCATACGAATTTGCTTAGCTCTTGCAAAACGAACCGTCTCTTTAAAAGTTGCTTCTGTGCAGTTTATGGGCTGACACGGGGCTGCAGCAACTCTTTTCATAGAAAATCGTCCATAGTCATGATAAGTGGAAACCAATCTGTCACAATCCTGAATAAATGTATCAGTAGTCTCAATCAACTCTTCAGGAAGCGGACTTCCGTCATCTCTGGACAAGGTGTTTGTACCCCGTCCTGCATGAAACCGCATTCCCATTAATTCCGCGGCAGCCATTTGCTGATCAACCAGCTCAATTCCAGCATGTTTTGGATAACAATATTGATGATCAAAGGCAGTTGTACACCCATGTTTCACCAGATCTGCCATAGAGATCATTGTAGTATTAAATATTGCTTCAGGGGTCATTGCACAAAAAAAGGGATAAATGGTCTCTATCCATTCAAGTACATCCAAGGTGGTCCAATCCAGCCATGCATTGTTTCTTACAAAGGCCTGGAAGAAATGATGGTGTGTATTAACCAGGCCGGGATAGATATACATATTTCTTCCATCAATTATCTCACAACTGCCAAGCCGCAAATCTTTCAGAAGGTTTCTTCCAATTTTTTTTATTTGCGGACCATCTATAAGAATATCAGTATCATAGAGAACCCTGTTATCTTTGTTTCCTGTTATTATAGCAGCCGCCTGCTTGATTAGCAGCAATCCCATATATCCATCTCCAATTACATTAAATTTATTTCTCTTTATTGTACCACAACATACATAAAATCCGTAGTACGTGTTACAATCATTTAAACTCTCCGAATACAATGGGTAATATATGGACTTTCCACTCATACCGTTCGCGGTATATGTTTTTGTAACAACATTTACTCCAGGACCCAATAATATTAGTGCCGCCGGTTTCGGTATGAAGCTGGGATATCGAAGGGTTTTACCCTATTTAATGGGAATATTCAGTGGTTTTGTGCTTGTTATGTCTCTCTCAGCACTGGCCTCAGATGCTGTTCAGGAATTTTTTCCAGGAATTTTTCCATTTATTAGATATGCCGGTTCCGCATATATTCTTTGGCTGGCATTTAGTCTGGTTAAAAATTCAACTCCAGATAAGGAAAACGCTTCAGGAGCACGAAAGCCGACATTTATAATCGGTCTCATTTTACAATTTGCCAATCCAAAGGTAATTGTTTACGGTCTGACCATTTTCTCAACATTCATTCACCCCTATTTCAACAAAGCAGGCACTCTTTTTCTTTTTTCT
>Ga0208902_1001270_pt1 | contig 12313 bp, 10 predicted proteins | sample AntAceMetag02UKH_FD_184767 | JGI IMG/M metagenome (GOLD analysis project Ga0208902, IMG submission 184767) | Saline lake microbial communities from Ace Lake, Antarctica - Antarctic Ace Lake Metagenome 02UKH (SPAdes) (version 2) | ecosystem: Environmental > Aquatic > Non-marine Saline and...
TTTAAACCCGCCACTGTGCGTGGGCCCCGATTACGTGGTACCCCAATATCTGACCCTCTTTCCCGGGGTGGAAGCCCTTCTGGCAGGCAAGACCCTCGCCGATTGCAATATGAAGCAGGTGAACGTATTGCAGTCCCGCAACGCAGCGTCTGATTTTTTCCTTAAGACTGATGTGCCCAAGTCGGCCCGGGTAGTGGGGTTTGTAAACAACGATCTGGGCGCTGAGTTCAACATGGCCAGCCCCAATTACGGCGAGAAACTGGCCGCATCCTGGATTCCCATCTCCCTAAGGGACTGGACCGGCCGGGAGTTTCAAAGGATGTACAGCGACGAATACGGCGGATACAATGCGCTATTGGCATCCACTTTTACCAATAACGTGGGATCTCCTTCCGGTATGTCGCCCAATATGATGACCATGGTTTTGAATGACCCGATTCTGCCGGATGGGACCGAGGATCCTTACTATAACCCCCTTCTCAGTGTCACGCCGTGGACGTTGCATTATTTACCCGGGACCACTACCTATACGGATACCCCGTTGGTACCATTAGCGGCTTTTGCGGCAGCTAATCTTGTTATAGACACCGAGCCTCCTGACCTGACCCCTGTAATCGCATCGGTCATTGGACCTGAATCCCAGGTGGGACCCCTGCTCTGTTCCACGCGATCCAACGGCAGCACCGTCACCATCACATCGGTGGGCGACAAGTTGGTCCTCAATCCCGACTGGGATCCCCAGGTGGCAGGAAGCAAATTCAAGATCACCCGGCATTACGGTTTTGGCGACGTCACCGGTTCGGTGACCCTGAACAATATTGCGCTGACCATCGAAAGCTGGAGCGATCAAGAGATCGAGGCTACCGTATCCGGATCCGGCGTTACCGGCCGGATTATGGTTATCAGGGGCGATAACGGCCTTTCAACGGAGATCGGGGTGACCCTCAATATCGTGAATTGTGCAACCACCCATGTAGCTGCTGTACCCGGTGATTTCAGTACAATCCAGGCGGCCATCGACGACCCCACAACCGGGGCCGGTGCCCTTATTCTGGTGGCCCCAGGCGCTTATAACGAAAATGTCATCATGAATAAACCGGTCCGGTTGCAGGGTTCAGGCGCCGGTGCGACCTACATCAATGCCAACCCCACGCCCATTGAACGGCTGCAGGACTGGCATAACCGAATTGAGCTCCCGCCGCCCAAGGGCCTTGGCGGGGCTGCTTTTGCGACATTTGTCGTGGCCAATAGCCTCTTCAGCCAGAATGAGGCCCCGGGAATTTTTGTCACCGGCGAGACCGAATATCCCGGCGGGACAGACCAAGACCCTGATTTCACAAAGATAAATTACTTCAATAAGGGATATCCCTTTACGGTCCAGGGGCAGGCGGCCATTGATGGATTCAAACTCATCGGCAGCAAGGCCGGTGGCGGGATATACGTGTTTACCGGCGCTGTGGGCCTGGAGATTACCAACAACGAGATTACCGGGAACCAGGGAAATTACGCCGGCGGCATCACCCTCGGCATGCAGGGCATCGGGTGGAACGGCGTCAACAATAAAAATATCGTCATCGCCCGGAACAAGATCCACCGTAACGGCGGGGTCCAGGGGGGCGGGGGCATCACCATTAACGACTATGCTTCCGACTACCTCATTGACAGTAACCTGATCTTGGGTAATTTCTCCCGATTTAACGGCGGGGGTATCAATCACGGCGGTGTGTGTCCCGGTGAAAATGTGATACAGGGAAACAAGATCCTTTTTAATGAAGACTTCTTTGGCGCCCTGCTAAATAAGGCCGGAAAAGGCGGTGGAATATTCATCGGCGGAAATGTGGCCGGTGGTACGGGCAGTGGAAACGTGACGGTGAATGCCAACCTGATCCAGGGAAATCTGGCAGGGGCGGGAAGCGGCGGGGGGATTCATGTGTTTGCTGCAAACGGGGAAGATTTGAAAGATTACCCCGGACAGCCCAACAATTGGTACCAGATCAAGATCTTCAACAACATGATTGTCAACAATGTGGCTGCCCACTCTGGGGCCGGTATTTTCATGCAGGACGTGCTAAGGGGCTACGTCCTCCAGAATACCATTATAAATAACGACAGCACCGCCACCAGCAGCCTCTCTTTTGAGGCCGGGGCCGCTAACTCAACACCCCAGGGCGCAGGCGTGGTATCCGCCGTGCACAGCCAGGCCCTTCAAACCCTTTTGGCAACCGCCGGTCCCACGGAACCGGATTATTCCAATCCGGTCCTAGTCAACAACCTCATCTGGCACAACCGGTCGTGGTATAATAACGCGTCCCTGAACGAAGGCGCCGGCGGTCTGGCCCCGAATCCCCTTGGGGCCTACTGGGATGTCTACGTACCGCCGGGGGCGAGCATGACGCGCCATCTCACACCGGTGAGGTGTTTTCTCACGCAGCAGATTGATCCCAATACAGGGTATGATTACGGGGCCGACAATTTCTATACGGACCCGCTGGTGGTCAACGCCTATGTGAATATCCTGGAATCAACCAGCATTGTTGACGAGGGGGGTAATAATATATCTGTTCGATATACACCTCTTCTTCCGCCAACGGGCGACTATCATATTCAAGCCACCTCCCCTGCCAGGGATAACGGGCAGAGTGTGGTCTCCTACGGTTTTGCACCCCTGAGCTTTGACTTTGACGGAGACCCGAGGAATATATCGGTGCCCGATGTCGGGGCTGATGAATACACGGCCGCCGCGGCTGCCGCCCTTAGCGCCGACGAGTGAGATATGATCGCCGCAACCACGGGAAGGATCAGGTAGGGTTATGGAAAGAAAAGACATATTCGGAATGGAACTTAGAGGTTTTCATAAGAACTATGGAGGGCAAATGATGAAAAGAGGAACCCGATATGGCAGCATGATGGTATTGCTGGCTCTTTTCGTGTGTCTATGGGTCGTGACGGCGAGTGCGGATGTCCACGTACAATGCCCGGGAGATACGAATGGTGACGGCATCTCTGAAGACCCCAATATCGTGTGCCGGCATATTACCGGTGGAGACGGCTACACAAAGATGGCCGACGGTCTTGATCTGTATATTTTCAGCTTCGGGGACGCCGATGGCGTGCCGGTTGAAAGGGTCATCGCCGATCGTACGCTCAAGGCCCAGATGCCCGCCCCCACCATTGTGGTGAAGCAGGGGCAGGAGCTCTACCTGACCATGACCAATGTGGGGATGGTGGTTCGGCCCGACCTCTTTGATCCCCATACCGTCCACTGGCATGGTTTTCCCAATGCCGCCCCCATCTTTGACGGCCTGCCGGAGCCCTCTCCCTCTGCCAATATGGGAAATAGCTTCACCTATTACTACAACGCCGTGGTTCCCGGCACCTACTTCTATCACTGTCATGTGGAGGCCGCCGAGCATATGCAGATGGGGATGGTCGGTAATCTCTGGGTAACGCCGGCCCAGGACGGGCAATCTATTGGCGGGTTCACCAAGTTTGCCTATAATGACGGCGATGGTTCTACCGGCTATGATGTGGCGTATCCCCTGCTCCTCACCGGTTTTGACTCCTTTTTTCACATTGCCAGCGACACGGTCCAGGCCCTCCCCTTTGCCGCCATGTTTGATGAGTACCCCATGATCAATGGCCGGGGATACCCCGATACCATCAATCCCAACAATATCCTGAATCAGGAGGGGTTTGCGGCACAGATAACCCCGACGATCATCACCGCGAGCACGGGGCAGCGGATTCTGCTCCGTGTCTGCAATATTTCAACCACCCACCAGTACTCATTTGCCACCACCTTAGGCGTACCCATGAAAGTGGTGGCAAGGGGCGCTGCCCTTTTAAGGGGCCCGGACGGAAAGGACACCTCAATGGAGGTCAATGTCCTAAATGTGGGTGGGGGTCAGGACTACGACGTGATCCTCGATACCTCAGGTGTTGCGCCGGGGACCTATTTCCTTTACACCACAGACCTGGCAAACCTGTCAAATGGTAAGCAGGAACGCGGCGGCATTATGACTGAAATTGTTATCAACCCCTTATAACGACCCTATATTGAGGAGGAAAAGAATGGATAGGATCGGAAAAGAGATAAACATGTGGGTGGTCGTTTTGATGGGCGCAGTGCCGCTGTTCTTTGGAACCAGCGCTCAAGGGGCCATTGTCGGCGAGACAGGTTCAACCTTCCACCTTATGGCCAAACGGGACGTGATCGTCACCTCGGACGGCGACAGTTTCATCATGTGGGGTTACGCCATCAGAGATGCCGTTACAGGTAAGACAGGTAGGGCCCAATATCCGGGACCGACCCTCATTGTGACCGAGGACGTGCCCGTGACCATCACCCTGAGAAACGATCTCGCTCCTGAATCGGGCTACGTGTCCATCGTCTTTCCCGGGCAAGAAGTGACTGCCACAGGAGGGCTTCCCGGTTTACTCACCAGGGAGGTCCAATCTGCCGAGATCCTGCCCGGACAGGGCTACGAACAGGTTGCCTACACCTTCACCCCGAGGGAGCCCGGTACCTATATTTACCGGAGCGGCACCCGGGCCGATCTCCAGGTGGAGATGGGTTTGTTTGGGGCCTTGATCGTTCGACCGGCAGCTACTCCGCCGGGTGGTGATCCTGCGAAGAAATACGCCTATAACCATGTTGACAGCCAATACGATCAGGAGTACCTCTATATGATGTCGGAAATGGATCCCCGGATCCACAGACAGGTGGAAGAAAAGCGTTGGGGAAGTATCGATTTTACCACGTATTTCCCCACCAACTGGTTCATAAACGGCCGCAACTATCCGGACCTCCTTGCAGAGAATAATGTCCCCTGGCTCCCCACGCAGCCCTATAACTGCCAGCCAAGGATGCACCCCGGTGAAAAGGTCCTCATACGGTTCATTGGTGCGGGAAGAGATATTCATCCCATGCATTTTCATGGGAACGATTTTGAAACCATTGCCGTTGACGGCAGACTCCTCTCCAGCGGGCCGGGGGCTGGGCCGGATCTGGCATGGCGGGCCACCACCATCAAAAGCATGCCAGGTCAAACCGCAGACCTCATCTGGGGCTGGACCGGCAAAGAGTTGGGCTGGGACATCTACGGCCATTCGCCGGACGATCCCCTGGAACCCTATGAATATGCCCCGAATCACGGCAAACCCTTCCCTGTTGTACTGCCCCCAAGGGATGCGGTGACCTATGGTGCCTTTTACTCCGGGAGTCCTTTTCTGGGCGGGGAAGGGGAACTTCCCCCCGGTCACGGAGGGCTGAACGCCAATGGGGGATACTTTTATATGTGGCATTCCCATACGGAAAAGGAGTTGACCAGCAACGACATCTGGCCAGGAGGCCTGATAAGTTTTATGATCGTCGAACATCCAGATGTGCCCATAGACTAAACCATGAGGAGGATTACAGCATGTTCTCGCAAAAAATGATCAGATTTCAGGGGTTTTTCCTTTTTCTTTGTCTCCTATCAATTATGGGAGGAAAGGCATTCGCCGCTGAATACTGGGTGTGGGTCGACGCTGCCGACATGACCATGGCAGACGGCAGGAAGGTGCCGGTATGGGGATTCGGTCTGGATCGAGACAACGACTTCCTCACGACCGATGACCATGCTGTCTCGGTACCCGGGCCAACACTGCGTGTCGGTCCGGGAGATAATTCCTTAATCATCCACCTCAAGAATAATCTCCGTGAGCCTGTCTCGCTGAATATCCTTGGCCAGAGACTCACCAATAACAGAGGACCGGTCTGGACCAATTTCCCGGATGATACCAAGACATGGTCAGGGAGCAGGCCAGTGGGTAATTACACAGCCAGGGTACGTTCCTTTACCCATGAGACCCTGCCCGGTGAGGTAGGAGAATATAGATGGGAATCCTTTCGGTCTGGGACGTTCCTGCTCCAGAGCGGAACGAATCCTGCAAAGCAGGTCGAGATGGGTATGTACCTCCCTATTGTCAAGGACACCAGTGAGGGGTCGGCCTATGCGGATGTTTCCTACGACGCCGAGGTGGTGGTGATCTTCCACGAGATTGACCCGGCCATTCACCAGGCCATTGCGGCAGGGACCTATGGCGCGGTACCAGGCGCCACCATTACAAGCAGCGTCAATCGAGAACCCAAATACTTCCTGATGAACGGCGTGTCCTATCCGTCTGACGGGCTTCTTCCTATCAATGGAAAGATGTCCCTTCTTCAGGGCGAGCGTCTTCTCATAAGATTTCTCAATGCCGGTCTCGAGACCCACGTGCCGCAGATACTGGGATTGTACATGAGCCTGTGGGCGGAAGATGGAAACAGATATCGTTATGCCAAGGAGGCGTACGGGTTTGAGCTCTCTGCCGGAAAGACAGTAGATTCCATACTGGTATCCCCTATGAATCCCCCCTGGGAGTATCCTCTCTACGATGCGAGACTTAACCTCAACAACGCCGGAGCCAGCCCGGGCGGGATGTTATCTTACGTCAAATCATCACTCCCGGACCATAGATAACCTGATAATGAATAAATCCCCGAGGAATCCCATGAGCCGTAAGAGGCCTTTACAACAAAACGCGTTTTTTCCGAGGGACTTTCTTATCCTTGTGGCCCTCTTTTTCCTACTCTGGCCGGTTTCATCCTGTAGTGTTGGAACCGTTCCTGCTGATCAGGGCGCGGTACCCAAGGAAGAGTATCAAACTCTGGTGGCCCGATGGGGGGTAAGACCGGTGGCCATCCGGCTCACCGCCGTCGACTATTTCGTGGATTTCCGGTATGTGATCGTTGATCCTGAAAAGGCAAAAGCCGTTCTCAGCCGCGGCAAACAGAATAAAGAGGTCTTTCTCCTGGACCAGAAAACCGGAAACAAATTCCCTGTCCCGATTACCAAGATAGGCCCTTTGCGCGCCACAACACTCAGCCCTAAAATGGGCCGCCAGTACACCATCCTTTTTTCCAACGTGGGCAAGTCCATCAAGAAAGGGGACAAGGTTTCGGTGATCATTGGAAAGTTCAAGGCCGAGAACCTGACGGTAGAATAAAAAAACAGCCTTGACACATTGAGGATGGTTGTATTAGATTGCCTTCTATCCGGTGATTTTATGCTTTTTCCGACTCATTTCTCATTTCATTTTCTTCCATTAAAGGAGGTATGCTGCCATGAAAAGGTCTTTTGTTTTTGCACTGGTTTTACTTCTCCCCTTAGCCCTTATCCTCACCCCGGTTCAGGGGGTGGAGCCTCCTGCCGACGACATCATTAAGGCCCCCTCCTGCCCCCTGTGCGGCATGGACAGAAATAAGTTTAACTTTTCAAGGGTCTTTATTGTATACGATGATGGATCCACCTTCGGCGCCTGCTCACTGCATTGCGCTGCCATCGACATGGCCGTGAATATCGACAAGGGGCCCGTTAAGATCTGGGTCGGGGATTATAATACAAAGGGGCTCATCGACGGTGAAGAGGCCTTTTGGGTCATCGGCGGGAAGAAGATGGGTGTCATGACCAAAAGGGCAAAATGGGCCTTCGGGACAAAACAGGCAGCTGAGCAATTTATTAAGCAGTTCGGAGGCCAGTTGAGCAACTTTGAAGGCGCTGCAAAGGCGGCTTATGAGGACATGTACCAGGACACCCGCATGATCCGGGAGAAACGCAAAATGAAGCGGATGAGGATGAAGAAATCCTGACCAAAGGTATTTGAATACGGAATGCCGAACCGCAGATGTAGAGGGGTGCCTTATGGAAACAGGGCAGGATCGGAAGACATTGGGTTGCCGTAAGACGATGTCGGGAATCGCGTGGGTCGCAGGAATCTTGATCTGCCTCCTCTCGGCCGGATCCGCACTGGCCCTTGACCCGGCCCCTGTTACGCCGCCAAAAAAGGCCAAGTGCCCTGTCTGCGGCATGTTTGTCTACAAATACCCTGATTGGGTCGGAGAGGTCTTCTTTCAAGATGGTTCCGTGGCGTTTTTTGATGGGGCCAAAGACCTTTTCAAGTATTATTTCAACCTGAAAAAATACAACCCAAACAAGACTCAGAAGGATATCGCGGTCATCTATGTTACGGAATACTACGACCTGAAGCTGATGGACGCCCGAAAGGCCTTCTTCGTTATTGGGAGCGATGTATATGGCCCCATGGGAAGGGAGCTGATCCCATTTTTGACCAAAGAAGACGCTGAGGAGTTCAAGAGGGATCACAAGGGGACACGGATCCTTGTTTTCCAGGAGATTACCCCTGCGGTTATCAGGAAGTTGGACGATTAGTAACACTTTATGCGGAAATCGACCCTATACCTGTTTTTCATTACCGTAAACGGTTTGATCCTTGCTTTCCTTCTCCTTGTTTATCCCGTCCTTACTGCAGAGACACACAACAGCAGGATCAGAGAAGAAAAGAAGCTGGTTCACGCCCTGGGAATCACGGATCTGTGCCTCTTTACAGAGGCCCGATATACACGGCATCCCACCCAGACGGATCTCCATTCGGCCTTTCAGGATCACCCCCTGGCACTTGAACACTTCCCATCAGGATCTTTGGTTTCTCCCCCCAATCGTCTTAAGGACCCAGGGTCATGAGCTGGATGGAACGCCAAAGATCTTTCCTGGACTTCACCCTGTCCGCCATGCTCAGGCGAAAATGGAAGAATATCTCTCTGTTGCTGGTCTATACCCTTATGGTTTTTCTCATCTCGTCGGTCGTGTTTTTTACTAACGGACTCCGGCATGAAGCGGAGACCATTTTACAGGATGCACCGGAGATGATCGTCCAGCGAACCATGGCAGGCAGACAGGCCCTCGTTCCCGTCCATTACATAAAAGCCATAAAAAAGATACGGGGTGTCAGACGGGTCAAACCGCGCTTATGGGGCTACTACTACCATCCTGCGGCCCAAGCCAACTACACCCTTATGGTTTCCGATGACTATGCCCAGGAAGAGGGCACCGTGGAGGCAGGAGAGGGCGTGCTGCGAACCTGGGGAACCGTTCGCGGGGATAAACTCTATTTCAGGGCCTTCAACGGAGAGGCACTGGAGTTACGTGTCATCAAGACCTTCACATCGCCGAGCGAACTGGTCACATCGGACCTGATCCTCATGTCCAAGGGGACTTTCAGGAGATTGACCGGGATCCCGGAGGGGTTTGCCACAGACCTGGCCGTGACCATCCGGAATCCCCGCGAATCCATGACCATCGCTGAGAAGGTCTCCCTGTCCCTTCCTGACACCCGGTGCATACTGCGAGAAGAGATCCTCAGGACGTACGCCGCGCTGTTCGATTGGCGCGGCGGCTATACGATCGTGTTGCTGGTGGGGGCATTCCTGGCCTTCTTCATCTTCTCTTGGGACAAGGCCACAGGGCTGAGCGCGGAGGAGCGGTCGGAGATCGGTATCTTAAAAGGCCTGGGATGGGATACCTCGGATATCCTGATGATCAAGTTCTGGGAGGGGAGTGTTATCTCGGTTACGGCGTTTTTGCTGGGTGTTCTGGCCGCCTATATCCACACCTTCCTGACCTCAGCCCCTTTTTTCGAACACGCCTTGAAAGGCTGGGCCACCTTGTACCCCGCCTTTCGATTGAAGCCGTCCGTTGATGCGTATCAACTTGCGGTCCTTTTCTCATTGACGGTCCTTCCCTATTCATTTATCTGCCTTATTCCCGCCTGGAAATGGGCATCCAGTGACCCGGATATGGTCATGAGGCAGGGATGATAGGGCTGAGGTATGAGTGAGAGATCATGATTGAGCTGTCTCACATTACCAAGACCTTCAACATGGGCAAGGCCAACGCCTTTACTGCCCTTAGTGGGATCGATTTACGCATCGACCTGGGCCGGATGACCGTATTCAAAGGCCCCAGCGGTTCGGGCAAGACCACGCTTCTCAGTATTATCGGGTGCATGTCGAGACCCACCTCCGGCAGGATCAGGCTTGACAGCAGGGAAACAACGAGTCTTCCGGAACGATTCGCCGCCAGGATCCGCAGAGACACCTTCGGATTTATCTTTCAGAATTACAACTTGATCAGAGGGATCTCGGCGCTTGAAAACATCATGATCCCTGCCTATCCCACAGGAAGAAAACATGCGGCAGTGAAAAGGAGGGCACAGGGGCTTCTTCGGCGTCTCAATATGGAATCAAAGGCCGATGAAAGGGTGGAAACGCTTTCGGGCGGCGAACAGCAAAGGGTTGCCATTTCAAGGGCGCTTATCAACGATCCCTCCATTATCATTGCCGATGAACCGACCGCCCATCTGGACACGGATTTGTCCAGGCAGTTCATGGACATCATGATCGACCTCAAAGACGAGGGGAAGACCATCCTCATCGCCAGCCATGACCCGCTGGTGTCAGGCTATGGTGGTGTGGATCGTGGTGTGGGTTTACGCGACGGCGAAATCGTCGAAGAAAGGCAAAGGCAGTGATCCTCAATCCCGGTATCATAGCGCTACTATTGGCCTCATTTCTCATAGTTGCCTTTGCCGGCTATGCCGCCTTCACAGGTTTTAGGATCATCCGATGCTGGGATATGAGGAGCGGCAGCCCCACCCAGCTGAGCCTGGAGAGGAAAACCTATCTTGTCTCTTCCATTTTTGCCTATGTCTCGGCCTTTCAGCTATTGTCCCTGTTTATGTTTATCTATACGGCAGACCATATCCACACCCTGTTTGTAGGGGCCATGTGCGCAGCAGGTTCCCTCAACGCCAATGCTAACGGGTATCCCACGCTGGTGCTGAAAGGGTTGAATTTTTTCCTTTGCGGGGTGTGGCTCCTTGTGAATTACACGGACAATCGGGCAGAGGACTATCCTCTGATAAAATTCAAGTACAAATTTCTCATCCTTATCAGCGGGCTCCTCTTTGTGGAGGCCTTTTTTCAGTTCAGGTATTTTATCGGTCTGAAGGCAGACATCATTACCTCGTGCTGTGGCGCCCTGTTTAGCGAGGAGACAGAAACTGTAGCCGGCCAGATGGCCTCCCTTCCCCCACGAGCGACCCAGATGATATTCTTTTTAGCCCTTGCCTTAACCATCCGGGTCGGGATCTATTTTCTGGTGACAGGCAGGGGTTCACGCTTGTTCGCCGGTCTTGCCACAGGGTCCTTGATCATTTCCGTAGCATCCGTTGTCTCGTTCATTTCCGTGTATTTCTATGAACTGCCAACGCATCACTGCCCCTTCTGTGTGCTCCAAAAGGATTACCATTACATAGGCTACGCCCTCTATCTCTCTCTCCTGCCCGCCGGTATCTTCGGGACCAGCGTTGGCGTGCTTCAGCGATTCTCGGCACAGGCATCGCTCAAAAGGATTGTCCCGGGTCTGCAAAAGCGCCTTTGTATCCTCTCCATGAGCGCTTATCTTGCTTTTATGATGATATCTTTGTATCCTATGATATTTTCGGATTTTGTATTGGAATCACACCTGTTGGCTCCCGATACCTCCCCGTGGGCCATCTATCAGGATGTCAGGGCATGATCAAGCTGAATCACAATCTGTCCAAGAAGGGTCTCGCTCTCCTGCTGGCCGTGCTCTTTCTGGGGATTGTGACTGGATTTTTCTTGAAAGGGGGAGGGTCGGAGAAAGGCTCGGTAGTCGGTGTCGCGTCCTCGACCATCGAGGCCTCCGGGGCCCTTGGAACCTTTGTCTACATCTGTCCCATGAACTGCGTCCCTCCCATGGACAAGGGGGGAAAATGTCCCATCTGCGGTATGGATCTGATCGCGACGCCACTGGGGCTCGAGACGGAAAACGCTGATCTGGCGCAGTTGAAACTGACACCAGAGGCCATCAAACTCGCTTCTGTTCAGCTGGCCCCGGTGGAGCGCAAATTTGTCTTGGCCGAGGTGAAGCTGTTCGGGCAGATCGACTACGACCCGGCCCACATGAGCTACGTGTCGGCCTTCATGCCCGGTGTCATCGATCGTATATATGTCAAGCGGGCAGGCCAGTTTGTGCGATGGGGCGACCCCCTGTTTGACATGTATTCATCCGACCTCCAGGAAACCCAGCGTCAACTGATCGAAGCCATGAAATTCGTCCCCAGCTTCATGGCCTTTCAGAGAGGGCGTCCCCATGTGGCCGTGGAGGTGCCAGTGCAAGCCAGGGAAAGACCTGGTGAAGCTGGAAAAAGATCCCCCGCGGAAGAAAATGCTCTCAAAACCATCAATGCCATTCGACATAAACTCCTCATTATGGGGTTACCGAAGAGAGACATCGACGGACTGATGACGGTGGGGGAGCCCACGGGCATCGCCACGGTTTACGCCCCCATGTATGGACAGGTGGTCGTTCAGAACGCCTTTGAAGGGACCTATGTGAACACGGGGACG
>Ga0208902_1001271_pt1 | contig 12309 bp, 9 predicted proteins | sample AntAceMetag02UKH_FD_184767 | JGI IMG/M metagenome (GOLD analysis project Ga0208902, IMG submission 184767) | Saline lake microbial communities from Ace Lake, Antarctica - Antarctic Ace Lake Metagenome 02UKH (SPAdes) (version 2) | ecosystem: Environmental > Aquatic > Non-marine Saline and Alkaline...
CGACCGTAAATACCGGGTTTAGTGCAGTCATAGGTTCCTGAAAAATCATGGATATTTGGGTGCCGCGAAGAGCCTCAATTTCAGACTTTTTAAGTTTCAGTAAATCTCTGCCGCGATATTTGACCGAACCGCTCTCAATTTTACCCGGCGGCATAGGAATTAATTGATTGATGGTATGGGCAGTAACTGATTTCCCACAGCCTGACTCGCCCACTAACGTAAGAGTTTCCCCTTTATGTATTTTTAGAGATAAATTTTTGACTGCCCTGATAACACCCCTCTGAACATAGAAAGAAACATTGATATTTTCCATCTCCAAAAGAATTTCTTTTTTATTGTCGGGATTTTCTGAATCTGTGTTTGGGGTTGTTTTGTTTAATTCTGTCATGACTTAATTACTCCCTCATCCTTGGATCTAAAATATCCCGTATTCCATCCCCAAGTAAATTAAACCCGAGAACTGCCAGTAGGATTGCAATACCCGGTAAGGTTACAATCCACCATGCGTTGGTAATAAACTCTTTTGAGCTGGCTATCATAAGTCCCCATTCGGGTGTTGGCGGTTGTGCTCCCAACCCAAGAAAAGAGAGTCCGGCGGAGCTGAGTATTGCTTCACCTACACCCAGGGTGGCCTGTACAATCGTTGCAGAGAGACAGTTGGGAAGAATGGTTCTAAACATCAATTCAAGATCAGAGGTGCCCAAAGAACGTTCAGCCAATACATAATCACTCTCTTTTTCTGCCAGCACAGAGGCTCTAACCACACGTGCATACTTGGGAATCTGTGATATACCTATGGCAATCATGGCATTAGTTAATGAAGGGCCAAGTATTGCTACAATAACAATCGTTAAGAGAATGTAAGGAAATGCGAGCATTATGTCGATAATCCGCATAATAAATTTATCAATCCATCCCCCGTAATAGGAGGAGATAACGCCTATTAACAGGCCGAATACAAGAGAAATCCCTACAGAAACGACACCAATGATCATAGATATTCGTGAACCATAGATGAGCCGTGACAGCATATCCCTTCCCAAATCATCTGTTCCCAAAAGATATCCTTCTGTTAACGGCGGAGATTTCCTCATAGCTATTGTCTGTGCTTCAGGATCATGAGGAGATATGAACGGTGCAAAAAGAGCCATGAGTATAAAGATTACAATAATAAATAATCCGGTCATAGCTCCTTTGTTTTTTTTGAGATTATACCAGGATTCAGACCATGGTCCCGGTTCTTTAAGAACGGTTTCTATTTTAATACTATTTTTTACATTTACATCTTTATTAGCCATTGTTCCCCCTACTGAAGCCTTACTTTGGGATTGATAACAGAGTACAAAATATCAACCACCAGGTTGATAAGTACAAAGAAGGTCGATATAAATATTATTCCACCCTGTACAGCGGGATAATCTCTGGCACCAATAGATACATAAATCCACTTTCCAATACCCGGCCAGGCAAAAATAGTCTCTGTAAGTATAGCACCTGAGAGAAGTAACCCGAATTGCAGTCCAATAACTGTTATTATGGGCAGCAATGCATTTTTTAGTGTGTAACGGTAAATAACCCGTTTTTCCCTGATGCCTGCGGACCGGGCAGTTTTTATATAGTCCTGATGAAGCACTTCAAGAATGCTGCTCCTGGTCGTTCTGGCAATAATAGCCAGCGGAATTGTTCCCAGAGCAATTGTGGGAAGGACGAGATGCTGCAGAGCCGATATGATGAATTTACTATCACCTGTTTTGAAAAGGATAATTAGGCCGTCTAACACATAGTAGTTGGTGATAGGTTCAAAATAGTATCTGACATTCATACGCCCGCCGGTAGGTAACAGATCCAGGCGGACGGAAAATATCATGATAAGAACAAGTGCTAACCAGAAGACCGGCATAGAGACACCTACCAAGGCACCACCCATGGTAGTGTAATCCACCCAGGAGTTTCTCTTCCGGGCTGAGGTAACCCCCAGTATAATGCCTACAATAGTGGCAAATATCATAGCCCAGATAGCAAGTTCAATGGTAGCAGGAAACCGGACCTTGATCTCATCTGTAATTCTTTGTCCTGTTGCAATTGATTTACCCAGATCCAGCTGAACAACCCTCTTTAAATAGAGTCCGTACTGCTGAATTAACGGTTTGTCCAAGCCTAATTCCTGACGCAGTTCTTCAATCTGCTCAGCGTTTGCCCGCTCTCCAAGCATGACCCTGGCAGGATCGCCAGGAGAGAGTGCAATCATGAAAAAAACCAGGGTTATCACCCCAAATAGTGTTGGAATAAGCAGAAGAAGCCGTTTTGCAATATATTTAACCATGGAAATCCTCATAATGCCTGAGGTTCTTTAAAAAATTAAAAGACAAAAACCGAAGGTTTTAGTCCATTTTTCAAAGAACTACCATATAGTGAAGTTTTTTGATGATTTCTACTTACTTCTGATACAATAAAATAATACATTTATCAAAAAACTTCTGAAGTCAATTACTTAAAAATGAACCAAATTAAAAATTTGGTTTTTAGATTTATGTAATTGACTCACTATAAAAATGAAACCAGCCCCATCATTATAATGGGGCTGGATTATTGAATCAATAATCTAGAAGAAAAAAGAAAAATTCACCCTATTTTTGAATCCATACATGTTTGAAAACACGTTTCCCTGTAGGATACAGGTGCAAGTTCTGTACAGAATTCTTTGCAGGAAGGGTTACAACTGAGTGTGCGATAGGAACCCAAGGAGCCTCGTCGTGGAATACTACTTGCGCTTTTCTATAAAGTGCATCACGAACATCCTGATCAGCATTCTCTTTTGCCTGTCGGCAAAGATCAGTAAATTCTGCATTTTTCCAGAAAGCGATATTTCCGGCAGGTGGAATTGCAGCAGGTTCTGAGAGTAGTACCCAGAGGAAGTTATCAGGATCACCATTATCACCAGTCCATCCCAGCATTGCTGCCTGATGTTCACCGGAATCTGTTTTATCAAGATAGGTTCCCCATTCATAGGAAATAATTTCAGCTTCAATTCCAACTAATTTCAATTGAGCCTGCATGATTTCTGCAATTTTCCTTGCGTTTGGATTGTAAGGTCGTGCTACCGGCATTGCCCATAGTTCTGTTTTAAAACCGTTCGGATATCCAGCCTGAGCCAGAAGTTCTTTGGCTTTTGCCGGATCATAAGGATATGCTTCGATATCATCATTATATGACCACATTCCTGGTGGGATCGGGTTTTTTGCTGCCTGTCCGGCTTCACCATACACACCATCGATTATGTCTTCTTTGTTTATCGCATAGTTCATTGCCTGGCGTACTAATTTGTTGTCATAAGGAGCTTTAGAAGTGTTAAGAGCAAGGTATCCAACATTTAAACCTGCCTGCTGTATAAGCTGTATGTCACTGTCAGCACGCATTGCAGGAATATCTTCCGATGAAGGAAAATCAATAAGATCCACTTCACCCTTCTGTAAAGCAAGCCATCTTGCAGTTGCATCCGGAATTACTTTAAGAATTAATCGGTCTAAATAAACAGGTCCATCCCAGTAGTCCGAATTTCTTTCGCAAACAATACTATCATCTTTTATCCAGTTAACAAATTTAAAAGCGCCTGTTCCAACAGGATTGTTTTTAAAGTCTTCTCCATAGAGCGCTACTGCTGTTGGTGATACAATAGATGCAAAATCCATAGCAAGGTTGGCAATAAATGGTGCTTCAACTTTTTTCAGGTTGAACTGAACTGTATATGCATCAACGGCAACAACGGAACCAAGAATATTATCCATATCCATATAACCCCAATATTTCCAGGGTCCAAGATCTCCATATGGATGGTCTTCTACGAATTGCCGTTCAAAAGAGAATACAACTGCTTCTGCATTGAAGTCTGTTCCGTCATGGAATTTTACACCTTTGCGGAGTTTGAAGGTGTAGGTAAGACCATCATCAGACACTTTCCAGCTCTCTGCCAATGCAGGTTTTACCGCTGTTTGTCCAGGAACAAATTCTACAAGTGTATCAAAAATAGCAGTTGTAGCGTAAAAAGATTCACCATCAGTTTCACGTGCAGGATCAAGCCCTACAGAGTCCCCGGATCGGCCGAAAACTAAAACGCCGCCCATTTTGTCATCAGATCCAGATGCCGATACTGCTTTTTCTGCACTTCCTGCAGCAACCAGCATTCCCGTAACAAACAGTAATAAGCATAGTACCAATACTATTTTGTTCTTCATAAATACCCCCTAGTATTTTGTAGATCGAGGCAATTGTAAAAATAATACATTTTGCATTTGCCTAAATAAGTTAACGATTTATTATGAAATATATCGAAAACTTTTACACGAATAGAGGCAACACCTCTATTTTGCCAAATGCTCATGGATAAGCCAATGCTGATACATGAGCTTTAAACACTTATTATGCGCTCTAAACTCTATTTATTCAAGAAAAAAGAAAAATCAATATCCTTAGACACTGTAATGGGGTAGGTACAACTCCCAAATATATCAAAAAGTTAACTCAAAAGCCGACAATAATAACATTAAATAACTCAAAATAAGCGAGCAAGCAGCAAATTGCATGATTTTTAAAGTTTTGCAAAATAGTACCCTATGAATTGCAGAAATTACAAACATATAAGAAATGCATTTTTAAAATTCTTTAAACTTGACAGGCAGAATATTACGTTTTAGTATAACGTTATAGTAGTTGGTGAATTGTATCTGATTCAACCTGTTGAAAACATTGTAGAGAAAATGTATCCGGATACTGTTTTATAAAAAAGCATTTTTTAATTTTGTTATCTATCGTTCTTTGATGAACGATTAAAAAATTTCCAGGAGGTTTCCATGAAAGGAAAAGTATTAGTAGTATTAGTAGTATTGTTGCTGGTGACATCTTTTAGCATTTTTGCTGCAGCAGATGCAGAAGCTAAGGCAGAAAAACAGACTGTGGTATTGTATTCAGCACATACTCAGGAGATCATTGATGCTCTCGTTCCCCGTTTTGAAGCTGAAACAGGGATTACAGCAGAAGTAGTTAAAATGGGTTCCAGTGATGTAGTTGCAAGAGTAAAGGCTGAACAAGCCAATCCTCAGTGTGATGTAATTTGGAGTATTGGCGGTGAACAGTTGGAAGCCAATTCCGATTTACTGGCAAGTTACGAACCAGCTGATTGGGACAAAATTGATGACGTTTTCAAAGTGGGTAATAAATGGTTACCCTATACAGGTATCGTAATGGTATTTGTGGCAAATACTGAGATGCTGTCAGATTCCGAGATGCCGAAGAGCTGGACCGACCTTAGTGATCCGTCACTTAAGGGTATGATCTCATCAGCAAGAGCTGATAAATCAGGATCATCCTATATGCAGCTTGCAACAGTACTCAATATCTATAAAGGCACTGGTTGGGATGTATATAAGAGTATTCTTGGTAATTTTGTACTTTCAGGCAGTTCTTCAGCTGTCCCCAGATTTGTTAATGATGGTGAAGCAGCTGTTGGTATAACTTTGGAAGATAATGCGTATAGATATGTAGCCGGCGGCGGCCCTGTCAAAATCATTTATCCTTCTGATGGAACAACTGCTGCTCCTGATGGTCTTGCTCTTGTTAAAGATGGACCAAATGCAGATGCTGCAAAAAAATTCATAGATTGGGCTCTTTCAAAAGAGACTCAGGCTTTCCTCGTAGAGCAGATGGGCAGACGGCCAGTTCGTTCTGATGTGGCTGTATCATCAGATCTTCCTCTTATGAGTGATATAAAGACCGTTCCCTACGATTTTGCATGGTCTGCAAACAGTAAAAAAGATTTTGTTGCTAAATGGACAGAGATTGTTCAGGAACTGGGTCTTTAAAGAAAGACTCACCGATAATACGATCCCATTTTATGGGGTCGTATTTTTTTAAAATATTTTCTGGAGGAAAGAATGGCTTCAATTAAGTTGGATGGGATTAGTAAGAATTTTCCAGGTGTCAAAGCTTTAATAGATATTAATCAACTGGTAGAAACAGGTGATTTTTTTACTCTGCTTGGTCCCTCAGGCTGCGGCAAAACAACCTTATTGAGAACCATTGCAGGGTTTTATAAGCAGGATGCCGGACATATTCAGGTTTCCGGGAAGGTGGTGGATGATATTCCTGCCTACAAAAGAGATACAGGAATGGTTTTCCAAAATTATGCTGTCTTTCCGCACATGACTGTTTTTGAAAATGTGGCTTTTGGATTAAAGACCAGAAAAATGGATAGTAAAGAGATAAAAATAAAAGTAGCTAATGCATTGGCACAGGTGCACCTGACTGGTTACGAGACACGCACCCCGGATCAATTGAGCGGCGGGCAGCAGCAGCGTGTCGGGCTTGCAAGAGCGATGGTTATAGAGCCTCAAGTTCTGCTTATGGATGAACCTCTATCAAATCTCGATGCTAAGTTACGAGTTGATATGCGGGATGAAATCCGTAATATGCAGAAAGAACTTGGTATTACCACTGTATATGTCACACATGATCAGGAAGAGGCTCTGGCTATTTCTGATAAGATTGCTGTGATGAATGCAGGAGTAATACAGCAAGTGGGTACCCCCTGGGAAATCTACAAGAATCCAATCAACACGTTTGTTGCATCATTTGTGGGTGATATGAATTTTCTGGAAGGAGATGTGGTTGCATCAGAAGATGATGCTGTCATCATAATGGTAAATGGACATAAAATCAGAACTGCAGACTCTAAAATCGATCACAAGACTATTCGTCTGGCTGTCCGTCCTGAGGATTTACGCATAGTCAAGGAAGAAGTCTCTAACAATGAAATTTCATGCCTGCCGGGAGTTATTGAGAAGAGCTCATTCATCGGATCTTTGATCAGATATACAGTTGATTGTGGGGATAACCAAAAACTAGTTGTTGAACGGCATAAACCGCAAAGTGAAGCATTGATGCCGAACGGTACATCTGTCTTTGTGGAAATCCCTATAGATTCAATCCTGAATTTCAATAAGGAAACGGGTGAGCGGTTATGAGTAGATTCAAACTCCGTTCCACTAAAGCCGATTTCTGGACTCTGGTAACAATCTTCGGGTATGTGATAGTAATTGTTCTTCTTATCTATCCGCTATTCAACATTTTCAAAGCAAGTTTCATTAGTAATGAGACAGGTGCATTCTCTTTATCGAATTACAAAGAGTTTTTTTCCAAGACTTATTATACCCGTACGATCGCAAATACACTGATTGTCTCTCTCGGGGGAACCTTAGGTGCACTTCTTCTTGGGGTTCCTTTGGCCTATTATACTTCAAGATTCAAAATTAAAGGGAAAACCATGCTGGCTACTTTAGCGGTTCTTTCCCTTCTTTCTCCACCATTCATTGGTGCATATTCCTGGATAATCATGATGGGGAACAATGGTTTTCTGCGTCAGTTTTTTGTTTCTATTGGAATCAATATGCCTACTATCTTTGGCCCGTTTGGAATCATTCTTGTCTATTCTTTACAGTACTATCCATTTGTATTCCTTCTGACCTCCGGAGCTTTGACTGCAGTGGATCGATCTGTTGAAGAAGCAGCTGAAAATCTGGGAGCTTCAGGGGCAACCCGGTTTTTCCGGGTAACTCTTCCTCTGGTTTTACCCTCAGTCAGTGCGGGTGGGTTAATGGCTTTTATGATGTCTTTGGCGAACTTCGGGACTCCAATGATTATCGGTAGAAATTTTCATGTTCTTCCCACTATGGCCTATAATCTTTTTACCAGTGAAGTAGGAGAGAATCCCGGACTGGCGTCCACGGTGAGTATCCTTCTTATAGGTGTATCTACATTGGCAATATTTTTTCAAAGGTTTGCATCTTCAAGACGAAAATATTCCAGTAATATGCTTAATAAGCAGGAAGTTAAATCACTGCATGGATTAGCAAATTTTGGTGCCCATTTTATTAGTTATTTGATCGTATCTATCAGCACCCTTCCATTAGCAGTTGTTGTCATATATTCATTTAGAAAGACTAAAGGGCCTGTTTTTCATCCGGGATTTGGTATACAAAGTTATCAAAAGATATTTCACGATGTTCCTAAGGCTATCAGCAATAGTCTAATATTTTCAGTTACCGCAGTAGTTTTTATTGTGATTATTGGAACTCTTTTAGGGTTTGTCATGGCACGAAAGAAAAACCTTCCCGCAAAAATACTGGACCCACTGTTGATGATCCCGTACATTATCCCTGGTACAGTCCTGGGTATAGGTTTTATCGTAGCCTTTAATGGTAAACCTATCTATCTAGCAGGTACTGCTACAATTATCATTATGGCATATTTTATCAGGCGTCTTCCCTATTCTATAAGATCCAGTGCATCAATCTTGAAACAGATAGATCCGGCACTGGAAGAAGCCGGCATAAATCTTGGATCACCTCCCGGAAGAACCTTCCGAAAGATCACCCTGCCGCTTATGATACCGGGCATCATCTCAGGGGCAATTATGAGTTGGGTTACAGCAGTGAATGAGCTGTCTTCTTCAATTGTATTATATGTCGGGAAGACTATGACAATGCCGGTGCGTATATATTTAAGCGTTCTTGATGGATTATTTGGAACTGCTTCGGCTTTAGCGACAATATTACTCGTTTCAACAGGATTGGCTCTGTTTATAGTGAATAAATTCTTAGGGGTAGGGAAAGAAACCATTGCAGGTTGATGAATCCCCAAAAGAATTTCTGGTCGACTGGAGCATAATATGAATAAACGAGATCCAATCAAGGTATACGATGCAAGGTGGGAAGTCAGCGAATTCAGCAAAATTGAAGTTGATCGATTACTTGAGTCTGTAATAATCTATGGTAGGGCATTAGGAATAGATACAATCACTATAGCCAAGGATGCGCGTCTGGCAGGCAGTTCTATAATGGAACAGGCCTCAGAAATCGCAATTAGCTCTGGATTTAATGTGTATCTCTGCACCGATCCCATAAGTACAACACAAAGCTATTTTATGGCGTTCAGCGTATCGGTTAAACATCCGAAGACCATGGGTATTACCATAACAGCATCTCATAACCCTGCCAGCTATATTGGGCTGAAAATAACCGTACCGGCAACTCAGGCAATCGGACTTAATTGCGGTCCCTTAGGTGGTTTTAGTAAGATTCGTGAAATCTATCACAGTAATGACTCAATCAGCACTCTTGCAGGAGGGACTCTGCATCTTGTCAATTATTCAAAAGCATATATTGAATACTCCATGAAGACCGCCGGAGTCACTGAAAACATGTTAAAAGGGATGAAAGTCATACTTGATTCATTTCATGGAGCAGCTGGCAGTGAAATATTCCGGGCTCTAAAATTAGCTGGAGTGACAATTGTCCCGCTCCGGCTCTTTCCTGATGGCAATTTCCCAACAGGGGCGCCAAATCCAATAAGCAAAGGGAAAATGGCGAATGCTGTTGCTCTTGCACAAGAAGAGAAAGATACTATTGTAATCGGTACAGATGGTGATGGGGATAGGGTTGTTTTTGGTGATAAAAGGGGTATCCTGAATGCAGGATATGCTTCAATTCCCATATTAAACCAGCTTCGTACATCAATGCAGGAAACACAGGCAGGAAATTCTCAATTGCTCTATACCGTATTTGATCCCAAAGTTAATCCCATGGCTCTAAATGAATGGAAAAAGAACGGGATCACCCCCCGTCTCTATCGAAACGGACACTCGCAGATCAAAGAGTACATGAGAGAGATCGATGCTGTTGCTGCAGTAGAAGAGTCGGGGCATTATTATCATAAACTGAGACTTGAAAATAATACCATGTATGGAGAGAACTCTCTTGTCACAATTCTATTATTCCTTAAATCAATATCTGTTGATCCTGAAATTATGGATACATTATGGAAACTTCAAGGTCAGATTTTCACGACAGGGGAAATGAACTATAGTTTTGCAAATGATGAGATTCGTGATAAAGCAATGGAAGAAGTCATAGCGTACTTTACCGATAAGAAAGCGGTAATCAGATCCGAATCTTTTGATGGAGTTGATTTGCAGGGTACTATTGCCTCTAGTGGGGTTGATCTTAAAACAGGTGCTATAGATACTGCAGATGGCTGGTATAGCGGTTATTTCAGAGTATCCACTACAGAAGAAAAAATATTTCGCTCATTCTTATCTTCAGGCAATGCTGATCTTGGAAAGAGTCTTGCATGTGAGATTATTGAGATATGTCAGAAATATGCAGGAAGGGAAGTCGAGTGATAAAAAATATAATTTTTGATATAGGGAATGTCCTGGTCTATTACCGTCCATTTGAGTACTTGAAGAAGAGATATTCCCATGAAGATGCAGCGTTCCTTCTTGCTGCGATCTTTGAGACTCAGGAGTGGCAGGAACTTGATAAGGGTACTCTCACAGAAGAAGAGGCCTTGAGGATATTCATTGCAAGGGATCCTGACAAAGAACATATTCTTCGGGAGATGATGGCTGATTTCTACAACATTTTCACCCCTATTGAAAGTAGTATTACCATCCTGAAAGAGCTTCGAAAAAAGGGGTATACCATCTTATTTCTTTCAAATATCCCTCATGGTATTTATGATTTTATAACCACTACCTACGATTTCCTGAATGAGTTTGATGGTGGTATTGCTTCTGCAAAAGTCAAATTATTGAAACCTGATGAGGATATTTATTTACATCTGATCAATACCTATAATATTGAGCCAAAAGAGTCCTTGTTCATCGACGATACCGCTCAGAATGTTAAAACTGCCGGAAATTTGGGATTTGAGACTATTCACCTTACAAATCCTGATAATTTAAAGAGAGATCTCGAAATGGTTGGCGTTTGAAAAGAAGGTTACAGGAACAAACGAATGGAACTTGATTACAAGAGAATAAGTGGAATAGTTGGGATACCTCAGGATGAACTGCAAACATTATGTGAAGAGTGGTTTGCTTCTAAAAAGAGTAAGAGTATTGGTTCTCTGGTAGTAGACCTGAAGCTCATAGCCACGCTAAGTGGATTATCTGTCTCCTCAGTATCCAATTTTTTCAATAATAAAAAAGGGTCACTTTCCAAAGAAAAAACGAATATGCTCGAAAAGCTTATAGAGGTTGTTGGTTATATACCTTCAAGTGCAGCAAAAAAATTGAGAAGTTCCCATAAAATGAGTATTGGTTTTGTATTCTCATTAACCTCAGGTACTTCTACTGAGTATTTTGTCAATATTCTGAGAGGATTAAAGAGGGAAGCTGATAAATATGGCTATTTTATAGATATCTATGATATCAAAGAGGATCAAAGAGAGGAGTTTTTCGCAGAACCACCCTTTATTGGCCTGGTTGATGGATTGATTATAGTTGCTTCAGTAGTGAATTCTGAACAGTTGACGCCGCTAATAAAACGGAATATACCTGTCGTTCTCATAAATCCTCTGACCAAAGAAATTTATCCTCCGGTGGTAGCAGGAATTTACTCGGATGCGACCGCTTTTTCCCAACTTCTGGACCACCTTTTTATAGATCATACGTATAAAAATCCCATGCTTATTTCTGTGGAGCTCAAAAACAGTGCTCAAAGGCTTGAGAAATATAACATGTTTGTCAAAGCGGTAAGAGATAATGGTATTGATTTTTCTGAAACGAAGCATGTTGTTTTTGTCTCGTCACATAGTTTTTCTGAAAGTATGAGAGCATATGATATAGCCAAAGAAAAAAATCCTGACGCTGATGTTTTTGTATGTCTCACAGATACGCTGGCAGTACCCTTTGTCAGAGGACTGGAAAAAGACAAAAAGAAGGTGGCAGTTACCGGGTATGCCAATTTTGAGATTGCTCAGGTGTTTGATTTGACCACCATAGAACAGAACATACAGTTACTTGGAAGTAAGGCTTTTCAGCACCTGTTTTTTTCTATGCAATATATACAACGACATAATACATTCCCGGAATATAGTGAGGAAATGATTTTAGGAGAATTTATCAGGCGCAGTTCCTGCGGTTGTGCAGAATAAAAAAGTTATTTTAAACAGTACTGATCTCTTGAATTTTTAGTATAATTAAGTATTCATATAGTCATATATGAATCTTATAACTGTAATTACTATAGCCTTTGCGCTTGCAATGGATGCTTTTGCGGTATCTGTCTGCAGCGGAGCTGCAATAAAAAGAATACACATTCGCCAGGCTCTCCGGGTTGCACTGTTTTTTGGAGTGTTTCAGGCTGTAATGCCTTTGCTGGGGTGGTGGCTTGGGCAGTTTGCTGCCGATTATATACAGAGTTTTGATCACTGGATTGCCTTTACCCTGTTGGCTGTTGTTGGTGTAAAAATGAT
>Ga0208902_1001280_pt1 | contig 12220 bp, 15 predicted proteins | sample AntAceMetag02UKH_FD_184767 | JGI IMG/M metagenome (GOLD analysis project Ga0208902, IMG submission 184767) | Saline lake microbial communities from Ace Lake, Antarctica - Antarctic Ace Lake Metagenome 02UKH (SPAdes) (version 2) | ecosystem: Environmental > Aquatic > Non-marine Saline and...
ATCTTGATGAAGAGCGGAGTGCCTATTTTGAGGATCTTAGAATTGGCATCCAGCGGCGCAGGCAATGTTATAATATCGCGGACACTGGACAATATCAGGATAAGCGTGAGCGAAGGTAAGGGCATGGTCGAGCCAATGAAATTCAGCGGCATGTTTCCACCTGTCGTGACGCAGATGGTCTCAGTGGGCGAGGAGACTGGAAAGATAGACGAACTTTTGATGTATGTCGCGGATTATTATGACGCGCAGGCCAATTATACCATAGGTAATCTTACTACATTGATAGAGCCGATACTGATAGTAATATTGGGCAGCGGTGTATTATTAATGGCCCTGGGTATATTTCTGCCCATGTGGAACATGATGAGACTTTTTATCGTTAAGTAGATTCGTATTCTATGGTGGAATACGAAAGAAAAAAAAGGGGGGGGAGCAATGGGTAGCAAAGGTTTTACATTGATTGAGCTCGTGATGATCATTGTCATCCTGGGTATCTTAGCAGCTGTGGCTATACCTAAATATTATGATCTGACAGATAATGCTAATGAAGCTGCTGAAAAGGGGGTTGTCGGAGGGGTGCGTTCAGCTATTCACACCTATTATGCAGAAAACAGGGCATGGCCGAGCGCATTGGATGATGCTGCTTCTGGCTCAGACGCTTCATCTTCAAATCCATTCTTTGATGATGTTCTTTCACAGGGCGGAGTGACTGATGACTGGTCCAAGGACGGGTCTGGTGACTATGTCGGACCTAACAGCGGCGAGTATGCATATGGCTCATCAACCGGATCGTTTTTAGAGCAGTAATTAGCTGTATAATATGCTAAATAATAGACGAGCCTTTACCATGATCGAGCTGGTCATGGTGATAGTGATTATAGCTGTATTGGCTGTGGCAGTGTCTTTCTCAAGCGGCAGTATAAAGGTAGTAGGCGCGGCCAATAAGCTCATGTTTGACTTAAGATATGCCCAGCAATTAGCTATTAGCCGGCAGGTGAGTTGTGGTGTGTCTTTTAATCCTTCTGGCAATAGCTATTTTGTTTATATAGGCGACACTGGCACGCTGGCAACTGACCCGCACACAGGTTCAAACCTTTTGATAGACTTTGACACTGACTCTGGTTATGACGGGATAAGTTTAGAAAGTACGAATTTCGGAGACCAGGTGTCATTTAATGCAGCAGGCGCGCCTTACAACAGCACGCCTGCGCTTCTTTCCAGCCAGGGCATAATTACTCTGCAGCAGGGTTCAAGCTTGCAGACAGTAACCATTGAGGCAAATACAGGCGAGATAAAGATGCCATGATCTCTAAAAAGGGTTTTTCTCTCATAGAACTTGTCCTGGCCATTATTATAATAGGTATAGTCATTATTCCAACAGCACTTCTATACCAGGAAGCCATGCATGGTAGCTATCAGACAAAGGTTTTGACAATAGCAACCGGACTCGCAGAGGACAAGATGGAAGAGGCTCTGGGGTTAGGGTATTCGAGTGTTGCTGACGAATCTTTGACAAGTTTCGCTAGCCCTTTCGATGACTATAGCTATCAGATTACAGTGCATTATGTCAATGAAGGCGCATTTGATACATCAGTTGACCCGACAGTGACTGACTATAAGAGTGTAGAGATCCAGGTGAGTCATAGTCTTTTGGATCAGGCAGTAGTAACTAAATCTGTTCTTACAAATTACTAAAGATGCTTATGGCCAGAAAAGGCTTTACCTTAATAGAGCTTATTATTACGATAGTCGCGATAGGGGTTATTGCTCTTATGGTCGCGCCTTTTATTTCAACGATGCTGGATACGTGGATATTTTCAGAGTCAGAAAGGGATGTGGTATTTGCCTCAAGGCTTGCCATGAATAGAGTTGTACGGGAAATAAGACAGATAAAGGACACGGATTCAATAGATACATTTACTGCGACAGAGTTTGAGTTTGATGATATTACTGACAATACCATTAATTTCCAGCAGTCAGACGCATCTTTAATGCGAAATTCTGATGAGTTGTCTAATAAGCTGCAGGATCCAGGAGGGCTTACATTTACGTATCTGGACTCTGACGGCAATGTTACTGCGATTGCAGCAAATATCCGCATGGTGCGGATAAAATTAATAATAGAATCGGGGGATAGTTCGATTACAATGCAGTCATCAGCTAGGTTTAGGAATACTTGATAATGAATAAAAACGGATTTGCCTTTATAGCTGCGATTATAATATTGGTGCTTTTAGCTGCGCTGGGAACGTTTAGCATGTCTATGCTGTCTACTGATATAAATATTGCCACAGATACGGAGAAATCCACCCAGGCCTTTTACATTGCAGAAGCAGGTATCCAGCACGTCGTATACAAACTTAAAAATGATTCTGATTATAGAGATGATCCTTCAGCAGTGACTACTGGAAATTTAGGCGAGGGGAGTTATTCTGTAAGTGTTACCGTGGATGGAGATGATTATACGCTTACCTCAATTGGTACACGAGACAACGTGCAGAGAGTTATTGTACATGCAGTGACAGTTGAAGAAGCAGGTGATACGGATTTTTTAAATTATGCCATTTTTCTCGGCGGAGGCGACGGCACTATCTGGACATCTATTCTTAAAAATGCAAATATTACAGGAAGTATTTTTATCAACGGAGATATGGATATAGGTAAGGATTCCAATATAGACGGAGATGTGGTAGCTACTGGAGAAATAGGACTCGGCTCGGATGTAACGATAACAGGAGACACGTTGCCGGATTCAGATCCGCCTGCGCAGCAACCGAGTTTCGTCACAACCTATTATGATGACCTAATATCTACCGCTACTTCCCAGCCATCTGGAGACCAGAATATTTCAGGAGAGATATCAGGCACTACCTATGTCAATGGCCTTGTTACTGTAAACGGAAATCTGACCGGTTCTGGGATTATTGTCACATCTGGGGATGTAGATATAAATCGAGGCATAACTATCGGTGACAACATTACGTTAATTTCAGGCGATACTTTTACAGTAAAAAAAGACGTTACTATCGGTGACAATTGCACGCTTTACGCCTCAAATCAACTGACTATAAATAAGAACAATAATACTGGTTCTTCCGACAATGGTTCAGCATTGCTTTCGGGTGGGGATGTAGATATTGCAAAGGATTCTACCATTTATGGTTTTATTTACGGAGATGCCGAAGTTAATATAGATAAAAATTTTACTTTTGTAGGTAATCTCTGCGGTTCCGAGATGGGAGAGATACAGAAAGACTGCAACATTACATTTAATAACGAGTTGATAGATTTTTCTTCCATCCAGGGATTTGCAAGCGGCGTGACTGTAACTCTTGGAGATTGGGACGAGGCTTACTAAAGGAGGTTTGTATGTTATTTTTAATTTTTGCAGGCATTGTTTCACTGGTATTTGGTATTTTGATTTTGCAGGACCCTAAGAAATTAAAGGACATGAGCAAAAAATTTGACAAAGACCTTGTCCATATAGAGGAAAAGATATATACTTTAAGGCAAGGCATCGGCGTATCCATGATATTGGCATCAGGCATGATATTTTTCGTAGTGTATTATATTATAAGGAAGTATTAATTTTAAAATTATCATGAACCTAGCAGAGCTTTTTAAGAAAAAACCCAAACGGTTTCTTTCGATTGACTTTGGCCAGGCCTTTATCAAGATACTGTATCTCGAATCCATGGCCGTGGGCCTTTCCCTCCTGAGCCATGATGTAAAAAAGATATCATTTACAGACCAGGGCAAGCCCGAGATTATAAATTTTATAAAAACCTTCATAGAAAAAAACTCCATCCTCGAAAAAGATGCGTATCTAAACATAGCTGACCCGGATTCAATATTAATAAAACACCTTACCCTGCCGCACCTACCGAAGCAGGAAATACTGGGCGCGGCAAAATGGCAGTTAAAAGACATTATTCCGGATGATCTGGAGAGTTACATATCCAGCTGGCAGATAGTAAAAGAATTTGTGGATGAGCAGGGCGCAAAAAAGAATCTGTTGGTATTTGCGCTTGCAAAAAAAGACGCTGTAAATAGGCACACGTCTCTTATTGCAGAATCCGGCCTTAGTCCTGTAAGCATATCGACAGACCCGTTTAATTATTCTAATATTTTAAGGCATTGTAAAGAGACTGGTGAGACGCAGGCTATTTTAGATATAAACTACAAGGATTCAGCCATATGTGTGTATAAAAATACTAAATTGCAATTTATACGGAGACTGCCGTATTCTACGGAGAAGATTGTCAGTTCTTTGACAGGAACTATTCTCTCGGATAAGGGAAAGATAGATCTTTCGGAAGAAAGGGCCTGCGAGATCATAGAAGAATCCGGGATCCCGCAAGACTCTTCAGCATTGCTTAAGGATAATATAAAGGCTATGCAGGTGGTATCCTTGATAAGGCCTATACTTGAACAGCTCGTTAGAGAGCTGGGGCTTTCTTTTGAATATTATAGCTCAAATTATAAAGAGGAGATGCCTTCTGCGCTGTATATTTCAGGCGAAGGGTCAGGCCTGAAAAATCTGGGAGATCATTTAAGCAAAGAGCTTAATATAAAGGTAAGCAGGATTCCTTTGCCAGATTGCCTGAGAGTCCAGGGTGCCCAGAGGGACAGGCTGGAGAAGGACCAAGGCTATATATTGAGCCCTGTAGGGTCAGGCCTTGCAGATATCCACTCAATAAATTTATTACCAAAAGAAATCAGGGCAAAGAGAACTGAACTTTTAAAAGAGGGTACGCTCAGGGTATTTTTTATAACATTCACTGTGATATTTTTGTTTTTATTGCTTTTTGTAAGGATACAGGCAAAGGATTACCAGGGGCGGTTAAAGAATGCCAATAGGCATCTTCAGGCTATAAGAGAGATAAAGATCTTAAATAAGGATATTGAAGAAAAAGAAGCGCTTGTTGCTGAACTGCGGGCGGCAAAGATCCCTGCTGATGGACTTTTAAGGCTCATCAGCAGCATAGTTCCTCCTGAGGTAATGCTGGATGAGCTGTATCTCGATCAGACAGGCCATAAATTGACCATTAAAGGAACAATAACCGCTAAGGAGCAGATCGTAGAGAAAGTCTTGACCTTATTTATGGAGAAAATGGAAAGGTCGCCTTTTTTTATTGAGGCTACGCTTGCCTCGTCTGTCAGAGGGCAGGATGGACAGATTTTTGAGATACGCGGAGACCTTGCGCATTAAAAACAGAGGATAGATATGGAAAAACTAAGCTCAAGCCAAAAGAAGATTATAATTCAGGCAGGTATTTTTATTCTGGCCTTGTCACTGGCATGGTTTTTTCTTTATTCGCCGTCTCGGAAAAATTTAAACGAGGCCAAACAAGATTTTTCAGCTGTCGAGCAGGAAATTCAGGAAATAGAATCACTGGTGGATGGATCAGTGCCTATAGCTGAGAGCCTTTCAATGCTTAAAGAGAAATACCAGGAGCTGGACAGTAAATTCCCTGACAAGGAAGAAGAGACATTAAGGATGCTTTCTGATTTTGCGCAGAAAATGAACATTGATATTGTATCAATAAAACCTCAGCGCAAGAGGACCGTGTGGCGAAAGGAAGAGGAAGAGGCTGTTCAGGTAGATGGCAAGATATGCCAGTGCGTCACAGTGTCTATAGACGTCAGGTGTTTTTACCAGGATCTGGTCAAATATGTAGAGATGCTGAAGAAGGACCTGCCTGCATTTATGGTGGTGGAATCAGTAAGGCTTGTAAAGGACAAGACCAGGGTAAAGGAATCAAAGCTTACTAGAGATAAATTGAATGTAATATTAATCGTGGGGCTGTACCTTTTATCATAGAGGTTCGGATATGAACGCCAAAAAGAGAAATCAATTGATCATAACAAGTATTCTTGCATGCATATTGATAGTCGCTATCAATAATGCTGCAAAGAGAATGAGAGAGGCAAAGCGGCTGAGGATAAAACACAAGGTGACAGTTATTGAAGACGGTAAAGTGAGCGAGAAGAGGGCATTTGATGGTTTTAGCGATACAGGGTTATTTGAAGAAAAAGAGCTTGCAACAGAAGGGCTTTACAGTCGGCTGGAAGATGAGACAAAAGACCTTGCATTAAAAAGAGACCCATTCTTTGCAAGCTCTATCGAATCCAGCGGCGCAGCAGCTATTTCTGATGTAAGTCTTTCTGGGATCTTATGGGACGAGGTCGCTCCCCTGGCGATTATTGACGGCGATCCTATTGCCATTGGCGGCAAGATCGGGCAATACACTGTAAAAGATATAAAGAAAGACAACGTCATCCTCTCGGATGACTCCCAGACCTACGAACTCCGCCTCCCGCAAAACTAAGCCCTCCCGTAACTTTACACTCTTGCAATGTCAAAGTGTAAAGTTATTGACTTATAGGTCCTATATATGATAGTATATTGCGGTTATGGCGAAGAAAAAGCCGCACCATGTTGTAATATTTCTGCTCTTTAGAATACTGAGTTTTTGTATTTTTATCTTACCTTTAAGCCTGGGTCTAAAGATAGGACAGTGTCTAGGTAAGTTAATCTTTTACCTTCTCAAGAAAGAGCGCAAAAAGGCGATCAGCAATCTGGACATTGCCTTTGGTGATTCCAAATCACAAGAAGAAAAAGAAGATATAGCAAAAGAGGTCTTTGAAAATCTGGGCAAAAACCTTGTCGAGGTGATCTCGCTCTCAAAGTTTAATAGCAGGAATATAGATAGATATATAGCATGTAAGGGACTTGAGAATATAGAACAGTTTCTGAAGCAGGGTAAGGGCGGCATAGCATTGTCCGCCCATTTTGGGAACTGGGAACTCCTGGCGCATTATTTCGGGATCAAAGGCTATTCTGTGAATGTGATCGCGCGCAGGGTCAGGATGGATAGGCTTGAAGGGGTTTTGAGAAAGATAAGGAAGAGGAATAATGTAAATGTTATATATAGAGACACGTCTTCAAGAAGTCTATTTTCTCTTATTAAGAAAAATCAGTTTATAGCAATGATGCCTGACCAGGATATGGACGGTGTTTCAGGCGTGTTTGTGGATTTTTTTGGGAAAAAGGCATATACGCCCAATGGCGTGGCAGTCTTAAATTATTTAACAGGAATTCCTGTAATACCGTGTTTCATTGTTAGAAAAAAATACGGGCATGAGATCAGAGTAGAAAAGCCGCTCGAGTTAACGAAGACACAGGATAAAGACAGAGACATAGTAGAGAATACACAGAGATATACAAAAGCGATCGAGGATTACGTAAGAGAGTTCCCGTCACAGTGGGTGTGGTTTCATAATAGGTGGAAAACCCGCCCAGGATCGTGTAATTGACCTGGGTAGACGCGTAGGCTACCCTGATGGGTAGCCTACGCGTCTACCCAGGTAATGCGGAAGAAAAAATATGTGTATCATGTTGTTTTTAATATTGGCTTTGTTTTTACCTTCTGCCTGCTTTGCTCAGGAGGAGCCGGAGCAGGAGGTGAGGGGTTTTTCGCTTGTGCAGTATAAGGATAGCGGGGAAAAGAACTGGGAGATGAAAGGCAAGTCTGCAGAGCTCGAAGATAATGATGTAAATATAGATGAGATCTCAGCCCTGTCATTTGAACAGGATCAGGTGATTAAGTTAAAGGCAAAAGAAGGCAGGTTTAACAGGAAAGAGAACACAGTGCATCTCAGTGAGAATGTAGTGCTCAAGGCAACAGATGGCACGACATTAAAGACAGATTCTTTAGACTGGAATACAGAGACGAGAAACGCTTCTACCGATGAGGCCGTAAATATAAAAAAGGCTGATTTCGAAGTGACTGGCAAAGGCGCGGAGTTTGACCCTGAGAATAAAATCGCAGAAGTAAAAAAAGATGTTACAGCGAAGTTTGATGCAGTTGTTCCTAGATATCTAGCAGCAAGCGACAAGAAACAAGCAACAATAATAACATGCGACGGCCCGCTCGAATTAAATTACAATACAAACCGCGCGACATTTAAGGATAATGTAGAGGTCAAAGATGTAGAGGGCAATATATTTGCAGACCGTATTGATGTGTATTTTAACCCAGGCTCAAAACGGATCAAGTGCGTGGTGGCAAGGGGTAATGTGAGGATCATAAATGGCGAAAACGTGACATACAGTGAAAAGGCAATATACCTTGTTGATGAAGGCCGCGTGATATTGCCAAAGCGGCCGAGGCTTGTGATACAAAATGAAGATATTAGACAGTAGCGAACATTTATTGGAGATAAAGAACCTTACTAAGTCCTACGACGGCAAAAGGGTCGTAGACGGCGTAGACCTTAATATAAAAAGAGGCGAGGTCGTGGGGCTCTTGGGCCCGAATGGCGCTGGAAAGACTACGACGTTTTACATGGTGGTGGGCATGCTAAAGCCTGAGAAGGGCAAGATAATCTTTGATGGCAAGGATATAACGCGGCTCCCTATGTACAGGCGCTCTCGTAATGGCATAGGATATCTTTCACAGGAACCGTCTATTTTTAGAAAGCTTACTGTTGAAGAAAATATAATGGCAATACTGGAGACCCTGGATCTGCCGAGGTCTGTACGGAAGAAAAGACTGGCTGATCTTCTGGGGGAGTTGAGTATAACGCGGCTTGCAAAGAAAAAGGCATACATGCTTTCAGGAGGAGAAAGGCGCAGATTAGAGATAACAAGGGCGCTTGTGACAGATCCCTTATTTATACTCCTGGATGAGCCGTTTAGCGGCATTGACCCTATTGCAGTGCAGGAGGCGCAGGATATTATTGCTGAACTGAAGGGAAAAGGCCTTGGCATACTGCTTACAGACCATAATGTGAGAGAAACACTTGAAATAACTGACCGTTCGTATATAATGGCAGAGGGTCGCGTCCTTATATCAGGCACCCATGACAAGCTAATAAAGGACCCCAAGGCGCGCGAGATATATTTAGGTGAGAAGTTCAGGATGTAAGTGAGGACATGGCTTATGGAGCACGAAGTGCGACATAAGCCATAAGTCCGAACTTATCCGCCGTAGGCGGATTAAATTCACACAGCAACTTATGTTCACTTTGTTCCATAAGTTGCGTGCTCATTAAATATGAAAAGTAGTATTAAAAAACACAAAAACTGCAAGATGACCTTTGAAGTGAAGCTTCCAGCTGAAAGAGTAAAGGATGAGTTTGAAAAGGTCTATGAGGGCATAAAAAAGGTCGCCAGTGTTCCCGGATACAGGGCTGGAAAGGTGCCGCGGGATCTATTGGAACAACACTATTCAAAGACTGCAAGGGAAGAGGTGCTGAAAAAGCTCGTCCCTGAGACCTACGGTAAGATACTCGAGGAGCATAAGATAGACCCTGTAGGCTATCCTGATATAACAGATGTTAAGTTAGGTCTGAATGAAGAGTTTTCCTACAAGGCCAGCATTGAGACAAAGCCGGAATTTTCTCTGAAGAATTATAAGGGATTAAAGGTGAAGAGAAAAGCTAAAGAGGTGAAAGAGGAAGATATACAGAAAAATCTAAAATCTTTACAGGAGGCGCATGCGCAGAATGTGCCGAAAAAGGACAGCGAAGCCTCGACCTTAGTAAACAAAGGGCAGGACGAGGAAAAAGAAAAGGTATTGCCAAAACTGGATGATGATTTTGCAAAGGACATGGGATTTGACACCCTGGATAAAGTAAAAGAAGTAATCAGGCAGAATTTAAAGGCAAGGCTTGAACAAGAGTCTCAGGCAGATATGGAGATGCAGGTAGTAAATCAGATGGTGGATGGCGCGAATTTTGAGGTCCCCGATAGTCTGATCGATTCAGAAAAAAACAGGCTCTTAAAAGATGCAAATATGCGCATTGAATACATGCAGGCCATGCAGAAACAGCAGGACCCGGATAAAAAATTCAGTCTGTCCGATAAGGATAAGGTGGAATTGGAAGAAAATACATCCAGGCAGGCTGTCCGGCAGGTAAAGGCATTTTTCATTCTTGATAAAATTGCGCAGGCTGAGAAGATATATATAAAGGAAGAGGATCTCGAGAAGAGGATAGAGGAGATGGCAGCGCAGCATAAGAAGACAAAGGAAGATGTGAGGAAGCGCCTGGAAAAGAATCATGGGCTGGACGAGATGGCGCTTAACATGAGGAATGCAAAGGTGATGCAGTTTTTACTGAAGGAAGCGAAGATAACATAATCGCTGAACCACGCGGTTAGTAAAGGAGGCAAAGTATGTCTATGTTAGTTCCAATGGTAGTGGAGCAGTCAGATCGCGGTGAACGTGCGTATGATATTTATTCAAGGCTTTTAAAGGACAGGATAATTTTTATTGGCTCTCCGATAGATGACATTATAGCAAATCTGGTGATCGCTCAGCTTCTTTTTCTGCAGCAAGAAGACCCTGGCAGGGATATAAATATTTACGTAAATACACCTGGCGGCGCTGTTACCGCAGGGCTTGCGATCTATGATACAATGCAGTTTGTCAAACCAGACATAAACACGTTTTGCGTAGGCCAGGCGACCAGTATGGGCGCTGTACTGCTTGCGGCAGGCGCAAAGGGTAAGCGCCATGCATTGCCAAATTCCCGCGTGATGATACACCAGCCATGGGGCGGTGTTCAGGGCCAGGCATCTGACATTAGCATACAGGCAAAAGAGATACTTAAGATGCGGGACAGGATAAACGAGATACTCGCAAAACACACAGGTCAGGAATTAAAGAAGGTCCAGAAAGATACAGACAGGGATTATTTCATGAGCGCCAAAGAAGCAGAGGATTACGGCGTCATAGACGAGGTTATAATCAGCATGGGCGAGGGGAAGAAAAAATAAACGCGGAACTGACCACCCCCGGACCCGGGTAGATCCTACCCGGGTCCGGGGGTGGTCCGGGAGTGGTAGTAAAAAAGGACAACAATGAAGAATTACCTGCTCACGCCAGGGCCTACGCCAGTGCCGAATGAGGCGCTGGATGCAATGGCAAGGCCAATAATACATCACAGGACTCCTCAGTTCCAGGTTATATTAAAGGAAGTAGAAGAGGGGCTTCAGTCTGTGTTTCAGACAAAGGGAAAAGTCCTTATATTGACCTCTAGCGGCACGGGCGCTATGGAAGGCGCTGTCTCAAGCTTGCTTTCTCCGGGCGACAAGGCTATTTGTGTAAGTGGAGGTAAATTTGGAGAGAGATGGGGCGAGTTGTGCGCTGCATATGGCATTGAGTCTATACCTATAGATGTGGAATGGGGAAAGGCAGTCAAGCCTGAGGAGATAGAGAAGATATTAAAGCAACAAGCAACAAGAGACAAGGGACAGGAAATAAAAGCGGTGTATGTGACCTTATGCGAGACTTCAACCGGAGTTTCAGTTGATATACAGGCAATTGCAAAGATCACAAAAAATTACGAGGCAGTTTTAGTGGTGGATGCAATAAGCGCGCTGGGCGCGGTGCCGCTTAAGACAGACGAGTGGGGGATCGATGTTGTCGTGTCCGGGTCGCAGAAAGGACTCATGATCCCGCCAGGGCTGGCATTTGTCAGCTTAAGTGACAAGGCCTTGAAATTAGTAGAGGCCTCAAAATTGCCTAAATACTATTTTAATTTCAAGGTATACAAAAAATTCATTGATAAAAATGATACTCCGTATACGCCGGCAATAAATCTTATTATCGGGCTGAATGAGGCGCTAAAGATCATTAAGAAAGACGGCATTGACGATGTAATAAAGCGCCACCAGAAGCATGCAGCTGCAGTAAGGGCTGCGATAAAGGCGCTTGGCTTGGAACTCCTGGCGCCAGATGCATATTCAGATGCAGTCACTGCTGTAAAGTCTCCCGAGGGCATTGATAGCTCAAAGCTTGTAAAGATAATGCGCGATACTTATGGCGTGGCAATAGCAGGAGGCCAGGCGCAGCTAAAAGGAAAGATCTTTCGTATAGCCACAATGGGTTATATAACTGCAGACGATCTAAAGAAAGGTATAGAGACTCTGGAGATAGTCCTCGCAGAGTTAGGATATAAGTTTGAGAAGGGCGTAGGAGTGAAAGCGTTCGTAGGCCAGGTTTAAACCTGGCCTACGAACGCTCCTCGCAATGACATGTAGAAGGAGAAACATATGTACAAAATTCTTATCAGTGACTCACTTGCGCAAGAGGGTATTGATATACTCAAAAAGGTCAAGGAGTTTCAGGTGGATGTGAAGCTGAAGCTTTCACCTGAAGAGCTGAAGAAGATCATCAAGGACTATGATTGTCTTCTTGTGCGCAGCGGC
>Ga0208902_1001285_pt1 | contig 12205 bp, 11 predicted proteins | sample AntAceMetag02UKH_FD_184767 | JGI IMG/M metagenome (GOLD analysis project Ga0208902, IMG submission 184767) | Saline lake microbial communities from Ace Lake, Antarctica - Antarctic Ace Lake Metagenome 02UKH (SPAdes) (version 2) | ecosystem: Environmental > Aquatic > Non-marine Saline and...
AAATGTTTTTCATGCGGGAGATGGTAACCTGCATCCACTCATCATGTTTGATGAGCGGGATCCCGATGAAAAGGAACGGGTTCTCAAGGCAGCTACCGAGATTTTGAAAGCATGCGCCGATGCCGGGGGCACTATCAGCGGGGAACACGGTATAGGACTTGAAAAGTTGAGGGAAACGTCATTCATTTTCTGTGAAAATGATCTGGAGTTCGAGCGGAAGCTAAAAAAGGCTTTTGACCCGGATGATATCATTAATCCCGGAAAAATGATTCCCGAACCCGTTTGTGTACAGTAGGGAAGTGTCTAAAGTGAATCCCGCCATATCAGGCGGGATGCCCAAAATGATTAAGGTTGGTGTTCTTTCATTCGATGTTGGACGTTCGATGTTCGATGTCGGAGTCTTCGCTTACCTGGATGTTCATCTTTTCCACCACTTGCGGATTATACTGTCAAAGACAGCTAAACTGTAACCATCTAAGGAGTACTCACGTGGCAGATTTTAAAGAATTAGTTGAAAGACTCGCGGAGATTGTAGGAGAGGCATTTGTAAAAACCGAACCTGAGACCCTTTCCATGTATATGGTGGACAAGGTGTCTCCAAAGGCAGTGGTCTTTCCAAAAGATACAGAGCAGGTTTCGGAGGTGGTTCAGCTTGCAAATCGTGAGAACATGGCCATTATTCCATGTGGAAGCAGGACCAAGATGGCCATGGGCAATCCGCCGGCACGGTTAGACGTGGTGTTATGCACCTCCCGTATGAACCATATGATTGATGTGGACACATCAAACCTGACCATCACAGTAGAGTCCGGTGTCAAATTCAGGGATATCCAGGCAAGGCTTGCCACCCAGGAAGATCGTTGCTACCTCCCCCTTGATGATCTCGTTACCGTGGCCGATGAAGTTATCTGCTCTGATAGATCACATAGCGGTTGTTTTCTGCCCATCGATCCTTCATACGCAGATTCGGCAACCATAGGTGGTATTATCGCCGCCAATTCCAGCGGGTCTCGCCGGCTCTTGTATGGAAATATAAGGGATTCGATTCTCGGGGTTCGAATGGTAGCGCCTACGGGAGAAATCCTCGGATCAGGGGGCAAGACAGTAAAAAACGTGTCAGGCTATGATGTCTCCAAACTAACGGTTGGTTCAATGGGGAGTCTGGGCATTATATGTGAAATGACGCTAAAGCTCCTCCCTATGCCGGAGAAAATGGAGACCCTCTTAATTTCCTTCGGATCCTTTTCCCATGTCTCGTCTTTTATCGAAGATGTTTTTGAGACCCATCTGCTCCCGGCAGGTGTTGACGTGATGAACCAGGAGGCCTACAGTCACCTGAATATGGATGGTATCCCTGATTTCGGGTCCAACAGCTATGTGTCCGCCATAGCCATTGAAGGCTTTGAACAGGCCGTCGACCGCATGCGAACTGAGATCATGGGTATGGCCAAGGCCAACGGCGCCAGGTCCGACGCACGCCTTCAAGAGGAAAAGCACCTGCTGTTCTGGCTTGCAGTGAGTAATCTTGATACTGGTCTTGCTGACAAGGGGGCTGACCTCATTAAGGTCAAGCTTAATTACCCCATTTCAGAGTGGAGGGGGATTGCGGAGGTGATGGAAAAAATCTTTTCCGATGCCAATCTCGATTATACCCTCCAGATCCATGCAGGGAACGGAATCTGTTTGCCCAGCCTCCTTGTTTCGCCGAACGACGTCGAAGGGATGGACAGGGGCGTACACGCCATAAACAGTCTCCTGGCACGCTGCCGCGAGGTAGGAGGCAACCTAATTATCGAAGGCGCCCCCGCGGAAGTAAAAGAGCGTCTCAAGATATGGGGAGAATCAGGTTCCGACTTCGTCGTCATGAAGCGGATAAAGGAGCAGATCGATCCATCCGGTATTATGAGCCCGGGACGCTTTGTGGGGGGACTCTAATTGAATATCGAATACTGACTATTGTCGATTGCGGGTGTAAGGCGGAAATCCTGTAGACAGGGGAAAAACAACGACTCACGGAGTGATGGAGTGGTGGCTTCCAGTCCTACACTACTCCAAACTACTCCAAAACTCCATCTGGGCTAACCAAACATGATGGTCTCGTAAAAAGCCTCCAAGGCCGTCACTCCCGCGAAAGCGGGGGTCCAGAACTGGCTGATTTTACTGGATTCCCGCTTTCGCGGGAATGACGATAACGGGTGTTTTCCGACTTTTTACGAGTTTGTCAAACATAGACCATATACTCTGATAACATCCAAATGCCGTTACCAAACGAACTAAACAGTTAAAGAGTGTCCATCCAGAAATGAGATAGTTTTCGCAAGGTCAAGAAAGATGAGGATTTTAACCGCAGGAATACATTGAAGTATTTTGAGGATTAAAATCCGATTCTGACGCAGAGATTGCGGAAAATAGCCATTTGTGGGTGGGCACTAGAGGTGAGACCATATGAACATCGTCCAATTAAAGAAGCTCTCATACGACGAGGTGGCCAAGTGCAATAAATGCGGGTTTTGCCTGCCCAGTTGTCCCACCTATCTAATTAAGAAGAGTGAGGCGTATTCTCCAAGGGGGCGAAACGCCATTACCCGATTTGCCATCGAGAACAGTTTGGAGCTGAACGCAGATACGGAGAAGGCCATTTTCACATGTCTTGGATGCGGCGCCTGTACAGCAGTCTGTTTGTCCAGTGTTCAGACGAAAGACCTCATTTTCCAGAACCGCGAGTGCCAGGTGGACCGGGGGTTTTATCCGAAGGTGGCAAAGCGGTTAGTCAAAACCCTTGAAGAGAGCCGGAACATATCCGACGACGATCAGGAGGACCGTGCCGAATGGCTGGAGCTGATCAAGGATCTGCCTGAGGATGCCTTTGAAAAGGAACATGCGGATATCCTATTTTTTGTGGGCTGTGTGGCATCGTTTTTCCCTATGGTGCAGAAGATACCCGCCAATATGGCCAAGATCCTGCAAATGGCGGAGGTGGATTTTACCATTTTGGGCGGTGATGAGTGGTGTTGCGGGTTTCCTCTTGTGGGAGCCGGTATGCCTGAAAAATTAGAGGAATTAAAGAAACACAACCTCCAGAAGGTAGCGGACGTGGGCGCCAAAAAGATTGTCTTTACCTGCCCATCCTGTCTCCATACCTGGAAACATCTATATGACACGGATGTGGAACTGATGCATGCCAGCCAGTTGATTGCGGAACTGATTAAAAGCGGGAGCATAGAACTTAAGACCGATATTGATGTCACTGCTACCTATCACGACCCATGTGACTTGGGTCGTAATACAGGGGTGTATAAGGAGCCGCGGGAAGTTATTCAGGCGATCCCGGGGCTGAGATTCGTGGAACTGCCCATGAACCGCAAGTTTTCAGTTTGTTGTGGCGGCGGGGGGAACGTGGAGATGACCGATCCGGATTTATCTGCCCAGGTCGCCCAGATGAAGCTCGATTCAATTAAAGATGTGGGGGCCGAGATGGTCATAACCGGGTGCCAGCAATGCGTGCGGACCATGGCCACCAGGGCACGCAGACAGAAAATCGACTTAGAGGTTAAAGACCTCACCGAGGTTGTGGTTGAGGCTATGACATAAAGGAGCCACGAGATGATTGCGCAACTCTCAGTTTTTCCCATCAGTGAAGAAACAAGCCTTGGCCGTTTTGTAAAAAAGGGTATTTACGAAGGTTCTTATACAGTCAAATAATCCCGAGATCGAGCCACTTTGGGGCATTATAAGCGGTACGGAGACGATTTGCATCCAATGAGGATCTTATCCCACTTGAGGTACTATCTAAGGCCTAACCATTGCTTATAGTCCGTATAAGCAATTCGACAATTCTGCGTCCGTAACACGTCGTCCATGACGAAAAAATCAGCTTGTATCAAGAGGAGTGGACTATGCATTGACTGATTTGAGCTTGTGAGACTCCATCGTCTGAAAGACTTCGACTTTTTGCGAGACCACCAACCTTGAACCAAATAGTTTAACATAGAACTCTGATAAACGTGAGGACTGCTGTTTTGCGTTATGAAGGCCCGATATACCGGCCACCGAGTGAGGCAGACAGCCTGCTGATTCAAGCAACTGTCGGATGCCCGCACAACAAATGCTCATTCTGTATGGTCTATAAGAAAGGTCCTGCTTACAGGGTGAGACCGGTCCAAGAGATCTGTGAGGATATTACTGAGGCACGTAAAGTGTATGGCGGCAGGGTACGAACCCTGTTCTTTCCAGCAGGGAACACTATCGCTATGCCTGCGAAAGATCTATCTTATATCTGCCTCTTTGCCACGGAGAAGTTTCCATTGCTTAAAAGGATCACTGTCTATGGATCTTCGCAATACATTGCCAGGAAGGGAGCGCAGGAGTTGAAATCGCTTAAAACGGGAGGCTTGAGCAGAATTCATGTGGGGCTTGAAAGCGGGGATGACGAGATACTGAGAAGGGTCAAAAAGGGAACAAACGCCTCAGAACATGTGGAGGCAGGTCGATTTGTGAAGGAAGCAGGGATAGAACTCAGTGAATATGTAGTTCTTGGTCTGGGAGGACTTGAGCGGACAAAGGAGCACGCCGCGGCCACGGCCGAAGTCCTGAACGCCATCGAGCCTGACTTTGTGAGGCTCCGAACCCTGGTCCCTAAGGTCAATACACTCCTGTTGCATCAGATCAAAAAGGGGCTGTTTCAACCTCTTTCTCCTCACCAGGTACTCATGGAGACCAGAGAACTCCTAAAGAATCTCGAATGTAACACCCATTTAATCAGTGACCATTACACCAACTATATTAATCTTACAGGTCACCTTCCGGAAAATAAGGAAAAACTGTTAAGAGAGATAGAACAGGCCTTGATGACAGACGAAACCCGGTTTAGGCCCTTTTTTATAGGCACGCAATGAGTCAAAATTCCACCCCAGAAATGTGAGTGCCTAAGTTTGATGGTCTCATAAAAAGTCTCCAGGCCGTCACTCCCGCGGCGGGATTAATTTTCCTGGATTCCCGTTTTCACGGGAATGACAATAACGGGTGCTTTCTGACTTTTTACGAGTTCATCAGGGTTAATACATATTAATTTTTGGAGGGGTAAAATGGATTTGAAGGTTATGTTTACAACATTTGGAATGATATTCTTAGCTGAATTAGGTGACAAGACTCAACTGGCAACCTTTGCCTTTGCCGCTGAAAGCAAAACGCGATTAGCTGTATTCTTAGGATCTGCAGGCGCTCTCATATTGACATCTTTATTAGCCGTTCTCTTTGGCTCCGCCCTGGCTAAACTGGTCCCTCCAAACTATATCAAAATGGGTGCAGGCGCGCTATTTGTCATTCTGGGATTATGGATGTTATTGTTCCCGGGAGGCAAGTAGCGGTTATCACTAGATCGTCCGCGAATTAACCACCGGCCTGCTTAAATAGCCTGGCCAAATCCAATGCATTTACCATATCTGTGAAGATTTCTCCCATGAGGGTATCTGCGCTGTCGCGTCCAAACAACTTATAACGTTCGGCCTGCCCGTTAACAAACTGGGTTGCCACCGCGCCCTTCGGTGTTGTCAGTCTGGCCTCGTAGCTCATCTTGGCCACCCATTCCCGGCCCACAACATCAAGGGAAAATTCCTTTAGGACGATCACTAATTCGAGTTTGCCTAACGTTTTTTCGGGGAGAACCCCCACTCCTAAGTTTTCCAGTTTTCTTTTGAATGCCTCCCTCATCAGATCAGGGGCGTTAAATATCCCCACCTTTAATTCCTTGTCATTATAATTAGCGACGCTCAAGGAGATGTTGCCTGAAAATCCCTTAAATTCCTCTTTTGCCCCTTTTCCCAGGACCGTCTTTGATGCCCGCTCATCATCAACCGTCAATACCACTAACCGCCCTTTCAGTTGTTTTGAAGGGGGCGGAAGCTTATAAAGAACCTGCAATTCAGGGATGGAAGCGCATGAAACCATAAGCAGTGAAACCAACAGAGTCAGTAAGCCACGAAATAAGCCCCTCTCTAACACTTGATTTATCTCTTTCATTGACCTATCCTCCTTGAGTAAGAATTGAAGAATTCCTCAAACTCTGAATCCTACAAAAGGCCGTATATGTCAAGCAAAAGCATAACTATGACAACGAAAAACCTCCGGATAGATCTCTCTTCGGAAAATCAGGTTGTTTGCGGATCTGCTTTTCCCTTCTGCGACTTCCGCATAAAGTCATCCAAGGCAGCCTGCAAAGTCTCGGCAGCCAAACGCGCGCAATGCAGGTGATCTTCCGGGAGCCCGCCCACCGATTTTTGAATAAGATCTGCATCGATTTCCAAGACCTCGTCGGGAGTTCTCCCCTTGGCAAGGTCTGCGGCAGAACACACGCAGTTGAAGCTGTAGGCGCATCCATCGGTCCAGTGCGAACTCTCTGCAACTCTATCCTCCTTGAACTTCAGACAAATTTCCATGGTATCCCTGCAATCCCCTGTAATACGCGCCTTCCCATCAGGCTGTTCCACATGGGGAGAAAGCCACAAATAAATGGCCATCCACAGGCCGACTACGACAAAAAGGACCGCGCAAACGAGGAGAAACCATAGGATATATTCAATCATGGATTCCATCTATTGAAGAATTGCGAATTGAGGGATTAAGGAATTGAAGGCATTTTATCAAAGTTAATCCCTAAATTTCTCAATTTCTAAGTTGACCGCATCTTGCGAAGAGTTTGTCTCATATCTCCAGTTGGTTAAAGGCCAAAATCTTTTGTTAAAGCCTATATAATTTTGTTAGCTTATAAAAATACTCGCCAGATAGTCGAGTGGAAAAGAAAAGGGACTTAGAACTCTAAAATAAGTTGTAATCTTGATGAACTCATAAAAAGTTAAAGAGTTAGGAATCTATCGAAATCCCATTAGTAACTTCTCAATAAGTTCGGGCGAATCAACTGGATTCCCACTTTCGCGGGAATGACTAAATGAGCTAAGTACCCGTCATTCCCGCGAAAGCGGGAATCCAGAAATGTGACATACCAAAGCACTTACCCGAACTTATTGAGAAGTTGCTCCCATTAGAGCTAACTACTGATATTAATTCGCAATTCCTAAATTCCGAAATCCCTAAATCCATGTAAAAAGGACTTTTTACATGAATGCTAACCTTCAGATGTAGACGAAATCGGATATTACAACATTTTCCTTGACACTGAAGTAAGCATTATGGCATGTAACATATTTCACAAGAAGGCTCAGCTAAGAATATAATTTCTTCCAAAACTAATCAGTCAACAAGCAGGAGACAAACGTTATGAGTCAAGAAAAACCAAAAGGCCCTGTGATGGTTATCGGCGGGGGGATTGCCGGGATTCAAGCAGCCCTTTCCCTTTCTGATGCGGGCTATGGAGTCCATCTAATCGAGCATGCTGGCTCTTTAGGTGGTATGATACCCAAGCTTCACCGGATCTATCCACTCTGCGCATGCTGCAAAGTAGATCCACGAATTGCCGCCTGCGAACAGGACCCCAATATTGGTGTAATGTTGAATACAAAGGTATCGGGGCTTGCCGGAGACTTTGGCAATTTCAGCGTTACCCTTGAAACAGAAAGTGAAAAGAAGGAACTAAGAGTGGGAGCTGTGGTCCTTGCCGCTGGTATTGAAACATTTGACCCCGCAGGGCATGAGACATATCCCCATGAACAGTTTCCAAATGTTATCACCAGCGTGGAATACGAACAGATTCAAAAACCTCTTGGCCCCGAAGCGGGTATTTTGAAAAGGCCTTCTGATGGCAAGACACCGGCTAAAATAGCCTGGCTGCAATGCGTGGGCTCAAGGGACATAAACCAGTGCGACGCTCCCTACTGCTCTTCCGTCTGTTGCATGTACGCGCTTAAGGAAGCTGTGAATACCAAAGAATTTGACGAAGATATCGAGACAACCATCTTTTATATGGACATGAGAACCCATGGTAAGGGTTTCGAAGACTATCTCAACAGTGCTATTGATAGAGATGTCAGGCTAATTCGCAGCAGGGTTCACACGGTTGATACTGTTCCTGAAAGCGATGACCTTTTGATTAGATATGCGGATGAGAGTGGGCACCTTGAAGAAGAATCCTTTGATATGGTAGTCCTCTCAGTGGGCGTCAGACCGGGAGGAGAAGCGGTTGAGTTAGCCAATAAAATTGGTGTCAATCTGACCGCCGATCATTTCGTAAGCACCGAGCCCTTCAAGCCTGTATCGACCAATGTCCCTGGCATTTTCGTTTGCGGTGGTCTAAGCGGGCCTCATGACATTGGCCAGTCCCTGGTACAGGCGACAGCGACCGCATCAGAGATTGGGTCGATCCTGTCACCTGAACCTTTTGCCGCCCCAAGGGAATACCCGAATGCCTCTGAAGCCGCGGACAAAGACCCCGAAATCCTCCTTGCTTATCACTTATGCCCTGGCATGGCACCTGAACTGGGGGCCGAGATTGAGGGATATGCGCTGAAAACCCTTGGAGTTAAGGCCGCCTCACGGGTTGAGGGTAATATTTTAGACACCCTCACCGATAAGCTTAAAGAGACGGGCGCCAACAGACTGCTCTTTGCAAGCTGCTCACCGGTTATACATAAGGGCCTCATTGAAGAGTCCCTTAAATCAGCAGGTCTGAACCCCTACCTTTATGATCTTGTGGACCTTAGGGCAATGAACCCGCAGACATCCGCTATCCAGCTTCAAGACCGAATTCGTATGGGTGCAGCCCGAGCGCTCCTCATTTCTCCGCCCTCTCTGAGGGAAATTCCGGTCGTAAAAAGCGCCCTTGTTGTTGGGGGCGGTGTTGCCGGGCTTGAGAGCGCCTTAGCCGTTGCAAGGGAGGGATATTCCGTAACATTAGTGGAAAAAGAGAAAGAACTCGGAGGACATGGCCTCCACGTGAGGAGGACATGGCAGGGTTATGATACCCAGGAGTACCTCAAAGGACTTATCGCTTCCGTTAATCAGGATAAAAACATCACTCTAATGACCGAAACAAAGGTCAAGGGAAACAGGGGGTTCCCAGGAAACTTCGTCACAATTCTCGACAAAAAGGGAGAGAGCGTGGAGTTCTCCCACGGCGTAACCATATTGGCCTCAGGCGGTAATCCCACAAGGCCACAAGAATATCTCTACGGCCAGCATGAAAAAGTCTATCTGTGGTCCGAACTGGAGCAGAAAATGATGGAAGATCCCTCATCCATAGAGGGAGCTGACACCGCCGTATTCATACAGTGCGTGGGTTCTCGAGACTCAAGCTGTTCCCATTGCAGCAACATCTGCTGTACCTTTTCTGTTCGCAGCGCTGTAGACCTGAAGGCCAAAAATCCTGACATGAATATCTATATCATCTATCGAGACATGCGCACCTTTGGTGAAAGAGAGAATCTGTACAGAGAGGCGCGAGAGAAGGGGGTTATTTTCATAAGGTACGAGGTTGATAAAAAACCCTCACTCCACCCCATAGACGGCCAGGAAAGGCTCAATGTGGTGGTGTATGATCAAGTCCTTCAGGAATCGATAGCCTTCGAGGCCGATTTTGTCTCCCTTCAAACGGCAATTGTAGGGACAAACAACCAGGAATTGGCAGATATCTTCAGGATAAATCTCGACAGCAACGGTTTTTTTGCTGAGTCGCCCGAAAAACTCAAGCCCGTAGATTCGAGCTCCAAAGGGATTTATGTTGCCGGCCTTGCCGTATATCCTAAAGACACGGTCGAGAGTATTGCCCAGGCCAAGGCAGCCTCTGGCCGTGCCCTGGAAATACTTTGCCAGGATACGATCCAGGTTGGGGGTTTGGTGGCCGAGGTTATGGCTGAAAAATGTGCTGTCTGCTGCACCTGTGTCAGGACATGCCCTTTTAATGTCCCGGTGATAGACCATGAAACAGGAGCGGCCTACATCGATCCAGGTCTCTGTCAGGGTTGTGGCATGTGCGTGGCCGAGTGTCCCGGAAAGGCCATTATCATGTCTACATGCAGCGACCAGATGCTGACTCAAGCCCCGTCAGTTCTCTTGGCGACATAAATTCTCATTGACTACTGATTTTAATGAACCATCAATATTCAATAGTCAATCCCGCGCATCGCGGGATCAATAGTCAATTATAATAGGGAGACGGTAATATGAATGACTTTAAACCCCAAATAGTCGCTTTTTGCTGTTCCAACTGTGCCTCATCTGCGGCTAATGTAGCGGAAGGCATGAAAAAAGCGTTACCGGACAATGTAAAAATAATCCAAATTCCCTGCACCGGCCGTGTCGAGATCCTGCATCTTCTCAAGCCCTTTGAGGAAGGTGCGGACGGTGTTTATGTGGCCGGGTGCCAGGAAGATAGCTGTCAGTACGTCAGCGGTATTGCCAAGGCGACCAAGAGGGTCACACATGTCAAGAAGATTTTAGAAGAACTCAGCATAGAGCCGGATAGAATAGATGTTTTTAACCTTAGTGCCGGCAAGGGCCAAGAGTTTGTGGAAGTAGCCTATGAGATGGTCAACAAGATTAAGGAATTAGGACCCTTTCTGCAGGCATAAAACCTTTGAAACGCTGCGAGGTATAGAGAATGATTGTTGCAGAACCAAAACCTATCAAGGAATTACTTGAGATGGTGAAGGATTCTAATAGAATCCTTGTCGTTGGGTGTAAGGGCTGCGTTACAGTTTGTAACGTGGGAGGAGCAAAGGAGGTCGCTATTCTGGCATCCAGCATAAGAATTTCCAGGAAAAAACTGGGCCGTGAGATAGAGGTGGGAGAGCATACGCTTGAACGCCAGTGTGATCCGGAATATGTGGATGAACTCAAAGATATGATCGGTGACTATGACGCGGTTATTTCCATTGCCTGCGGAGTAGGACCCCAATTCCTCTCCGAGCGATACCCCTCCTCCAGGATATTCCCTGGGGTAAACACCCAATTTATGGGCGGCGCTGAAGAGCACGGCATCTGGTCCGAACGGTGCGCAGGTTGTGGAACTTGCGTGGTCCACTACTTTGGCGGCCTCTGCCCAATTGCCCGGTGTTCAAAGAGTCTCCTCAATGGACCCTGCGGTGGCTCTTCCAACGGGAAATGCGAGATATCTAAGGATGTGGAATGTGTATGGGATCTCATTGTAAGGAAGATGATGGAACAGGACCGCTTAGATGAACTTATTGAATTCAAGCCACCCAAGAGCTGGATCACGGCCCGGGACGGCGGACCAAGGAGAATGATCAGGGAGGAACTGGTAAAATGAGCGAATATAAATCAGGAAGCAATCTGGAAAAGGTCTTAAGGGCTGGACACTTCGCTTTTACCGGTGAATGCGGTCCTCCACAGGGCGCGAACGTGGAACACCTGAAAGAAAAAGCTGGACACCTGAAAGGCTGTGTGGATGCCGTAAATGTTACGGATAATCAGACCGCTGTCGTCCGAATGTCCAGTTGGGCTGCTTCCATTATCCTCTTACAGGAAGGGCTTGAGCCCAATTTTCAGATGGTTTGTCGCGATCGAAACCGATTGGCTATACAGAGCGATATCCTCGGGGTCTATTCTCTCGGCATCAGGAATATGCTCTGTCTCTCCGGAGACCATCAGAAATTCGGTAACCATCCTGAGGCCAAGAATGTCTTTGACATTGACTCTATGCAATTGATCTATACGGTTAAGACCATGAGAGATGAAGGCAAATTTCTAAACGGCCAGGATATCGACGTACCACCCAAACTCTTTATTGGAGCGGCCTCTAACCCCTTTGCTGAGCCCTTCGATTTCCGCGTTTACCGTTTAGCCAAAAAGATTTCAGCAGGGGCTGATTTCATCCAGACGCAGTGTATCTACAACATGGATAAATTCAGGGAATTCATGAAAAGGGCCGTTGACATGGGGCTTCACGAGAAATGCTATATCCTGGCTGGCGTTACCCCCATGAAAAGCGTTGGTATGGCCCTCTATATGGCCAAGCAGGTGCCCGGCATGGACGTGCCTGACACTCTGATCAAACGGTTGAGAGGGGCCGGAAAAGGAAAGGTGGCCGAAGAAGGGATCAGGTTTGCTTTAGAACAGATTGAAGAATTCAAGGAGATGGAGGGGGTGGCAGGCGTTCACCTAATGGCCATTGAATGGGAACATAAGGTGCCCGAGATAGCTGAAAGGGCAGGAGTTCTGCCCAGGCCAACTGTCTAACAGAATAGACACATCAATACTTAACTTCGGCCCGCAAGATCGATCGGTTATTGCTCTTGCG
>Ga0208902_1001289_pt1 | contig 12194 bp, 12 predicted proteins | sample AntAceMetag02UKH_FD_184767 | JGI IMG/M metagenome (GOLD analysis project Ga0208902, IMG submission 184767) | Saline lake microbial communities from Ace Lake, Antarctica - Antarctic Ace Lake Metagenome 02UKH (SPAdes) (version 2) | ecosystem: Environmental > Aquatic > Non-marine Saline and...
AAATTCGGGGTTTACATAACAGAAATGGTGATCCTGATACACAAAGACGCCATCACTTGCCTTTTCTACAAAGGATTGATAGATTTCCTTGGCTATCTTTATGGCTTTGGGATGTGGTTGATTGATTACTATTGATAAGAACCCCCTTTTTACGGGAAGAAGTATAGGGAAACTATCGTTGTGTCAAGCATAAACTGCCTGTATGTTAGAAGCAAGTAATCTGTCCGGAGGCAAGCTTCCATCAGAAGATTTTGGTGAAAATGTTGCATGGTGGTGGATCATGATATTAGCGCTTAATCTGAATGCAATGATGAAAAAGCTGGCAATGGGAGCTTCCTGGATATCAAAGAGAATGAAAGCCGTCAGATTTTCTTTTATTAATCTTCCTGGACGTGTGTTGAAACGTTCCCGCGGTTTGATAATCCGGTTAACCAAAAACAATCCGGCGATGGAGTTGTTGATCAATGCCCGTGAGAAGATTGCGATGCTTCAGCCCGTTTCCACAGGATAGGCTGAAAAGCAAGAGATAAGAAAGTAAAATCGTTTTACATAATTGTAAGATGATAGGATTTCGCTTCACAACAATCAGGCCCGGTCTTGAAAGCCGAGCCTGAAAGATGGGAGCAATGCTGGAAAAAGAAATTTGGTATTAAAGGCTGCTTCGACATTGAAATTCAGTCGGTTAAATGTCATCATGCAAAACTTTTTGAACACTACTAAAAATTTACCCTGTTGATGCCTTTCAAGCCAAGTATTTTTCTGGCTTCCTGCGGTGAAGCCGGTTCGATTCCCAGTTCCCTGGCGATACGGATGATTTTAGCCACTTGCTCAGCGCTGCTTTTCGCAAGAATACCCTTATCCAAATAGAGGTTGTCCTCCAAACCTACTCGGGCATGGCCACCCATTATCAGTGATTGTGTGCAGATAGAAAATTGGGTCTTGCCAGCCACACATACCGAAAACTCAAAATCGCCTATCGCCTTTCGTGCCGTTTCCACTAAAAATACCAGATTTTCCGGCGATGCAGGAATTCCACCTAAGATTCCCATGACAAACTGCAGGTAAACAGGTTTTTTTGTATAGCCTGCCTCTATGGCAAAGGCCAAATTGTTTATCATTCCGACATCGTAAATCTCAAATTCCGGCTTGGTTTTCATTCTGGTAAAAACATCCAGGAATTGTCGCATTGTCTTAAACGTGTTCGGAAAGATAAAATCTTCTGTATTTTCAAGATATTGTTTTTCCCAATCGTATTTCCAGTCCTTGAATTTATCTGCGATGTGAAAAAGGGCGAAGTTGAGGGAGCCTGCGTTTAATGTAGCCAATTCCGGTTTTAATGAGGACACGACCCTGACCCTGTTTTCTACAGGTTCTCCTAATCTGCCTCCCGTCGTAGTACAAAGGATTATGTCACAGTGTTTTTTTACTTCGGTCGCAATCTCTCTAAAGATGTCTTGGTCAGCATTCGGTAAGCCCGTTTCTGGATCGCGTACATGGAGGTGGGCAACCGCTCCACCAGCCTCATATACCGCAATCGCCTCGTCGATAAGCTGCTTCGGTGTGATTGGAAGGTATGGGGACATGCTCGGCGTATGGATTGCTCCTGTAAGTGCCGCCGTAAATATTCTTTTACTCATTTTTTACAACCTCAATCTGTTTTTGTATTTCACACATACCATGAAGTATGTTCTTCAAATTCTTTGATGAAATCATCTACCATTTCCGTGAAGGGGTACGCTATCTTCCAACCCCACTCCGATCTGGCACATTCATCATCGAGAATCAGTGAACCCAGTTCCCTTAAAAGTTCAACTGTTGCAGGGTCAGGATCGAAAGTAAGTCGGGCCCCGGGTATCCGTTTGCGGATCAAAGCCACCAGGTCCTCCGCAGAAAAAGGCGGAACTATCCCCGCCAGATTGTAAATCATTGTCTTGATCTGCGATCTTTCGGCCTTTGCCAACAGCCATAATGCCCTCCCGGTATCCTTAAAATATATAACGGGACATCGTGTCTCGGGAGCACATAAGAGTTTATATGGTTTCCCTTTTAATGATTCTTCAATAGCCCAGCAATTATAAATGGACATGTGTGGAGTTTTTGCCCCGGGCCCGACCACCGACGGGATGCGAACTCCCCGGAAATCAAGACCGAATTTCCGTGCGTAAAATCGTCCGAGAAGTTCGCAGAAAACTTTGGTCGAGCCATACATGGATGTGGGGCGTTGAATCGTGGAATCATTGACAGGGGTAGAGGGGAGGTCTTTGCTATACGTTGCTATGGTGCTGGAAAAAATAACCTGTTTCACTCCTCCCAAACGCGCTGCTTCCAGAACATTATATGTGCCAATCACATTTGTGTCGAATGCCGCCCATGGATTTTCATCCGAAGGAACTGAAAGCATTCCGCCGAGGTGAAATATTCTATCAATTGAGAATTCCTTTATTACATTGAGCAACACCGACAAATTTCCGAGTGATTTCTGCACGTACTCGAACCGGTCACGAATATCAATGAGCGCCCCTCGAACCGGTGACGGATCCAGAAGAATCGGATGTTCGCCTTCTTCAACCAGTAATTGAGTCAAGTAGGACCCGACAAAGCCGGTCCCACCTGTTATTAATGTAGTCATTTGTTAAAACCTTCTTGCTGAAAACGTAACCTTTCGTTTACTGCATACCGGCGATATACTTACATGGAATGAGCCCCATGTTTTAAAAATTGGTACCACCTGAAAAACAGGTGGTACCTTATTTTGACACTATATTCATATCAAGGCCGGCTACTTTACCAGACCTGGACATCCTGTTTCCTCACAGGGTACTTCTACGGACTGTGCGGTGGCCATGCCCGCCGATACTTCGAACGCGTGTTTGAAAAATTTGTTCTCTTTCGCGATTTCCGTAAACCAGAGGGGCATCTGCGTCTGATGGTCGCAGGCGCGCATCGTCCAGAGACCGGCCGGCCCGTCGTAGGTCAGGCCTTCCCATGCCTTGATGACGGCATTTACGTCCGTTGTCCCCGCCTTCTTGATTGCTTCGGCCCAGAACATTGTAGCAAGATAGGCTTTTCCGCGCAGCCAGGTCGGATAATATCCCATGTCTTTGTAGAATCTGGCGACAAATTCCTCATTCTTTTTCGTTGGTATGGAAAGCGTATACACCTCGGCACCCATGTTGCCGATCATCAGACTGTCGTCACCAAGCGCCTGGATGGTCACTAAGTCATTAATGTAGTAAGAAAATATCTTCTGGCTCATTCCCATGGGACGGCCCTGTTTGAGCAGTAGTGTCAGGTCGTTGCCCCAGTTGGGGGTGAAGATGACGTCCGGCTTGGCGGCGATGAGCTGGCTGATATACGGGGCGTAATCCTTCGTTCCGGCAGGGTGGTACAGTTCAGCCACGATTTTCGCGGATGGATTCGCCCGAGCGAGCTTCTTTTTGAATGCCGCCAGCGCTTCCTGACCAAAAGAGTAATCCTGGGCGATAATAGCTACTTTGCCATAGCCTTTCCTCGCTATCAGCTCGGCCAAAGCATAGGATTGCTGATCAGTGTTGGCGCAGGCCCGGAAGAAGTTCTTATTGCACTTCGCACCGGTCATGGTCGCCGCCGCCATTCCATAGCTGAACATGATGACGTTCTCTCGTCGGGCAAGCTGAGACATCGCCGCACCCACGGAACTTCCCGTGCCGCCGCAGAAGAATTTCACGTCATCCCTCAGGATCAGGTTTTGAGATTTCCGGGTCGCAACATCCGGTTTGAGCTCAGAGTCGATCGGTACGACTTCGACTTTCTTCCCGAGCAACCCGCCGCTCTCGTTAATGACCTTTGCGGCATACTTGACACCATCGAGGTAGCGTTCACCGATATCCTTGAAGGTCCCCGAGAGCGGTTCCGTCGCTCCGATTTTGATGGTGTCCTGAGCAACTGCGGACATTGGCAGAGACATTATCAATGCCACGGACAAAAAATACAAACTACGAATAATGCTTCTTTTCATAACCCACCTCCCTATTTTTTTGTTCTTACGAATAATGCTTCTTTTCATAACCCACCTCCCTATTTTTTTGTTCTGTTGATTGTTTATTCCTTACACTTCCAGATAATTCTTCCTTACGTCTTCTGCAGCCAGGAGCGCCGCCGTATCCCCCTCGAAAAACATCTGTCCCTTGCTCATAATGTAGTAGCGATCGGCTACTTTGATGGCTGCTTTGAAATTCTGTTCCACCATGAGAACGGTGACCCCTGCCTGTCTGACAGTAGAAAGCACTTCCAGCACGTCTTTCGCGATCAAAGGGGCGAGCCCTTCGGTCGGTTCATCGATCAGGATGAGCCGTGGGTTTCCCATGAGCGTTCTGACCGTGGTGAGCATTTGCTGCTCTCCGCCTGAAAGATGTCCCCCCCTGTTATTCCTCCTTTCTTCCAGTTTAGGGAAGAGTTTATACACACGATCGATCGTCCATGCGTCCACGCCCTCTTTCGCGTTTTCACTTTTTTGACTCTTGATTCCCATCAGGAGATTTTCATGAACGGTGAGACTTCGAAAAATCCGCCGGTCCTCAGGGACGTAACCGACACCCAGTCGTGCGATTTCATAGGGTTTCTTGCCGATCAATTCGGTCCCATTGAAGAGAATCGTGCCCTGTTGTGGTTGCACGACCCCCATGATGCTCTTCAATGTCGTTGACTTTCCAACTCCGTTTCTCCCGAGAAGGCAGACCAGCTCGCCCTCTTTGAGATCCATGGAAACGCCGGTCAGGATGTGGCTTTTGCCGTAGTAACTGTGAATATCTCTAACCTCTAACATGATTATCCTTCCCCCAAATAGGCGTCTTTTACCCTCTGGTCGTTCCGGATTTCCTCGGGTGCGCCGGAAGCAAGAATCTTCCCGTAATGAAGAACCGAAATGGTGTCGGCGAGGGAAAATACCACGTCCATATCATGTTCGATAATAATCAGCGTACGATTTGCCGTTACCCTGTCAATCAGATTTATTGCCTGTTCTGTTTCCTCACGCGTCATGCCGGCCGTGGGCTCATCGAGGAGAATCAGCTCCGGCTCCGTAGAGAGGGTGATGCCGATTTCGAGCGCTCTCTGCTGGCCATAGGATAGGGAGCTGGCAGGCAGGTCGCTGACGTCCTCAAGGCCAATCTCTTTGATAATGGCTTTCGTTTTCTCGATGATAGACAGGTTGTGCTCAGGTCTTTTGAAGAAATTATATCGCAAACCGTACCGGGAACGCACACCGGTGAGAATGTTTTCGAATACGCTCAGTTCATTAAAGACATTAGTGATCTGAAACGAGCGGGACAATCCGTACCGATTGAGGGTATGAGGCGGTTTTCCCGACAGGTCTTGCCCCTTGAACATGATTGCTCCCGAAGAAGCCTTGAACTTCCCGCTGATGATATTGAATAACGTCGTTTTTCCCGCCCCGTTGGGACCGATGACGGCGTGGTGTTCCTTCTCGGTCACCTTGAAGTCGACCCCGGTGAGGACCTGGAGCCCTGAAAAGTCCTTATGGATATCCTTGATGTGCAGATAGTCGATCATGATGATGTTTCCTCCACCTTAATGGGCCCGTCGCCGTGGTTATCTTTTCTACCTGAAAACCACTGCCGTATTGTCATAATGGGTTGAGAAAGTCCTCCCGGAACATAGAGAACCATAAAGACAAAGATAAGACCCATAAACAGGGGCCAGCGATCCGTGATGTCACTCAAATAGTTCTGGAAGATTATGTAGACGAAAACGCCGAGTATGGGGCCCCAGAAGGTCCTTGTTCCGCCTATGAAGACCATGAGAAGAACCGCCGTTGTCATGTCGATACTGATGGCTGATATGGAGACAAACTGGAAATGGAGCGTGTAGCAGGCGCCGGCCAGCCCCGCCAAGGCCCCGGTAAAGGTAAAGAGGATCAGACGACTGATATTCGTGTTATACCCCAGGAATTTCATCCGCTCTTCGTTCTCACGCATGAGGAGAACCGTTTTGCCCATTGCCGTGTGCGTAAAATACCAGCAGAAAAGAATCGCCGCACCGATGACGACAAGGATGAGATAATAAAAGCTCGATACGCTCGACACGGATAAAGAGGCAAAACCCAGATTGAGCTCGGGCCGGGAAATACTGAGACCGTCATCGCCCCCTGTCACGGAGTGCCATTTTGTCGCCACAGCGTAGAAGAGAGCATTAAAGGCCAGGGTCAAAAGGGCAAAGTAGGCGCCTTTATGTCGTAACAGGAGAGAGCCGATCAGGAAGCCGGCGATGACCGTGGCTGCAAAGCCTATGATAACTGCACTCAAAATGGTCAGTCCCTGAATATGTATGATCGCCACTGCCGCCACGAAGGCTCCCAGACCGAAGAACATGGCATGACCGAAGGATAACAGCCCCGCATAACCGAGAAGAAGGTTGTAGCTGACGGCATAGAGGGCAATGATGATAATCTCCGTCAGCATGTTCAGTTGGTAGCGCTTCAGGATGAACGGCATTAACGCCCCCAACAGGAATAACACGATGATGCCGATGTAGCTGTTGTTTTTCTTTTTCATTCTTGTTCCTCGCCAAAGAGACCGGATGGTTTAATAATCAGGACAATCACCATGAGCAGAAACACCAGTGCTATGGACAATTTCGGGAACAGAAGAACGCCGAAGGACTGGAGTTCACCGATGAGCAGGGAGGCTATCACGGCGCCGCCCAGGCTTCCGAAACCGCCTACGACGATCACAACGAAAGCATCAATGAGAATATCCTGTGCCATGCCCGGGTATGTTGAAAGGAGCGGACCAGCGATCACACCGGCAAATCCCGAGAGGGCAGCACCGAACCCAAATACACCCATGAAAACCAGGGGCACGTTCACCCCCAGTGTGTTAACCGTTTCGCTGTCGTTCACCGCTGCCCGGAGGATAATCCCCAGTCGTGTCTTGTAAAGGATCAAGGCCATGACAAGGCCGACGAAAATGGCGCAGAGAAATATGAATATACGGTATACAGGATAGGTGATCCCCATGATCTGAACCGTTTCGCTGAGGAACCCGCTTACGTTCACGGCCAATGGATAATTGCCCCAGTACCACTTCACCAGTTCCGTGATGATATAGGCCAGGCCGAAGGTCAGAAGGAGTTCTGCCGTATGCCCATTGACGTGGACTTTGCGTAGAAGGAAACGTTCGGTGAGTGCACCGATGACAAAGAGGATCAGGGGACAGAGCATCATGGAGAGCCAGATTTGCCCTGTCATACGGAGCATGATGGAGTAGGAAAAATATGCGCCCAGCATATAAAAAGCAGCATGGGCAAAGTTCAGGACATTCATCATGCCGAAAACCAGTGTCAACCCGGATGAAACCAGAAAAAGCAGCCCGGCATAGGCAAGCCCATGAAGAAAAAATACAGGAATGTTACTCATGAATAACTTTCCCCCCTTCTTTTTTGGTCAGTGATTTGACAGTCCAATCCCAATGAATCCATTTATTCTTTTTTATCGTTGATGGTTTGATTAATATTGCTTATGATCCCCAAGAGGATCAAATCACGTTGATTTATAATTTTTTCCACTTTTTCGGGGGTCCATGTGTGAAAACCCTGACCCGTTTTGACTCCTAACATTCCTGCGTCAATCTTTTCATTTAAGATTGGTGAAGGTTTAGAAGAGTTTTCAAGATATGGGAAAAGATATTCGTGTACGGCATAGTCAAGATCAAGACCCGCAAGATCTGCGGTTTCCAGGGGACCTATAAGGGGGCAGCGAAGTCCAAATCCGTATTTCACCACTTTGTCAATATCTTTCGGCTCTGCGACACCCTTTTCTACCATGGATATTGCTTCCCTCCACATAGCATGCTGAAGACGATTTCCCAAGAAACCGGGTATGTCTTTCAGAACACGAACAGGTTCTTTGTTTACAGCTTTCATTAACTCGAAAATAGTTTCAAATACGGTATCCGAGGTATATTTACCTTTGATTATCTCTACACAAGGAATGATGTGGGGAGGGTTCCAGAAGTGGGTACCCAGAAACCTTTCTTTATGTTTTAAACCCTTGCTGATTTCTGTAATACTGATGGCGGAGGTGTTGCTGCAGAGGATTGCATCCTGTGGCACATATTGTTCCAGTTCACTAAAAATCTTTCGTTTGAGGTCCAGGTTTTCCGACACGGCCTCAATGATGACATGCGCTCCCTCTGACAAGACCTCAAGGTTGTCGCTGAGGTTTATTTTTTCAAGGCATTGTTTCACATCGGTTTCGCTGACCAAGCCGAGTTCGAGAAACACCTTGAAATTGCTTTGTATCTTTCCCGGTACTGCAGCCAGGGTTTCCTCAACAGAGTCGAAAATGTTGACGCTGTAACCATGCAAGGCAAAAGTCTGGGCAATACCATGTCCCATCAGTCCGGCACCGACAATTCCTATTTTGGTAATTTCTTTCATGTCTTTACAGGTTCCTTACCGATCAAGCAAGACCATCAAGCAGACGGCCTCTTGATCACCATAAGATTCTCCATAGTGAGGTATATTCCCATCGAAATATACGCAATCACCCTCTTCAACAATAAATATCTCGTCTCCATGGCGAAATTTCATAGTTCCCTGGAGGACAAAAAGCAGCTCTTCGCTCTTATGCTGGAAACGGACCTTTTTCTTGGCGTTGAGGGGCATGGTCAGGACGAAAGGCTGCATGCCGCGGTCAGAGTATTTGTAGGCAATTGATTCATAAGAGTGACCGAACGTCGTTCCCTGACCGACGATGACTATCCTTTCGTTCTTCTTTACGAAAGAAATAGAGCTTTGGCGTACAGCCTCACCCAAAAGGGTGGACGTTGTTACGCCTAATGCTTTTGCTATTTGGGTGAGCGTGCTGAGAGGGGGAGCATTGTTGGACTTTTCCAGTTTGGAGAGATATCCTTTGGAATAACCGGTCACATCCGCCAGAGACTGCAATGTCAGGCCTCTGGCTTTGCGATACCTTTGTATGTTCTTTCCGATTTCCGATTCGTTGATCATTTTACGGTACCTCAAATGAAAGGTCTTGCGTCAACAGCCTATTTGGGTTCCTCTGGTCTCGGAGTGTATCGTATTAGCGAACAAAAGTTTCCTTTTGGAAAACACTTATATAAGTGACGAACGCTTGTCAAGCAGTTTTTTTATCATGTGTCATTTAAGAATTAACGGTTTGTTGTCCTGATTAGTTTTTAAAAAGCGCGGCCTATTACATTTTCGCGCGAATCCCGATGAATCGTTATAAATGTGTACTATATAGATAGTTATGTCTGAACACATGGCTTTTTTAACTTAATAAACTGTCCCGTAGAAACAGGAAACCCGTTCATATTGCATTTCTGAGAATGCTCTGAAAAATTAACTCCGAAAGAGGGCAAAACTGGAATATGAAAATTATTAAAAATTTCTTTTGGGCTTGATTCCTGAATCAGTTTGTGCTAATGACGCTGCGTTGATTGTGGTTTCAGAAAGAATGTTAACAGGTACATCAGTATAGATTATTCAAAGGAGGTAAGAGTGGGTGGAAGTTTTAGAACAGGGTATTGGAAGACTGTTTACGGATCCCGATGCAGATAAGGCGCGGGAGTTTTTCAGGAAGAAATCCCGCAAGATGGAAAACAAGTTGATGACGCTGAAGGATGCTATCGCGAAATATGTGCATGACGGCGATTATCTTGCCATAGGCGGATTTGGAGCCATAAGGACTTCTGTTGCCGCCTGCCATGAGATAGTGCGGCAGGGGAGGAAGAAACTCGCCTTCTGCGGTCATACCTCAACACACGATTTTCAGATTCTGTCCGCGGGAAAGTGCTTTAATCGATTGGATGTTGCCTACATAATAGGGCTTGAGGCTCGCGGTCTTTCAATGGTTGCAAGGAAGTATATGGAAAGCGGGGAAGTTGAAGTCACCGAATGGACAAATTACTGCCTTTCTGCCCGCCTTAAGGCCGCCGCTATGGGCGTATCTTTTGTGCCCATAAGAAATATTATGGGTACAGACACATTCAAATACAGTGGCGCAAAAAAGATCAAATGTCCCTTCACCGATCAGTATTATGTGCTCATGCCTGCGCTGTATCCCGATGTCTCAGTTATACACGTTCATGAGGCAGATGTTTATGGCAACAGCAGGATCAAGGGGATCACGATTTCCGACCTTGACCTGGCCAGGGCATCAAAGCATCTCATAATAACGACGGAAAGGATTGTCTCGACGGAAACATTCCGAAATGAACCAACCTATACATCGATTCCCTTCTACCTCGCGGATGCAGTTTGCGAAGTTCCCTTTGGAAGTTATCCCGGCAACATGCCCTATGAGTACTTTTCAGATGAGGATCATCTCGGAGAATGGCTGAAGATGGAAAAGGACGCTGAGGCCTTTGAGAAGTTTCTGGAGAAGAATATCTACAGTTGTAAAACCCACTTTGATTACATTCGAAAGAATGGAGGCATTGAGAGAATGTGGGAACTCAGGGCAAAGGAACTCATGGTTAATAACCATGCAGAGTAACAAATGTTTAATGCGCGAAGGAGGAAATAACGCTAATGGCTGACTATAATGCAATGGAAATGATGATATGCATCGCTGCCCGGGAGCTTGAAGACGGTTCAACGGTTGGTGTCGGCACTGGAGCACCCTGTGCCACTGCGATGCTTGCACAGAAAACCGGCTCACCCAATCTGACGATTATGTTTGAGGCGGGTGGCATAGCGCCTCTGCTTCCCGAGATGCCCATTTCCGTGGGTGATTCGAGAACTACCTGGAAGGCCGTCATGGCCAGTGGAATGTGTGAGATTATGGAAACCGCGTGCCGCGGCATGCTCGACTACACATTTCTGGGCGGCGCCCAGATAGATATGTACGGGAATCTGAACTCGACTCGCATCGGCGATAACCACCAGAAACCGAAGGTAAGGTTTCCGGGAAGCGGCGGGGCGAACGATTTTGCGTCCTTCGCCTGGAGGATGATGGTAATGACGCCCCAGGACGCGAGGAGGTTTGTGGAGAAAGTTTCATATATTACCACTCCAGGCTGGCTCGAAGGTGGTGATTCGAGGGCAAAATCCGGTCTGCCGCTTAACTCTGGTCCCTACAAGATAATAACGAACATGGCAGTGATGGATTTTGAACCCGAATCCAAGCGCATGAGGATTACTTCCATTAATCACGGTTATTCAGAAAAGGATGTTACTGATAACTGCGGATTTGAGCTCCTCAAGGCGCCCAGGATAATCGAAACATCTCCGCCTACTGATGAAGAGCTTCGCATACTTCGTGATGAGGTTGATCCTCTTAAACTCGTCATCGGACGTTAAATAATTGGGGTCTGGTTCAGTAATCCTGCAAAGTATAATGGATGTTCGAATCAGACCCCGATATTCTTTATGCTCCATATAAGAAATACCATCCTCCCGATAATAAAGATTCATGGTTCTGCCGTAAAATGCAGGCAATTATCCTGAAAAGCGCAGGGTGAGAAAACAGGGCATGGAAAATTTAATCTATGCATCGGCAACAGAATTAGCGAGAGCTATTCGAGCGAAGGATGTCTCTTCAGAAGAAGTCGTAACTGCGTATCTTGCACGGATCAGTGATATAAACCCCAGACTCAATGCCGTTGTTCAACTGACGTCTGATATGGCGCTGGAACAGGCTCGAAAAGCTGACGATGTCCTGGCTCAAGATGGACCCACAGGTCCGTTGCACGGTGTGCCGATGACCATTAAGGATTCGTTTAACACAGCCGGTGTAACTACTACTTGGGGAACCCCGGGACGGGCGGGACATGTTCCGGATCGGGATGCGACTGTTGTAGCGCGGTTGAAAAAAGCCGGAGCCATTCTTCTGGGAAAATCAAACACGTCAGAGTTCACACTCACCCACGAAACAGATAATCCAGTCTATGGACGAACCAATAATCCATACAACCTCGATCGCACGCCCGGTGGCAGCAGTGGTGGTTCGGCTGCGATTGTCGCCAGTGGTGGCTCGCCATTCGATATTGGTTCGGATACCGGGGGCAGTATTCGCAACCCGGCCCATTTTTGTGGTCTTGCCGGGATCAAGCCCACATCCGGTCGTGTTCCCCGCACCGGCCATGCCGTGCCACCGGGAGGCTTGCTGGATTGGCTTATGCAGGTTGGGCCGCTCACCCGTTATGTGGAAGATTTAATGCTTATTCTGC
>Ga0208902_1001291_pt1 | contig 12189 bp, 7 predicted proteins | sample AntAceMetag02UKH_FD_184767 | JGI IMG/M metagenome (GOLD analysis project Ga0208902, IMG submission 184767) | Saline lake microbial communities from Ace Lake, Antarctica - Antarctic Ace Lake Metagenome 02UKH (SPAdes) (version 2) | ecosystem: Environmental > Aquatic > Non-marine Saline and Alkaline...
AGACCCATTGTGAGCAAATCTTAAAGGCTTCAGAGCAGATTGGGGTTCTTGTTGAGGAAATCAACGTTTACATATCAACCAAGGAAGCTCCCCTTTCTATTGAAAAAATCAAAATTGAAGAGATCTTAGAGGTGGTCAAAGTAGAAGTTATGGCCCGGCTTGCGGATCGTCAAATAGCCTGGTCTCAGCCTGAAAATCTACCCGAAATCAAGGTAGATAAATTGTCCATTATCAGGGTAATAAGAAATCTGGTGGATAATGCCATTAAATATGGCGGCGATGACTTGAGAGAAATTAAGATAGGATACAGGGAGTCGGATGAAACCCATATTCTTTCAGTAACAGATGATGGCATCGGTCTGAAGGCAGAAGATTCAGAAGAGATCTTTGAGATGTTCAAACGAAAGAAGACTTCCAAAGGGATTCAGGGAACAGGTCTGGGGTTAGCGATAGTAAAAGAAATCGTAGAACGGCATGGCGGAAAGGTGTGGATTGAACCAGACGCAGAGAAAGGGACGACCTTTAGCATATCCATCTCAAAACATCTTTGAGCTAACCCCAACGTTGCAACTAAGGGGCTAACGCTGTATGCCCACCCTTTTGACGATAACCGTCCCCTTACTTCTTGTCAGTGAACTAGCGTATGAGATTGATGATTGGGTTGTATATGAAGAATTCCATCCGCCGGAAAGGGTTACCTGTTTGGATGTGCTTAGCGTGACATTTTCGCTGTAATTTCCCTGGAGTATTTTTATGGTGGTCCCGGTGCTGGCAGCGTTTACCGCTGCTTGGATGGTGGTATAGCAAGGCGTATTACCGCCGCATGAGCCGGAGCTATCAACATAAATGGTCGTGCCTGTAGAAGCTGTAGCGATACCAACGGCAGGGTCTCCGTACAGGTTAAAATCAAATAGATTCATCCAAGAAGAACCACTCGACCACATAATAGTGCTGTTAGCACCCATGTCGATTTTGGTATCGTAGAGGGCCACAGATGCCCTTTTGCTGTTAGCAGCTAATTGTTGTCCATAGTAATAACCGATACTGGCATTATCGCAGTAGTATTTGAACGAGGTAGACCATGACGCATTAGAAGCATACCAACTCACCCTGCTGGCACATGTAGTAGTGATTCCGCCGTTATACAGCACCGCTGCTCCCAGGTTACTTGAGTTTTCCGGATAACCATTAGTGCAGGAGCACATATATACATGCGACGGATAACTATTGTTCAGTGAGGCGGCGTCAAAGCTATCGAATAGCGTGTAACTCGTTCCGGGATGACACCCACTGTATCCAATATAAGCACCGGTTTCGCTCCCATGACCCCACCACCATACCATTCCATAGGTATTATTGCTCCATCTGGCTGCTGTAGCACCGTCCAGCAGCTCTTCATCGCTGCTAAAAATCGAATTGGCGGCAGCGCAACCGGTCCCCTGTTGGTACAAGGTGTAGTTTGAATAGCTGTTTGGGGTCAGATAGTTGGTTGTCATCGCCTCGGAGAGGTAAGCCCCGTCTGTGGAGGCATCTGAAAAACTCATCGGCAGCAGCGCATTTTTTCTCCACGTAATACTTGTTGCACCCCCGTAGCTAATTGTCTTTGTCAAAACTGAATCCAAATCAGTAACGCCTGAGTAAACCGGAATCCTTCCCACATAAACCTCATTTGCAAAGTCGACGCCACCTGTGCCTCTGTCTCCGTTATATTCCCCAAAATACCCATTACCGTTGAGATCCCAGTTCCCGGTTAGATCCGCATAAAAATAATCGGTTGGGGACTCTCTATCGGTTGAGGAATCACTTCTTGGCCAGCACATCTTCATCGGTACATCCCCCACCGAGTCACTGGCACTGCTCGGATCATCCGGGTCAGGATCCCCTATTAACAAGACATATACAATTCCATAGCTGCTGTAATTATTTATCAGCCACTGCCTTATCTTTTCGGCAGTGCCGTTTGGGGATTGCCCGGTCAACCCCCCGTATTCATCTTCCGTTATGACCAACGGGGAGTATCCTTTGCCTGAGAGGTAAGTGACAAAATCACTGAGCTTGCTGCTGCTGCTTTCAATCGTATTTGTTGTGATGATAAGATAGTCATATGTGGCAGATGGTGCAGGTGTTGTTTTCAGCGGTTTGTACCATTCCTTGCCTTGCTGATAGTTTTCAAACAGTTCCTTTGCCCTTTCCTCCATTGCCTTATCCTCAAGCTCGGTTTTTGGAACGGAACTCCGAGCTGATCTATCATAAATAATCTTTATTTCCACTTCAGGTATGTAAGTCAGATCTTTAGTCACCGGATTGTATTGAAAGGGTGTATACTTGACATTTATGAATTTCCATTTCCTCATCTGCGAAAACCCTAAATATTCAATGGCTTCCACTGGGTAATATTCGCTGTTTGAGTAAATGCTGACCTTGCTCCCAAGAACCATCCGATCATCGTGCCGGGTTGCCATGGGCGGCAATTCCCTAATATCAAATTGTCCAAGATCTATTATGGTTTTAATGGAATATTCGACCCTTATACTCTCTCCTACAACATCAGCGGGTACCACAAAACGAAAAATGTTACATGGTAGATCAGGGTAACCCGGCACACCATATGAATAGTACCCCTTAATCAACACATGGGTGAAACCTTCATCAGTCAACTCCATTCGATAATTGGGCGCCTTCAATGAATGGACCTGCCCACCATACAGACTTGTAGGTAGGAGAAGAATGAGGAAACAAACAAATGCAACCCAAAGCATATCCTTTTTTTTCATAATCATCTCCCTCGACCAAATTTCAGTTATCGGAAGGCTTCAACTTGTTCGGCTCAGCCAAAAGGTCTTCTTTAGGCCTTAGTCTGCTTTGGAGTTCCGCAACTTTCTCCGACAACTCGCCTATGGTTTTCTGCTGTTTCTGTGTAATTTCTTTCTGTTCTCGAATAAGTTTCTGCTGTTCCTGAACCACCTTTGTCAGGACAGCAACAACGTCCATGGAACTCATTCCTTTTCTATCTTTCGATGCCACGATATCAGGTACATCTTCCGAAATGAACCCTACGTGCCTTTCTTTTGAATCCGCCTTGTAGGCAAACTCGACCGGATTGAGTTTTGTCAAAGCATCCATGGCTTTTTGTGTGGAAAGTTCTTTTATATCTTTCTTGTATTCCCTGCTCGATGCATTGGTCCACACGCCACCAGTTGAGACATAGGCACCGCTTCCCATTTGTAGCGGGTACGAAGGACTGCTGGTTCCCATGCCGACGTTGCCGCCAAACGGTGCAAGAACAAAGTTTTTGTAAGCAACACCTTCCTGGAGGGCAAAGATTTCCACATATTCCATAGTAGCTCCGGTATTCCACCCGAAATAGATTCTCTTGGGATTAGTCGCGGCCTTGTCTGTGATGACAATTCCCCTGTTACCAATATTCTGCCCGAGGACAAACGGTGCAGCGCCCACTCCTGATGCACCATTGGTATAAAGCCTGGAAGCAATTGTGGTAGCACCACTATCTTCCACCTTAAAAGTTGTTGTCCCACCACTGTCTTCCACAACCAGCGCTCCGGTGGTTGCAGGAATGGTGGTTGTCGTTGTGGTGGTAGCGGAAGTGGTTGTTGTTGTAGTGGTGGCAGCGGTGGTTGTAGTGGTCGTCGCGCCGCTGCACTGGGAACAATTATAAGCGCCGCTCGTCCCGCAACCTGGGGAACAACACGCCCCCCCGGATGGCGGGCATATCGTAACCGTGTAAGAAGATGTGCCATTCACGGTTATTGATCCTGATCCTGTCAAACTGCAACCGCTGACAGAATAGGAGTATGTGCCTGCAGGAACCCCGGTCCATCCAACGTTTCTGTCACAGTTCAACGTACTGGAGTGGGTTTGACCGCCAAAGATGACAGTCATTGAAGAACAACTTGCTTCCAGACAAAAAGTGACGGTGGATGCTGCCAACGCTTGTAAATGAAAAACCGATAGGGTCAATATTATCGCAAACACGACGCTTAAAGTGGTCTTTTTAAACATTATAAATACCTCCGTGGTTGTTAAGTATCAGCCTTCTTGACCACCAGGGTAGCTACTCCAGTCTTTTCCCCAGCATTGTAATAACCTGATAAACCCTTATTTGCTATTCCTATCCTTTGTTCTGTCAGAAATGCGCTCTAAGGTAATGCTGACCTCTTTTTGATCAGAGGAAGTGTAATTTTTCATTTTTCTTGCCTCATCTGGGGATATCTGTTTGTAGGACCCCGGAGGTGGGTTATAATAGCTGATGTCCTTATTGCATTTCTCTTGAGCTAAGACAGGGGTCGCAATAAAACTTATGGCAATTAGACCTGTCATCAGAATTTTTATTGCTTTCATGATTTCCTCTCCTTTTTTGTGGTCAATGAATTATCCATCAACGGTTTCTCTCCAAATAAAACAAAAACCCCACCTCTTGATTCAAGAAATGGGGCATAGAGTTTACAGCCATGGCAACCCTCTTTTTTGTGGTTGTGTCTTTCAGTTTTCGGGAAATATAGCGATATCGAGCAATAATACTCAAATGTTTTTGAGAAGTCAATGTTTTTTGAGTATGGGCGAGACAGTGCTCAGGATGGCCAGACGTAGTGAATGCCGTGGAAAGGGTTAAAACAACCCCATTTTAAGGCCGGTTGTGGGGTATAGTGCGGGGTACGCTAATTAAGGTCAATAATATATTTAGCCTATTGCAGAACTACATTTTCAATTTCAACGGGTCCACTCATGCCGGTAATGGTTAGGGAGTTTATGACCGTGTCGGATGACTGCGTCGTGAACGTGGAGTCCCATCCTCCCTGTAGAATTAAGTCATTATCCGTATCTATAATAAGGCCTTCATCATAGACCTCTTCTGCTATCTTGATGATGGTCTCAGAACTTACAGTATCTATTGCCTCCTGTATCGTGGTATAGCATGGTATATTCCCCCCGCATGAGCCAGTAGATTCAACGTAAATAATGGTCGTGCTGAAAGTCTTATCATTACCGTAAGAGGTCCCCATGCTGTTAACAGCCGCAAGTCGATAATGGTAGGTTGTATTTGGGGCGAGGTCTCTTATAGAGGCACTGACCGAGACAGCGCTTGTTCCTGATCCGGCACTCGTGCTTGTCGTGCTTGTTCCATAGCTTGTAGTAGTTCCATATTCGAAGTAATAGGTAGTGCTTACCCCATTTGGGTTGACTGTCCCGTTCAGCGTGGCGGAATTAGAGGATACAGACGTGGCGGAGTTTGTCGTCAAAGTAGGCAGATCCGGATATTCAAACCTCACCACTCTCCCTGAAAACTTGTATTCTCCTACCCACAATCTGTCATTGAGAAACGCGAGACCTGCGGGCCAGAAAAGGCTGTCCTTGCCAATGGCAGGCGCTGTGCTGCTCAAATCCTCCTGCCCGAGAACAACATCAGGGTCATTGCCATTGATGGCATCTTCGGTTGACTCCCACCCTAAGACTCTATTACGTCCCGTATCAGCTATAAAGAAATGGTCTTCAGCAATGAGAGCGCTTTGTGGTAGATTTAACGTGTAAGAAGCACCTGATCCCGGGATCTCAGCAATTGGAGAAGAGGATGAGGAGAGGCCGTCAACACCATATATCTCTATCTTGCTATCAATACAAAAGGCAACCGTCAGGTAATTTCCATCACTTGAGAGCCTTCCAGGGCCGCTTATATCGAGTGAAAAAAGGGGAGAAGAAGATGCATCCGGCAAGGCATCCCAGACATACAGTTTTCCGGCACTATTATCTGCAACATACAGGTACTTATCATCAAGGGCAATTCCATGGATATCCTGAAAAGATACGGTACCAATTCCGCCATCGAACGTTATGTCGGCAGGGTTCCCGGTTAAAGGGAGGGTAGTCCATATCTGTATCTTTTGCCTTCCTGCAATAGCAAAAATGCTGTTATGAAGGGCATTATCCCAGGGTGCAAAATCACCAAGATCATATACGGTGTCAGGATAGGTTCCGCTTTGAGACGGTATGGATTTCCAGACATATAGTTTTTTGTCGAAATCAGAACTTACAAAGAGGTTCGAGCCGTTTGTTGCAGGCATGCCGTTCGTTATGATGTAGTTTGTATCGAGTGTATTTGTGTCTATGTCCGGGGCGCCAATGGCAAAATCGGGGCACTTTGTGGAGGAGGTTGGCACCGAGTTAAATGCCACGACTTTATTACTGTTGTAAAGGGAGGCATAGAGCTTTCCGGAGGATGTTACCACAAGGCCCGAACCATCTCCGTCATTAAAGTAGTAACCTGTTTCGTCACACGGACCAAAATTCCCCCCCACAAAGAGATCGGGATCTGATACTGATATGGGAACCGAATTCCATATTGCAATACCTGGCGATGCAACGGTAATGAATTTACCATCACTTGTCATTACCCCTCCCCACATCATCTGTCTGTCATCTTGTGGGTTTGCCATAAAAAAATCATACGGCGGATTATCGGTCGTGGGGAATGAATTCCAAAAAAAGTTGCCGACGACTGTTGATTGTCCTACTGGATTGTGATCCCCGATCACGAGATAAGTTTCTCCATCAGTTCCTATGGTTCTCGGAGTACCAAAACGGTCTGTGCCATCAGATGGGCTCTTTCCCTTCAGGTATAAATCTGCCTTCTGGTTGTTAGCAGTTGGAAATGTATTCCAGATGAGAACAGCGCAATGCATCGTCTCTGTACTTGTAGCAATGAGCTTTGTCCCATTGGTCCATACTGCCCATGGCCATTCCAGGTTCTCCTTCGGGTCTGCCCGATTGTTAAATTCTATCGAAAGGTCGGCTGCCTGGGCGTTTGAGGTTGGGAAGGTGTTCCAGATGAGGAGCCTGTCATTATAGGTATCTGCCACAATCACCTTTCCATCGGCTGTTGCAACCGATACGGGCCAGTTAAGCCCGGTCATGCCTGTTCCAGGGTTGTTTGTCGTAAAGTTCCCCTGCCCGAGGACCAGGTCAGGGGCCACATTTCCTCCAGGGAGGGTGTTCCAGATAAGTATGCGGTTGTTGCGGGTGTCCGCAAGCAGGAGCCTTGTATCGTCAGTGGTTATATTCATAGGGTGGTTGAACAGGAGCGCACCTCCGGTATTATTAAAATCTATGCCGCTTAGCAAAATATCGGCACCCTGCCCGGTGGCAAACCATGCAAACACAGCCCTACTGTCAAAGACTAATATTTGGGCGAATATTGCAATGACAAACGAAAATTTCAGCAAGGTCGATCTCATATTATCCCCCCTTTTGTTTTGCTTCCAGCAAATAATCGATATATCCTTTCTGGGTGACTGATGTTCCAGAAACATACGAAGTACCATAACGGAAAGTCTCTTCCATCACCTTAAACCGGATCGGATACTGCCGATTGTTTAGGGTTTAAGGCACCTTGTCCAATCTTGCTCCGGCCTGAAGTTCAACAACTTTTTCACGCAATTCACTTATTGCCCTTTGTTGCTCCTGAACTACCTTAGTCAAGACCGCAACAACGTCCATGGAGCTCATTCCTTTTCTATCCTTTGATGCCACAAGCTCAGGCGCATCCTCTGCGATAAATCCCACATGCTTTTCTTGTGAGTCAGCCTTATAGGCGAATTCGACCGGCTTGAGCTGTGTTAGTGTATCCATTGCCTTCTCTGCTGTAAGCTGTTTAACGGCTGTCTTGTATTCTCGGCTGGATGCATTGGTCCAGACTCCTCCCGATGAAACATAGGCACCGCTTGCCATCTGCAGGGGGTGTGAAGGACTCGTGGTGCCGATGCCGACGTTGCCAGCATCTGGATTTAGAATCAGATTCTTATATCCCACACCTTCTTGAAGTCCAAATATCTCAGCATACTCGTGAGTTGCCCCCACATTCCAACCGAAATAGATTCTTTTGGGATTAGTCGCTGCCTTGTCCGTGATGACAATTCCCCGGTTAAGAACATCCTGTCCGAGGACATACGGTGCAGAACCCACCCCTGATGCACCATTGGTATAAAGCCTGGAAGCAGTTGTGGTGGCCCCATTGTCTTCCACCTTGAAAGTCGTTGTCCCGTTTCCATCCTTGATAATCAATTTGTCAGCACCCAGTGCAAAAACGGGTATGGCGATTGAAATAAAAACCGCCAGTAAAATGGCCAATAAACTTTCTCTTGCTTTTTCCATGATGTCTCCTCCTTTTGGTTGTTAATCCCTCAGTATTGGTTAATCGTTTAATACGTTTAGTCGACCTGGTGCAGGACTACTTTATCAACTTCAACAGTTCCGCTCGTGCCGGTAATGGTTAATGAGTTGAAGACTGTGTTGGATGACTGGGTCGTGAACGTGGAATCCCATCCTCCCTGTAGAATTAGGTCATTCGCTGTATCTATAATAAGGCCTTCATCATAGATCTCTTCTGCTATCCTGATGATGGCCCCAGAGCTTGCAGCATCTATTCCCTCCTGTATCGTGGTATAGCATGGTATATTCCCTCCACATGCGCCAACAGATTCAACGTAAATAATGGTCGTGCTGAAAGTCTTGTCATCACCGTTTGACGTCCCCTGGACGTTGGTGGCCATAAGTCGATAATGGTAGGTTGTATCGGAGGTGAGGCCGCTTATAGAGGCACTTACCGAGACAGCGCTTGTTCCAGATCCGGCACTTGCAGATGATGTAGTGAATCCATAACTTGTGTCCAAGCCATATTCAAAATAATATGTTGTGGTTTCTCCGTTAGGGTTGACTGTTCCGTTTAGCGTCGCAGATGTTGAAGTCACCGAAGTGGCAGAAGTGGTGGTGACTGTTGGGACATCACTTATCCCGGTCGTGTTCACAGCAAAGCCGGGACTATTAACAAGATAACTTGCCCCCAGGCCGATGCTGCTCCCGGTAAGAACAGTTGTAAAGTCGCTATCACTCAAGGACTCGTCCAGGGAAATATGCACCGCCCGGCGAATAATACCCTCAAATGTGTGGCCATAGGTCCAATAACGGGAAGTGGTCTGATCAAAGTAACCTGACCCGATGCCAACAACATAGGTGAGATAACCGTCAGGCAGGGTATTTAAGAGTGTATAATCCCCCAGCAGCGTCTGACTGGTGTACACCTGAATACTCTGGCCTCGTGAGATATATATGACGTAGCGATTACCGTCATAGAATATATCCGGGTCGGAGGCAGTGCTTGGGGGGATAATGGTAACTTGGACCCGGTCGCCCGAATCGGCCACGAATTCCGTGCCGTTGCTTCCCTCCACCTCGGTGGCACTGCGGAAGTGTTTGACGCAGCTTGTCTCGCCGGGGGCACATCCGGCTGGATCTTGCCCTATGATTCCTACCAGGTAGAACAGCACCAGCCGATCCTGGTCGTCAATGATCAGGCTTGGGTCAACAAACCCATCCGGGGATTCAGTATCGGTCAGCTCCACACTCACAGGTGATTCCCAGGTCTCGGTGGCGAAGTCGTAACGCCGTACCTCGTTAGGTGTGTAGACATAGAGGGTATCACCACGGCGGATCACATCGGGCACACTGCCTTTGTAAGTCTCCCAACCGGGCACCAAACTCCAGTTGGCCCCATCATCCGATTGGGCCAAATAGACTCTATGGTTGCGAGGCCCAGAGCAGTCACTTACCTCCGGATCACAGGCGTGAAAGGCCAGCAGGTAAGCACCGCTGATATCAGGATCTGTCGAGGATGAAGAGATTGCTGAACTTGCGGTTGCATTTCCTCCTGCAATTAGATCTTCATGGCTTGTGCCTGTTTGCCAGTCGCTGATTGCACTGGCTGAACCGGCAGTTAGACAAGCTGTGACCAAAAGGACAAATAGAATCGACACATTTCTTGTTTTCATCTTTCCTCTCCTTTGAGTTCAAGGCAAACAAAGTTCAGCTATAAACCAGGACTTCAGCAAGATCGATCTCATTTTATGCCCCAATAAAAAACGCCTCTCGGCGGTCTTCACCGAAAGGCGTTGTGTAAAGCCAGTGTCAGCAACCCGGCAACCATAGCATTTAGCCTTAGACCCGTGACTTTCCGTCCTCATCTTACGATGGATTTGGCTTTATCTGGAATAGGTTTTAGGCTCCCAACAGGCAAACTACGCCTATTAGGAGCAGGGCATATACATTTTGAGGTGTTCTCTCATGGGGTAACCTCCAGTGTAGAGGTTGAATGGTTGGTGAGAATATTTACATAAGACTTAATAGCAAAAAACGCCCATGTCAAGCAAAATCGTTAAGGTGGGTTACTCGGGTCAATTATACCTGATCATTTCCCAACTGGATCAAAAAAACAGGCGCCGGAATCAGTTTAATCAGTTCTCCCTCTTTTGAATTTTGTTTGGTAACAACAATCAGACGCTCTCCTTTGGGTCTTATTTTACCAAACCATTCAAAATCTGAAGCAGATACCCTTTCCCGGTATTTAACCTCGAAAAAAACCAGCCTGCCGCCTTGTTTGGCCACAAAGTCGATTTCCTTCGGACCCTGCCAATAAAAACAATTCCCGTAGAACCGGGAAATGTGCATGCCAACCACCGATTCAACTAATTTTGACTCGCCCTCAGGGTCATTCAAAAACCTCTGGCTTTCTGTAAAAAAATTATCGCTTATCCCACTGTCTTTTCCGGAAAAACAGTGGAAAATGAGGGGGTCCTGCAGATAAAGTTTTTTGTTTTTCCTGAACATTGGCAGCTTTGAGGAGAGGTCGATAAAGGGGACTGAGCGTAAGACATACATCCTCTCAAGGATGTCAACATACTCCTGGACCGTGGCATGGGAAGCGATCCCGGCCTCTCTGCTCAGACCGTACCAGCTTACACCGGTGGACATGTGGGTCAGAATCCTGGACATAATCTGATAAAGATTTCGTACCAGCTTTCCCGAGCGCCCTATGTCGCCTTCAATCCAGCTCAGATAAAGCTGGTACACATAGGAAGAAATTTGGCCATTAGAGAAAAACAGGTTAACGGAAAGTGGAAACCCGCCGGTGATGAGATATTCTCTGAAACGGTGTAGGAGCAGGTCTTTATGATAGGTTAGAGAGCCGATGTCCCCCTGCTCAATCTCTGGCTCGGTTAAATGAACAAACTCGGCAAAAGTCATGGGGAGTTGCTCGAAATCCAACTTTGAGAGTTTCCCCCTTCGGCCCGGCATCTTCTCTGCCCCCTCCCCAATATCCATAAGGTTGGAGCCGGTCAGCAAAAGGGTCACGTTTCTTAGTTTACCCTCGTCTGCCAGGGCTTTTATCCCTCGCTGCCACTCCCGCACAAATGATATTTCATCCAAAAAGATATAGAGGTGTTGCGGACGAGTGGGCTTGATATGTCTGAGATAACAATCGATCAATTCGTAGAGTTGATCAAAGTCCTCAATTCTATCCAATGAAAAATAGAAAACGTTCTTTTTCGGGATTTTGAGGTCAAGCAGGAGTCTTCGGATCAGCAATTTCATGCTTGTGCTCTTACCGATCTGCCGCGGTCCCCGAAGTGTCAGAATGGCATCCGAATCTTCCGGATACTCTGTCAGGATAGGAGGAATGTATCGATACGCGCCCCTTTCGTATTCCATGATCTTCTCGTCATCTAAGATCATCTCCTCACGGAACCACCAGGGGTTGTGTTGCTGCAGGAGCTGAAACGATATTTCCATCATAGCCTCGAAATCGTATCTATCATATGCAATATTTATGTTGCAAACTGTATCTATCAGATACAATCAGTGTTTGCAAGCATTTTCTTCCCAATTACATACCACGGCCCTGTCCAACGAGTTCGCTCTGTACCCGATTCTCTGATGAAAGGGGGCGAACTCGGTTTTGACTCAACTGTGGGAATGAGGGGACAGGTCAATAGTGGCCCTTTTCTTATTTCAGGTAAGAAGGTTGCCAGCCGGAAGAAAATTTTCGCTCCCCCAAAATGCCGCGGAACAGAGCTGCCGCAGAGATAATCTCCGCCCCATCTATGTTAAGATACGAATCGGCAGGGTACACAAGAAAGGCCTTGACTGCGTGATATTTGACATCTGAATCGGCACTAATCATGAAATCTGACGGTATTTATGGCAATTGGAATAGGGGGACGTGGGCAACTTTGTAAACTTACAGGGAATCGGGCACTGGTTCATTATGCTCTTTTCGCGATTAACAGGGTTCTTCCAACAGTTCCGAGAATACGTTTGTCCTGCATTCCCTGTACCTGGTTTCCG